>OLGL01002758.1_pt1 | contig 12700 bp, 13 predicted proteins | sample 1605041 | NCBI WGS metagenome assembly OLGL01 (sample SAMEA3888905, study PRJEB22519) | human gut metagenome | biome: human gut; feature: human-associated habitat; material: faeces | place: Denmark | collected 2010 | reverse complement strand
TGCGAAGCAGAAGGAGGACGCATAATCGCGGCCTCCTTCTGGCGTTTCTGTATCAAGTTTCCCGGCACTTTTCCAAAAATTCCCGACACCTCTGCTGGATTTCTCCGTTTCTGTCACAGTCAGGTCACGGTCATTTCCGGTAATCTTATCTTCCAGAAAATTAGCGTATGTACCCAACAAAGCGTTCCGTAAATCATCCGGGGTTTTCTGTATGTCGGCGCTGTACCAATCATTCCGGTGGGGTTCCCATGCCATCAATGTATAACCGTGGCTAGTCTGAACCACCGCATACAGAGGATCATCATCCAGATATGCCTGAAACACTTTCAAAACCTTTTCAAAGGTCAGCATTTCCCGCACCTCCCATTCAGTTGCAAATCAGTTCCCTGATCAAAATTCCCTCAATCTGTGCCGTTAATGTGTTCATCAGCCCCACCCAACGCATAGGTTCACAGGCTTTCAGTTCTTCCGTAACACTCGCAGTCTCCATCATGTGAGGCAATATGGTGTCCACGCGCTCCTGCGATGTCCGGTCAATCTCTAACAGATGTGGATACAGCTTCTCGCTCATCAGCAGTTGGTTGTAGAGAATGGGGCGATGTTTCTTTAGGTAGGATTTTCGCATTCTGCCGTACTTGCCGATAGAAGTTTCCGGCTGTTCAGAAAGTTTTAGGTTGGGTATATCATAATCTCCACAACGAATGTAAGTCAACTTACTCATATTCATTCTCCTTTGCTCCGTGATGATTAGACTGCTGCGCTGGCTGCTATGCCGCATTTGCGCGGTTCTCCTTTTGATAGCTGCCAGCCAGTAGAAAAAACACCTTTTTTCATATTCTCAGCCCGGATCAGGGCTTTCTTAGCGTCCATTTCCGCCCTTTTCTTCGCCTTAATTTTGTCCTCATACCGCTTCTGTGCACCGTTGGCTTTCCGCTTCAAATAGTTCTGATAGAGCCTATCCTTGCGTTCTTCTTTTTTTCGCAGTTCTTCCTGTTCCTCTGTGGATAAAAGAACCGGCTGCAAGGATGGTGGGATATAGCGTTCCAAAAAATTGAAGTAGATTTCAATTTCCTGCGTGATGTCCTAGCTGTCTTTTCGGGCGCGTTCGTGGGCAAGGACTTCATGAAGTCCTACCACATCCATATAAACACAGGTCAGCCGTTCATACCCTGTAGCCTGAAACATACGGATATCCCGTTCATACTTTCCTCGGTTATATAGGCCCGTCAATGCATCGATATTATAACAATCCGGTGTTTTCTCATGGCGCTGAAGAAGCTCCAATTCCTTTTCTCCCTTTTCGGAAAAGTGTTCCCGCTGTTCATTTCCCCAATTTTAGGATAATAAGCGAGAATCCTCGGTTATTCAATTGCCGAGATGAAAGCGTCTGAAACGCAAGCAAAATCGAAAATCTGTTCGATTTTGTTTGCGTTTCTTTCCATATAATAGTATACTATGTGTATGAAAGAGAATTTAATACATTCGAGAACTTGTGTATATAATATTAATTACCATGTGGTGTGGTCTGTGAAATATCGCAGGAAAATTTTATCAGCAGAGATTGAGATTTATCTGAAAGAACTGGTTCAGAAGATAGCATCCGATAAAGGTTTTACGGTTCATCTTTTTGAAGTTGGTGAAGGTGATCATATCCATTGCTTTGTGTCTGCACCGCCGAAACTGTCAGTGACAGATATTGTAAAGTATTTAAAAGGAATTACCGGAAGAAAACTCTTTGAAAAATATCCGGCGATCCGCCAGAAACTTTGGAAAGGTCAGCTTTGGAATCACTCATATTATGTAGAAACAATCGGTTCGGTGTCGGAAGAAAATATCCGACGCTATATCGAGCATCAGAGCAAATCTTACTAGAAGGAGGGAAAATGTGCTGTTAACACATGAAACAAGCATTGTATTAAATAAAAATGATGCAAATATTGTTGGACACATGTGTTATGCGGCTTACAAGCTTTGGAATGTTTGCAATTATGAAAGAACCAACTACAAAAATCTGGGATTGGAGAAATATCCTGACTGGTATTATCAGAAGTCCAAGCATAAAGATGATCTGTGGTTCAAATCACTCCCGTCACAGACTGCACAGGAAATCTGCAAGCTTTTGGACAAGTCATGGAAATCTTTTTACCGGTTAAAAGAAAGTGGATGTATCGAGAATCCGGGAACACCAAGATATAAGAAAGATAAAATGCCGATTACGTATATGCAAAATGGTATTCAACATGAAAACGGCTCTTATAATGTAAGACTTTCTTTATCAAAAAAGCTGAAGGAATATATGGCTCATACCTATGATATTCGTGCTGCATACCTTTATTTGAAAAATCCTGTTTTTTCAAACATGGATATCATAAAACAGATAAAAATATATCCTCCGGCAAATGACGGAACCAGCAGGATCCTTGTTATTTATGAGGTGGAAGATGTTTTGCCAGAAGAGGACAATGGACATTATCTGTCGATTGATCTGGGCTTGCATAATCTTATGACTTGTTATGATAATGTAGGGAAAACTTTTATTATTGGAAGGGAATATCTTTCTCTTTCTTATTTTTATAACAAGGAAATCGCGAGAGTCCAGTCACAATGGGGCCGGATCCAGGCTGCAAGGGAAATGGAGAATCTGAAAACATCTAAGCATCTGCAGAAACTCTATCGAAAGAAAAATGACTGTATCAAAGATTATATTCATAAGATGACACGATATATCACGAACTATTGTGTAAAGAATGATATTCATACGGTTGTGATTGGAGATATAAAGGGGATTCGTAAAGAGAGAAACCTGGGGAGGAAAACCAACCAGAAGCTTCACAGTTTGCCATATGCCCGTATCTATATGCAGTTAAAATATAAGCTTAAAATGAAAGGAATTTGCCTGATAAGACAGGAAGAAAGCTATTCCAGTCAATGTCCGCCGCAGTCAGAAGAAGTATCACACATTTATGCAGAGAAAAGAAATCGAAAAAAGCGTGGCATCTACATTGTAGATACTGTGATCTACAATGCAGATGCAGTAGGAGCTTATAATATTTTGAGAAAGTATCATGCCGTATCCGGCAAAAAAATTGATATGCCTGTAACCGGGCTGAGCAGTACAAAAACAATAAAAGTAGCTGTGTAACCCATCTGGGTAGCAGTACGGGTGTCATGGACGCACCTCTGAAGCTACGGAGCTATGCTTCGTAATCAGATGCTCGGTAATTCAATTGCCGATGTAGTTCACTGTATATTCATACATTTCTTAATTTTTCGAGCAATTTGAGCAACTGTATCTTGGATTTTGCCTACTGAATATTGAGAAAATTTAGGCTGAGAATTGAAAAAGGCTATCCCTTTATTGAGACAGCCTTTTGAATTTAATTTGACTTATCTATCGTTTATTCTCTCATTCAGATTCTTCTCTGTATTCAAAGACGAACCACTTTTCATTCATATAAATTTCTATTGTATCGTCTGCCCCATACTGATAACCAAACCCACTTCCAAAATTAGACTGATTATCTTCTGTTGGTATTTCAGTTCCATCGACAGTTGATGTTATTTCTCCATCCATAGTGCCACAACGTGCATCCATGATGCTTTCTCTCCCTGTATCGTAGTATAATTTACCATCTATTCTTACCATAGGTATTCTATCCCACATGGCATTTGCTTCTGTCTGTTCTATCACGGTAATTTTATAAACCTCTCCTAATTGTGCAGGATATGATTCCATTATTTCTCCGTTATAGCTAATTTCTACGAAATCTCCAATTTGCAATTCAAGATTCTCTTCGTTTGATATATAAAACTTATCTGCTGAATCAAGTTCCAAAGAACCATCTACCGGTTTTACTATTATTGAATCATGATTCGTTTCAATTACCGATGCCTGAAATGTTACCATTAGCGGTCTATTATCTGCCGAAGCAAGCATTTCAGTTATACAATTACCTAAAGCAGGCGTTGGTTTATAAATTCCTTGATATGGCTGTTCTACATATTCGATTCCTTTATCTACATAGTAAAAAAGAGTAGTTCCTGCCGCCCCATCACAATTTATATTGATCGTAATAGAATCTTTGTTGACCGGTGCATCATTGATTGATTGCTGACTGGTTGTTTCCATATCCATTAGCATAGATAAAAATTCATCAATAAACTCCGTAGCTTCACCTTCTGTGTTAGGTGACATAGCATATTTGTCACCGTCAGAGACACCAATCGATACAATATCCTCTCTGGCTGGCAATCTAATAGGATTCCCCTGTTCTTTTCTTCCACATGCACATAACATAATTGAAACAAAGTAGCAAAGACAAACAATACTGCATAATTTCTTTTTCATGGTCATAATCCTCCCCAAAATATATTTCGTATTATACGTTATCTAAGTGTATATTTCAATGTGTGGGAAATAGCCGGAACGTGTTTTTATGCATTGTGAATGCATGTTTATAGGCTCGTTTTCAGTGGGTACACAATTCCGAAAAGGGAGTTCCTTTTCATCAAAGTACACCGTCTGATTATTGCCCGGGTATTCTTCCCCTTTTTGATTTTTCAAAGAGATTTCTATCTCCAAATCCCCGCTTATGAGAGGATACTCCAGCCCCTTCTTCTCAATATATTCTGACACTATCTGCAATGCGCTTTTTACGCTGCAGCACTTTTTACATATAATTTTCATTCCATTTCACCTTCTAAATGGCACCTTCCACTTTCATCTCAAAAGCATTATACCGCTTTAAAAATATTATCACTAGTTGCCTTATGGTAAGCGAAACGGGCTTACTATTAGACAGAACCGCTCTCCTGAGATATAATATCCTTAAGATTTCAAAAGGGGAGTTTTATGAATTCAGAAAAATATATGAGCCATGCCGTTGTATCACTTATTTCGGCCAAAGGGGGAGTTGGAACCTCCACATTAACCAAAGAACTGGCGATTGCATTTAGTAAAGACGTTTCCGTCTGTCTGGTTGATATGGCCCTCTCCTGCCCTGCCCAGGAAACACTTTTCCGCATACTTCCAACACGTACAATGGAATATCTGTTTAAGCACAATGCGGGGGATCTTTCCCCTCTGTACTGGCAGGATCTGGAACCCTATCTTACGCCTGTCCCCGGTCGGAATATCCATCTTTTATCCGCCAAACAGGTGAAAGGAGCATACCATCTGCCTCTCAATCGAATCATACAGCTCATTTCTTCTTTGAAGACTTATTTTGACCTGATTCTTATCGATACCGATATGGCATCCACGGATGCTTCCGCAAAACTTATGGAAATGTCGGACCTGGCCCTGCTGATCACAGATGATACGGAATGCTCAATTAGAAACAATCAGCGCTTTCGCCGACTGCTGACCCAAAAGCAGGTCAGTTACGATCACATGCATGTGATCGTAAATCAGATCAGGAAAGAACAACGAATGTACTCGGATCAGGAAATAGAGGAACTTCTTCACATTCCGGTTCTTATAACGCTGCCGTACTATGACCAGGTCTGGAAATATAATAATTCTTACCTGTCACTATATGAAGACCCGGTAAGTCCGCTCCAGCCCTCCCTGTCATCATTGGTGGACCGACTTTCCAAACTTCTGGAGAAATAAATGATGCTTTTAAATAATGATCACGGTCATCCCCTGCCGGATGCCCCAGTGTTTTACAGTGTTCTTTCGAAAAACAAACAGGAGCTGCGGGCAGCAGCTAGGGCGAACCGTATGATGAAACGCTTCCACCTGACAATCCCCTATATCATCGCCTGCCTCATGGCTTACTATGGTTTTTTTCGCTACTATCCGCAGTTAAAAACCAGTTTTTTAGGTATATGTATCCTGTATTATGCCGCGGCGTATTTTATCCGCTGGTATTTGGAACCACAATATGCCCTGTTCCTTTTGCGGCATCGGCCCTACTACCTCGCAGAATCGGATACGTTTCTCTTTTTTACCTTATATGGGTTAGAAGATGAAGACGGAAAACTGACTCAGGCCAGAGATCTGGCCGTGCTTTCCTGGATCCAGCGATGCAAAAAGCAGATCCCGGATAACAGCCCTGTCCTGCGTATTATCCAAAACAGAACTTTTAAAGATCCAGAGGAAGAAAAATATATTCCGATCAGTTTATATGAACTCATTCTCCGGCAGCTTGCCTTTCAAAATTCGGATATTTTAAATGGACTGAACTATTACAATAGGCAATGTGATAAATAGAAAGAGGATATCCAGCACCCTCAAAGCGTCCGGATACCCCCATTTCAATCTATTCTTTATTTCCCGTAATAAAATAGTCGCAATACTCGCTACCGTTCGCCAGCGTCTGTTTCTGGTGCAATAGGCCATGCTGAAGTGTGATCGTCACCTCATCCAGCTCGCAAAACAACGGCATCAACTCGGATGCGCCTATCTTCTTCATATAAGTACAAATAGAGCAGCGGGTAATAAGGTAATAGCATAGCCCCATGACAAACGCATGAGTAAATAATATCTCCATGTAGTAGCCCACCTGAAGGTATTCACGCCCCAAGTGGGAGGCGTCCTTCACGATGAGGTTCGCCACCTGTCCCGCTTCGATCATCTCCACGATCTTTTTCCATGAGGGCCGCTCAAAGTTCGTGCCAGAGTAGCCGTCATCCGCAAGGAAGATGGTATTTTCAAAGCCCTTTTCTTTTGCGTATTTCTCCAGCAGGGTGCGCTGAGATGAGATTTGTCAAGGGTATTTTCTTTGTTAAGCATTTCTTCCTCAACTATACAAGATACAAAGTAGTAGCTTTGCTTAGCAACGTTCCGACAGTACATTTATGATTCGTAACGCCGCAAACGTGAGAAAACAAATGGGGCAAGAGCGCACATGGATAAAATATGCGCTCTTGCCCTGTTTTGCAAATGGATTTATGCTTTTGCGAGTGTCCAGCTCTGGCTCTCGGTCTGGAGCTGCACCATGTGGGCGAAGATACCGCCTTCTTGCAGCAGTTGTGCGGGCGAACCCTGCTCGGCTACTGCACCATCCTTGAGCACCACGATCTTGTCCGCGCCGGAGACAGTGCGCATCCGGTGGGCGATAATGAGGACAGTCTTGTTCTTAATAAGTCGGGAAAGTGCCTCCTGAATGGCTGTTTCGTTCTCCACGTCCAGACTGGCAGTGGCTTCATCCAGCAGAATAATCGGCGCATCCTTCAGGAAGGCACGGGCAATGGAAATGCGCTGCCGCTCGCCGCCGGACAACTCGCAGCCGTTTTCACCGATGTTGGTATTCCAACCGTCAGGGAGCTTTTCGGCGAATTTGTCCACATTGGCGAACTTTGCCGCCGCGATCACCTCTTCGTCCGTGGCCTCCTTTCGGCCAATGCGGATATTTTCCAGAATGCTGTTATCAAACAGCGTTACATCCTGAAACACGATGGAATAGAGGCTCATCAGCTTTTCCGGATCGATCTTCGACACATCCATGCCGCCCACGGTGATCCTGCCCCGATCAATGTCCCAGAACCGCGCCGCCAGACGGGAAATGGTAGTCTTACCGCCGCCGGATGGACCGACCAACGCCGTGACCTGCCCCTGCTTCGCCATAAAGGACACGTTCTTCAGCACCGTTTCGCCGCTCTGGTAGGAAAAGCCCACATGCTCGAACACAATGTCGCAGTCCTGATTGGTTAGTTCTTCGCTGCCGGTCTGCACAGGGCAATCCAGAATCTCATTCATACGCTCGATGTTTGTGTTTGTACCGATGATGGCGGCAAGGTTTTGCAGCGTCCCCTCCAGCGGGTCATACAGACGGGACACCACCAGCAGGAACATAAAGAAGGTCCGAACATCCAGTTCACCCTTTACCAGCAGAGCTGCGCCCGCAAGGGCAGTGGTGGCAATGCCCAGCCGCAGCACAAGTCCTGCAGAAACTACGAAGGCAGCCGTTCCCAGTTCGCTTTTGATGAGTCGTCCTTCCACCGCACGAATTTTCTTTTCCAGTCCGGCAAGATAGCCGGCTTCTGCGTTGTTGGCACGCAGGTCTGGCATGGTTTCCATGCACTCCTGAATACCGTCCTCACAGGTGATCTTCGCCGCCATTGCTTTGCTGGAGAGCCTTTTTTGCACGCCGGAGGCCAGCGCAACAATGGCAAACGCCACAGGCAGCGGCCAGATGGCAGCCAACGCCATACGCCAGTTGAAAAACAGCAGCGACACGGCGATGACTGTGGTGGAGAGGATCGCACCGTACAGGGGCGCAACGAAGTGGGACTGGCTTTGCTCCAGCACGGCGCAGTCGTTCATGATGGAGGAGGTCAGATCGGCAAGGTCTTTCTTACCGAAGAAGGAAAGCGGGATCTTCCGCAGCTTTTCCGCAAGGTTCACACGGCGCACACCGGATTCCACATAGGTGACGAGATAGGTGTTGTCATACTCCAACCGGGTGCAGACCACAATGAGCAGCGCTGCCGCAATGCAGCCGGTCATATAAAACGGAATACGCTTTGTTGTCAGTGTACCGTTCATGATCTCGCCCACCAGCAAGTACAGCAGCCCCACCGGCAGCATGAAGGAGATATTTTGCAGCGCACAGCTTAAAATGCCTTTGATGTTGTCCACTGCACCCTTATGGGAGAGTGCGTAGCGTCTTTGTAAATATTTGATCATCGCTCAAGCCTCCTTTGCAACTTTCCACCGAACAGACTGCTGATAGTCCCGCCACATGGTTCCGAACAGGCTGCCCGTGCGTTCAGACAGCTCCACAAAGCTACCATCTTCCGCGAGATGACCGTCCTTGAGCACATAAATATGGTCGGCGTTTACGACGGTAGAAAGGCGGTGGGCGATCATGATAACAGTGCGTCCCTTTGCCAGCGCATTGAAGGCTGCCTGCACCTTTGTCTCATTGTCCGGATCGGCAAAGGCGGTGGCCTCGTCCAGAATCAGCACCGGCGCATTTTTCAGCATAGCGCGGGCGATGGCCAGCCGCTGCATCTCACCGCCGGAGAGGTAAATGCCCTGCGAACCGATGACTGTATGCACGCCGTCCGGGAATTTCTCAATAATATCCATACACTGTGCCGCACGGAGCGCCGCCAGAACTTCCTCGTCCGTGGCATCCGGCTTGCCCATGCGGACATTGTCAAGAATGCTGCCCTTGATGAGATGGCTGTTCTGGAACACAAAGGAAACGGTGTCCATCAGCTCATTTTTGTCGATGTTCTTTACGTTGATGCCGCCGATGGAAATGCTACCGCTCTGCGGGTCGAAGAAGCGGGCGATCAGTGCCGCCAGCGTGGATTTGCCGCCGCCGGAGGGTCCGACAAATGCCACCGTCTGACCAGAACCGATGGAGAGAGAAACATCCTCCAAGGCATTCTTTGTGCCGTCGTAGCTGAAGGTGACATGATCCAGCGTTACAGAACTGTCCCTGGGATGCTGCGGTACTTCCGGCTGAGAAAGCGACGGACTTTCCAGTACGCTATCAATGCGGGTGATGGCATCCTGCACAATCATTCCGTTCTCGCTCATAAACATCAGCTTGGTCATTGTCACGGAGATGACCGGTGTGATAATGATGTAAAAGAGCAGATTCAGCAGCACGCTGCCATCCGCTCCGCCGTGAGAGAACAGGAAGCCTCCTGCGATTAGGAACACAAACACGCTGTTGACTGCCAGTGTATAGAAGGTCATGGGCCAGCGCAGCTGTTTCGTATAGGCAATGACCCAGCGCTCGTAATTGTCAATCGTTCCCTTGAACTTCTTGAAAGAGAATACTGTCTGTCCGAAGGTCTTGACCACGGGAATACCCCGCACATATTCCACCGCTTCGTTGGACATATCCGCCAGCGCATTCTGATACTGGGTCATTTTGTCCTGCAATTTCTTACCGGTCATGCTCGACATCACCGCAAAGGCAAGCGCCACAGGTACAAGACTCAAAAGCCCCAGCCGCCAATCAAAGATCAGCAGCAGTGCCAGAAGCCCCGCAATCGTTGCCATTGCCTTAGCCTTGTCCGGCAGCTGGTGTGCAAGATAGGTTTCCGTCGCTCCGGCAGTTTCCGAGATGGTACGGCGCAGCTTGCCGCTGCCAAACTGCTCAATCGCCCCCAGTGGCAGCGTGGCAATATGCTTTGTCATGGCAAGGCGCAGATTCGTAGCGATGCGGAACGCAGCAAGGTGCGAGCACATCAATCCCGCAATATACACCAGCACAGCGGCAACAGCAAACACAACTGCCATCCAGCCGTAGTGCGTTACATGGACGGCGTTTTCATACTGCGGCGCGGCCTCGATGACCTCCCCCAGGATGCGCCAGATGTACCAGAACGGTACCAACGCCAACAGCGCACCGGCGGCGGACAACACCCACGAAAGGTAGGTCAGGATTTTGTAGCTCCCGGCATAAGCCAGCAGCCGGGATAAATTGGATTGCTTTTTCAAGATGATACCTCCTTGGCTCAGACTTGATCTATGATACAGAAGGATGCTTGCATTGCCTTCCCATATCCGGGTGGTTAAGCTCATCTAATTCGTGGACGCAGAACGATGGTTAGAGAACGCTAACTTCTGTTCAAAAAATATGGAGCGCTATTGCCCCATAATTTTTAGCCATCCGGCAGAGTAAAAGCTGTGAAGCTCACGCAGATACTGCTGTGCATCGGCCAGCGGCATATCGTGGATGATCATTTCAAAATAGGCGTTCATCAGCCCTGTGACCAGAATATGCTCCAGCCGAGGGTCGATCTGCGGAGCGGGCGTACCCAGCTTTTCCAGCACAAGATAATACCGGTGGGTGGCATTAACCTCCAGTTGGACAAGCTCCTCCTTCATGGAGCTGTAATGGGTACCCTCCGAACAAAGAAGAAGCAGATGAAACGCTTCCCTATGGTTGAACATATAGAGCAAAAGCTCCTCCAGACAGGCCTGACTGACGGTGCTCATGCGCTCCGGCTGCTGCTCGATCGGCAGCCGGTCAAAATCATCCAGTGCGTTCCGATATGCGGAGAGAAAATGCGTGTAGCACTCTTCTACCAGCGCATCAAAAAGCGCTTCCTTGCTGCCGTAATAGCCATACAGTGCCCCGGTGGTAACGCCAGCCTCCTTCACAATGGTGCGAAGAGAGGCTTTCGGAAAGCCCTTTTCCAAAAACTCTGCCTTGGCGGCATACAAAATTTTCTCCTGTGTGGTTTGTTCCTTGTTTTGCATGACACCCTCGCATAACATTGTTATATTACAGTGTTATATTATACTCAGACTTATACTTTTGTCAAGGCCACTTCCTGCAAAAGTTCAGACTTTCCTCGACCCATCCATTTCAATATTTCATGTACATCCGCGTGCAGATACCCAGTAGGAACAGATCCTACGGATCTTTGAGCGACATTCCTGTGACCGATTCACTCTTTTCCAGCCGATAGGCAGGGATGTTCGGTGGATATACAGGGTGCGGGCTGTAAGGCTGATATTGCAGTTGCATTTGATAAAGGTGACCGGTGTATCCAGCAAGTCCATGCCGGAGGCGGCATCGTGCGCACGCAGCGGGCCGACGATCTCCTCTGCGATGCACTGCACCGTCTCGCTGCCGGACAGTTCCTCTATGACCTGCGCCTCCCGTGTGTCTCTGTAGGTATCGATGCGCCACACCGCCGGTTGTCCGGACCGCATCTGCCTCGAAGTCCGCCGAAATTCCGAAGAGCTTTGGCGCCTGCGCGGCAAAGATACCTAGCACCTTTTTATACAGTCCCGGGATGCGCATCAGCCGCAGAAAGACCTTTTTCAGCCGATATGCCCGCTCTTCCACATAGCCGTGAACAGTATCAAGCGCTTCATTTTTCGGCATGACAGTCTGAAGGTCTCATAGATTGCGATGGCCGGCAGGATCTGGCTTTCGAGGTGTCGCAGCCTTTTCTTGCCTGCTCTGGCGTGCTCCGAGCGCAGCTCACTCGACCTCTTTTCAAAAGCGGAATTCAACACGGCTTCCCATTCCGGCAACCTTTCACGCGCCGTTTTTCGGAACGCCTTTGTAAAATAGCTCTCTTTCATCGCTTTACCTCCCGCAGTACCTTAGGCTTCACGCGAAGCTGGTCTGCGTACTGCATCAGTTTGTGAATGTTCTTATCTTTGGACGCTGCATAGCGTTTCATAGCTTCTCCGACAATCTGAACATCGCTACCGCTGCCGCGCAGTATGTCACACAGCGTCCGTTCCAAATCGTAAACACGAATCGGATTGCCGGAGGGGATTCGATTTGAGTTTGCCCGAAGTCATAGTTCTCCGGCACAACTCGCTTAATGATTAAGTTTTCCTGTATCAAGGACGGAGCATTGTAGCCCATTGGAAAGGTTATCGTATATTTCACCGTGGTACGGTCTGAATAGCCCAGCAGATACAGAGCGGTATCGTGCGAGTAAATCCAGTGCCCATACTTGCGCTGCAAGAGGTAAAAATCGTCCTCCCATGCGTTGCTCCTCACATACATACCGCGCCCGAAGCGGTACATCTCGCCGCTCTTGACAAACTCCTGCAAAATGCTGCGGTGCAGTCCGACTTTCGTTACCTGTGCTGCGGTAATTGTACCGTCCTCCGATGCTTCTAGCAGTTCTTCGATTTTCTCCTTGACGTTCATGCTTCTAACCTCACTGTTGACAATCGCACATTATATTATAGAAAATAATGTTTCCCAAAACAGAATACCAGAGGTGTATTGTCCATCAGGTAAGAAACACCCTG
>OLGL01002749.1_pt1 | contig 12738 bp, 10 predicted proteins | sample 1605041 | NCBI WGS metagenome assembly OLGL01 (sample SAMEA3888905, study PRJEB22519) | human gut metagenome | biome: human gut; feature: human-associated habitat; material: faeces | place: Denmark | collected 2010 | reverse complement strand
AGCTTCGCCATAGCCAGCTGCTCCGGTTCCTTCTGGTATCCCTTCGGCCGGGTCAGGATCACCACATTCTTTGTGAATCCCATCTCCCGGAACTTCATGAGAGGAATGCTGTCCGTGCAGCCGCCGTCCAGAAGCTTCATTCCACCAACCTCGACCATATGGGACACATACGGAAGGGATGCCGTCGCACGGAAATATTCGACATCTTTGAACATATCTTTGATCTCCAGATACTCTGCTTTCCCTGTCTCCACATTGCTGCATGCCACATAAAACCGTGTATCTCCACGGTCAAATGCCTCGTAATCATACGGATCCAGCCGTTCCGGTATATCATGGAAGCAGAACTGCTCGTCCACCAGATTTCCCGTCCGCAGCCAGTTTTTAAAGCTCATAAAACGCTTGTCATTGCAGTATTTTTTATAATAGCGGATGCTCCGCTCCTTCTGCCCCGACACAAACGAAGCCCCATGCACTGCCCCCGCCGAGACGCCGATCACGCCGTCAAATGAAATATCATGATCCAAAAACACATCCAGGACGCCCGCTGTGTAAATACCGCGCATCCCGCCGCCCTCCAGAACGAGACCGGTCTTTTTTTCTTCTTTTAACTCTGTCATATATCATCAAACTCCTATTAAATATTTTATATACTATAAAACAAGATCGAACAGATAGCAAATACGATTTTTCTATCTAATTCCATATTTTTTAGTATAACGTTACTGTTCACGCATACGTGCCCAGTAACGGAATTTGCCATGGCTTCGCATTTAAATACGGCAAATTCCTGCTGCCACCACGTTTTCTTACGGCACTTTTGCTTCCAAAAGTGCCTCCCCGGGAACAGTAACCGTATAACACCTCGGCAGGAAAAGGGGGACGTGCGCCGCCTATGCACACGTTCCCCTTTCTCTTTTCCTTCGATATCTCTATTATTTTATTTCTGCATCGCGTCCATCCGCGCCTGCACATACTCCTCCAGCATCTTCGTCGTTCCCTCAATTCCCAGCCGGCTGCTGTTGATCGAAAGGTCATAATTTCTGGAATCTCCCCAGCGTCCGCGGCTGTAACAGTTGTGGTAGGATTTCCGCCGCCAGTCCTTCGTCTTTACCAGACGTTTCGCCTCGTCCTCTGAAAGTCCGCGCAGCTGCTCAATTCTCTTCACCCGTGTTTCCTCATCGCCCAGCACAAAGATCGTGATCAGTCCGTCATATTCCTTTAAAACCGTCTCCGCACATCGTCCAACTACCACAAACGATTCCCCCGAATCGGCCTTGTCTTTCAGGTAACTGAACTGCATCTGCGCCAGATTGTTCTCCAGAGAGCTTGAAAATCCGCTGACATTGCGCGCCAGAAAACGGTTTAGCGGCTTCTCGTCGTATTTTTCCAGCACACGCGGATCCACACCCTTTTCCTTGGCAATACTGTCCAGCATCCTATGATCATAAATCGGAAGTTCAAAATGCTCTGCCAGCGCTTCCGCTATCTTGTGTCCGCCGCTGCCAAACTGTCTGCTGACCGAGATGATCACTCTGTTTTTCCTCTCCTCCATATAAAAGCCCCCTTAAAAGTATCTCGCATATATACAAACCATGGAAATCAGGATTACCAGCACCGTCGCCGGAGCTGCATACCGGCAATATTTCCCCCAGCCGATAAAATGTCCGTTTTTCGCTGCCACTGAGATACCAACTACGTTTGCCGAGGCTCCGATCGGAGTTCCGCAGCCGCCAATATCCGTACCCATCGAAAGCGCCCACGCCAGAACCGAGAGATCCATGCCGCCTGCCTGCGCCAGACTCCGGATAACCGGGATCATCGTCGCCGCAAATGGGATATTGTCCACAAATGCACTCGCAAGCGCCGACAGCCACAGCACAATCGCTACTACCCATTTTACATTATTTCCACTGACTGCGTCAATGATCCCTGCTAAAGAATTTAGGACGCCCGTCTGCTCCATGCCGCCGACCACGACAAAAAGACCAATGAAGAATAACAGCGTCTTATAGTCAAGCTTCTTAATCATGCTGAGCGCCTCACCGCCGGATGCCAGCAGCGAAAAAGCACCGATAAATACGCCGATCGTCGCAACTGTCAGTCCCGTCTGTGCATGCGTCACCAGCATCATGATCGCCGCCGCAAAGATCACCACGCTGACCGCAAACCGTTTCCGATCCGTGATCGCCTCCTGGGGGGATGGATATGTAACCGCTTCGTCATGCTTTTCACTCGCCCTTAATTCTTTCCTAAAGGAAAAATAGAAAAACAGTACGACAAAAATCAGCGAAACACCCGCCATCATACCTGTATTTAAAATAAAATCTTTAAATGAATATCCGAGCGAGGTTCCGATGATGATATTCGGTGGATCGCCGCACATCGTCGCAGAGCCGCCCAGATTCGAACAGAAGATCTCTGAAATGATCATCGGAATCGGATCAAAATGCAGAAGATGCGCCAGCTCTACCGTGACCGCTGCCAAAAAAAGAATAACGGTAATACTGTCGATAAACATCGCCAGAAACGCCGACATCAGCATAAATGAAATAAAAATCGGGATCGTCTTATAATGTACCGCCTTGGCGATTGTCAGGCACAGCCACCGGAAAAATCCCGCGCGCTCCATACCCTCCACCATCAGCATCATACCGGCAATAAAAAGAATCGTCGCCCAGTTGATGCCGCTCGAGGACTCTGCCGCCGCCTCGGTCTGAAACCAGAAGTTCGGAACCATGAAGCTGCGCAGGCTCAGTGTCTCCGCCGCTGCCGCCTCACTGTGCATACAGACGCCAAACACCAGCACCAGCGTCAGAAGCCCGCATCCGAGCGATACGATATGCCTCTCAATGTGATCCCAGATGATAAGTCCAAACATTACAATAAAAATAATCACAGCCAAAATTTGTGCTGCCATCTTTGTGCCCCTCCTTTGTCAGTCCTTTTTTTGCCATCCTCCATACTGGCTTAGAACCCCTTGCAGTCTCTTCTCAGACCGCCCCTTCCCCTAGATTGTTAAAAAATAGGCAGTCTTGAGATACCACCTCTATCTTACTACTTATTTCACAATATGCAAGTATTCTTTTTGTTAATTTTTTTATTTCATCAGAAATAACTGCCAGCTTGTCCTTCAGCACTCTTTTCATGTATGTGTTTTCATTCTACCATCGTTCTCTTTGCAAATATTCTCTTTGTTTTTCTCTGTTTTTAAATGTAAAAGAGACAGACCGCATATTCCGTGCAATCTGCCTCTTCTCACATCTATTTTACAATTCTGTCTCCATCTTCCCTGACGGATTTTCATCAAAATTGTTTCTTAAAAATTTTACAGAAGCGCCCCATCTTCCCCGACCTGCTTGCCGTCCGGCGTCGTCGTATTAACTAACATCGCGCCGTTTACATCCAGATAATACCATTTTCCATTCCAGAACACCCAGGTATTCGTCTTGCAATATGCATTTTCATCGAAGAAATACCACACACCGCCGATCTGCTGCCAGTTATTGGTCACATAGCTTCCATCGGAATTGCGGTACTTATATCCAAGCGCATCCTGTTCCCACGCACCGGCTGCCGGACCGCTGCCTGCTTCCTTGAAGACAAGCGTCTTCTGAATTTCCTGCGCCTGCTCCGCCGTGATTGTGAAGGAATCCGATGTCTGCCATTCGCCGTGCCGTGAATCGCTGTAAACCGCACGCACATCAAACGTGTAGGTTCCCGCCTGCGTAAGATAACGTCCAAGATTGTATTTCGTTTCTTTTCCCGGTTTTACCGTACTTAAAAATTTCTCATCCCGGTAAACGCGCAGCTCATAGTATTTCGCATCCTCACTGCCGTTCCACTCTGCAACGCCATCCATCTGATCCCACTCTGCCTCATCAACATCCAGGCTGTAATCACTGGATGTTCCTTTTAAAGCTTTCAGGGTGATCACGACCCAGAGTTCCTCATCGCCCTTGCGCTTGATGGAAGTAACCGTCGCACTGTCACCGCTCAGGGTCACATTCTTTTTCGCATAACCGGATTTAAAATAATAATCATCGTCCGCCTCCAGAGTAACCTCCAGCTTTGGCTTATCCTTGTCCACCCATTTACCGGACGGCTCGTTGATCACATCAACATTGGAAATATCGCAGTCACCGAAATCGAGCGAAACATCCACATCTGAACTCTCATCACCGACATGGATCGAGGACGAAACATTTAAGCCGATCGAGCCAACCGGACTGCGGTCCTCCGTATCCTTCGACGCAAATGCCTGAAATGGGATCGCCGCCAGAAGCGCGGCGGCTGTGACGGTCAAAAGTAAATATTTTCCCTTTTTCATATGTAAAACCTCCTAACGTGATATTTATAAAACATTATCCCTCTTTTTTCCTTCTTCTCTATATTAACAAAAAATAGCGGCATTGTACACCTTTTTGCATACAACACCGCCATCTACACATTATCTCAGTTACTGTACACGCATACGTGTCCAGCAACTATCTCACAGCACATTTTATTTCAAACACAAATATACTGCCCACAAACAGCACCTCTGCCTGAACAGCCATTTTACTTCTCTAACCTTCTCTCCGGGAACGGATCATCCACCGCTCTTACCGTATGGAAATCGCCGCGCTCTGCCCGCGCCATCTGAAGGAGAACCGAACCGATACCTGCCGCACCATCGAGAAAACCAATCGGCGTGCTCAGGCGTTCCGGTGCTACGCGATCAAGCGCAAATTTCCAGCTTGCCTGTCCGCCGTCCACACCATCTTCGAAGACTGCCGTATCCATCAGCACCTTTGCACAGCGTCTCGCGTACTCCAGATCGTGCTCTTCGCCAAATGCCGCCCAGAGTCCCAGGTACATATTTAAGAGACCTGCGGTTCCGCAGCAGATATTTTCCGTATTCCAGTATCCAGCCGAACGTTTCTCCGGTGCACCGGTCGCCTCAAGTCCTTTGACAAGCTCCTCGATCTCATGGCGGTATTTCGCATCGCCACTGAATTTGTACAGCTCATAGTAGAAACGGTTGGTTCCTGCCGGTCCGTGGCAGTAGCCCAGATAAAAGAGATCCGGACGATCCGGAAGCGCATGCGGAAGCAATTTTCCAGCGCGCATCTTGACTGCCACCGTGTCCATATACTCCGGCACGCCCTTGACCGCATCCAGAAATTCCTTCTTTCCGCTGACTTCGTAAAGCTTCAGCATCAGGAATCCGATTCCGCCGGTTCCCATCGGGAAATTCGGGTCGATATAATCTTTTCCAGCGCCAAAGTAGGTCGGATCGACGCCCGTGTAGCAGATCATTCCATTTCCCATATCGCGTCCTCTTGTCAGGAAATAGCGTCCTGCTTTGACCGCAAACTCCTTCCAGTCCTCGCGTCCCAATTTCTCAGCCGCATTTAAGATAACGAGAATGGTTCCCGCGGTTCCGACGATGCCCGGATATGTGGACCAGTAATAGCCCTCGCCTTCTTTGACCGGGATTGCATCCCGAACCGCCTGGTCGAGAATCTCCTCTACCAGCGCGCGGTAATGTTCGTCCTTCGTTACAAGATACATCTGAAGCAAGGCAAACGAGGCTCCGCCCCATCCGGTTGAAAATGCATACGGGGAGAAATTGCGTTTCAGTTCGCGTCTCTTTCTCCAACGGTATTCCAGATAACAGCCCGCTTCTTTCGCCTCATCCAGATATGCCGCATCCTGCGTATCTTCATACAGAGACAGAAGAAAACAGATAATGCCCGAAGCACCTGCGTACATGCATATTTCGTCATAATAGCTCGGCTTTCCCGCCGCCGCATCTGCAAGCGTCCAGTAGATACCTTCCTCATCCGTTCTCTTTCTTGTGTTGATAAAATTCATGGCTGCCTTCGCAGCATCTAAATATTTTTCTGCTGTTCCCACGTATTTGAACCTCTCTTCTATAGCAAGCATGCTATATACCTGATTTTCCCATATACAATAGGCTTCAATGCAGGTGATATAGCACAGTTGTTCTTTTTCTCACACAGACTCTATTATAAATTCTTTTTTATCGTCTGTCATGTATGTACGCCAAAAATCTATTCTTTTTTATTTCCCAGAATTGCCGTCTTCAATCACGACTCCATCTGCCGCCAGCTCTTCGTCTGTCTCATGCTTCATTCCCCATCCAGAGAGAATTGCAAACCAGAAAACCAGCGTCAGCGCCATGCTGTGGAAGTTGTAGCCGACAAAAGATACCGCGTTATAGCCCTCGGACACAACGCCGCTGGCAACCGCGATCGCCGCCAGGTTCAGGCATCCCGGATTTGTCGGAACCAGATAGCCGACGCCACATCCAAGACCATCCAGGAAGTTAGCCGCACGGGCACGGTCAATCTTGAATGGGCGGAGCAGCTTGCGGATGATCGGACCACAGAAAGAAATGGCGGAAGTACCGCTGCTGATGACGATACCCATGACGCTGACCATCGCACCGGCTGCAATTTCTGCCGACTTCTCAGATTTCGCATATTTACGCATCCATACAAGAATCGCATCCAGCACACCTGCCTCGCTGATCAGGCTGACCATAACGAAGATAAACAGGATGAAAATGATGGAACTTAACATACCGTCAAACGCATTCGCAATCAGACCGTCTTTCGCAACCAGCTCTGCCGGTGTCAGATAACCAAATGCAAAGAGTAAAACAAAACCAGCCATCTCACTGACTAACAGAGAGGTAAAGAGTCCGCTGCCACGCAGCATCAGCACAACCACCAGAACCGGGATAATCAGGAATACGATGCTGGAAGCGTAGGTTGCGTCAACCGCCGCCATCTCAGCAGGAACACCATTTCCAGCATCCATAAAGCCAAATACCAGATAGCCAACCACAGAAATGGCACCTGCGATCAGTGCATATTTAAAACGGGAACGGACAACCTTCATGACATCGACCTCCTGGGACAGAGAGGATGCAATCGTCGTGTCCGAGATCGGTGCGAGGTTATCACCGAAACAGCTGCCTGCCAGAATCGCACCGCAAATCAGGTTGACATTACAGCCCATTCCGACGGAAAGCGGAATCAGAAGAGGTCCGGCTGTATTTAACGCACCCGCCGCACTGCCGGTTGCACTGGAAAGCACCACACAGATAAAGAAACAGATGATCGGCATCAGTGCCGGTGACATGTTGATCTTTGTCATTACATATAAAAGCGCTTCGATCAGATGCGACGCTGTCAGAATCTTCGACATCACGCCCGCAAATAAGAAACAGGCGATCATAAATGCAAAAATATTGTCGCGCACGCCGTCGATCAGCGCTTTCTGAAATGCTTTCTTATCCTTATATACAAGAAATCCAGCCAAAACAGCAAAATAACCAGCCGACCAGAAATTTTTGGTAGAACGCATTCCAAAGGCAACCATGAAGATCATCGTTCCCATCATGATAATCAGCGGGAGAACTGCTCCTGCCATTCCTCCATACGTTTCCGCATACTTTTTCGTTTCGTTTGTCATAACTCCTCCGTCTGTTTTCATTTCATTTTCTTTGTGGGAGTAATGTGTTAAATCCATCTTTCCGACTGTTTTAGTAGGTTTTTGTAATAAAAAAATAAAACCATTCCGCTAAAAACAACTTGCAACGCATTTAAATAAGAAAATGAAAGATATTTTACAACTACAAAAGCAATCAAAGTGCTCTTGCGTCCTTATCCCTAATACATATTATGTAAGTAGGATATTGGCTTGTACATAAGGGTTAGGTCTTTGCGACCTAACCCCTGATATTAAAGTATTGAATTAGTCTTCTACTTTAACGATTTCTTTCTTGTTGTAGCTTCCGCAAGCTTTGCACACTCTGTGAGGCATCATCAGAGCACCGCACTTGCTGCACTTTACTAAGTTCGGAGCACTCATTTTCCAGTTAGCTCTGCGGCTGTCTCTTCTTGCTTTGGAAGATTTGTTCTTAGGACAGATAGACATGGTTACACCTCCTTAAATTCATTGAATATCTCCTGGATAACCGACATCCTTGGATCGAGCGACCTAGTGTCACAGGTACAAGTCCGAAGATTAAGATTTGTACCACATCTATTGCAAATCCCCTTGCAGTCTTCTCTGCACAGGACTTTCATAGGCAAGCTCAGTAGCAGTTCGTTGCAAACCAACTGGTCTACATCCAGATTGTACCCCTTCATAAAGGGTTCATCATCTAAACTCTCCTCCTGACCGTCCTGCACCTCAAACTCTCGTCCAAAATCCAGTTCGCAGTCGAAAGATACTGGCTCCAGACAACGCGCACAGTGACCTCCCACCGTCAGCGTCGCATGACCACTCATCGTATACTTATGCCGTGTCTTAGCCGTCAGTTCCAGTTCAAAAGGCTCAGCCTTCTCAATCTGAAACGTCTCTCCGTCAAAATCAACAGAGTCCAGCGCAGTCTCGACTGTATAGACTTTCTTTCTACCCTCGCAGTTAAAAAGTTCCGATAAATGAATCAGCATACTAATCTCCTAATACGCACTTTGATATTATACAAAGGTCGAGCGCGTTTGTCAATGATTAATTTTACATATTTTTGCAAATTTTAATTCATATTTAATTATTTTACCAGTGCAAGAGTCTCGCGGGCGATAGCCAGCTCTTCGTTGGTCGGAACCAGGAGAACCTGAACCTTGGAGTCGTCAGCAGAGATGATTCTCTCCTCACCTCTTACGTTGTTCTTCTCCTCATCCAGTTTAACGCCTAAGTAGGTCAGGCTGCTGCAAACATCTTTTCTCATCTTGATGTTGTTCTCACCGATACCAGCGGTAAATGCGATTGCATCTACACCGTTCATAGCTGCTGCGTATGCACCGATATATTTGATTACGCGGTAGTCGAATACGTCCAGGGCCAGCTGTGCTCTCTTGTTGCCAGTCTCAGCTGCTGCTTCCAGATCACGACCATCGCTGGATACACCGGAGATACCGAGCATACCGGATTTCTTATTCAGGACTTCGTTCATCTCATCCAGGGACAGACCTTCTTTTTTACCTACGAAATCGATGATAGCCGGATCGAGGTCACCAGAACGTGTTCCCATAACCAGACCTTCCAGTGGAGTCAGACCCATGCTGGTGTCTACAGATTTGCCGCAGTTTACAGCGGAGATGCTGGCGCCGTTACCCAGGTGGCAAACGATGATCTTCATCTGATCATACGGTTTTCCAACGATCTCAGCGGTTCTCTTAGATACGTAGCTGTGGGAAGTACCATGGAAGCCGTAACGTCTAACTTTGTATTTCTCATAGTATTCATACGGAATACCGTAGGTGTAAGCAACATCCGGCATGGTCTGATGAAAAGCGGTATCAAATACAGCTACCATCGGTACGCCTGGCATAAGTTCCTGGCAGGCACGGATACCGATCAGGTTTGCCGGGTTGTGAAGCGGTGCCAGATCGTTGCACTCTTCGATCGCTTTCATGGACTCGTCGTTGATTAAGCAGGAAGAAGTAAATTTCTCGCCGCCGTGTACGACACGATGTCCAACTGCACCTACCTCAGACAGGCTCTTGATAACGCCGCTCTTCTCGTTAGTCAGGGCTGCCAGAACTGCGTTGATAGCCTCTGTATGGGTTGGCATAGCGATCTCAGATTTCTCTTTTTCGCCGCCCTCCGGCTGGTAAGTCAGCATACCGTCGATACCGATTCTCTCGCAAAGACCCTTAGCCAGAACGCCCTCTGTCTCAGAGTTGATTAACTGATACTTTAAGGAAGAACTTCCGCAGTTAATAACTAAAATATTCATGGTAATAGATTCCTTTCTTTATAACATCACAATTCAGCCGCAGGTATTCTCTATATGCGGTTCACACGGAAGCATCTGCAAAAACGTCTGCACTGCCCTGTTGTGAACTGCAGGATTATGTATGAATACCGGGCTGAACTGTAATTATCACTTTTAATTCTTAATTAAACGGATTTAAGATTCTCTGACGCGGTGCCAGTTCTCCATCCATTTGATTCCAATTGGTATTAATTATGCCTGCTGAGCCTGTACAGCTGTGATAGCTACTACGCCTACGATATCGTCTGCGAAGCATCCTCTGGACAGATCGTTTACCGGCATGGACAGACCCTGAAGAACTGGACCATAAGCGCCAGCTTTTGCAAGTCTCTGAACCAGTTTGTAACCAATGTTGCCTGCTTCCAGGGACGGGAATACTAAGGTGTTAGCATGTCCAGCTACGGAGCTGCCCGGTGCCTTAGCCTCGCCTACAGACGGAACCAGTGCTGCATCAAGCTGAAGCTCGCCATCCAGTTTCAGTTCCGGGAACTTCTCATGAGCAATCTTAACTGCATCTGCTACCTTGGTAACATCATCATGTTTAGCGGAACCCATAGAAGAATAGGACAGCATAGCTACCTTCGGCTCTGCGCCAACCAGCATCTTGAAGCTCTCTGCGGACAGACCAGCGATCTCAGCCAGCTTGTTGGAATCGAAGTCAGTGTTTACTGCACAGTCAGCGAATACGAACAGGCCGTTCTCACCGAACTCGCAATCCGGAACTTCCATCAGGAAGAAGCCAGATACAGAGCTGATACCCGGTTTGGTCTTCAGAAGCTGCAGAGCCGGACGAATGGTGTTGCCGGTAGAATGGCATGCACCAGATACAGCGCCGTCAGCATCGCCGCACTTGCACATCAGGCAAGCATAGTACATATAGTCTTTCTCCATCTGCTCTTTTGCGACTTCCGGAGTAACACCTTTTTTGCCTCTTAATTCAACGAACTTGTCGATGTATTTCTGCTTATTCGGATCATTGTACGGGTCAACGATGGTGGCACCGGAAATGTCGAAGCCTTTGCCGTTTTTCTCAATCTCTTCCGGAGTACCGATGATGATCAGATTTGCGATACCCTCTTTCAGAATTTTCTCAGCTGCCTCGTATGTTCTCTTGTCCATTGACTCTGGAAGAACGATGGTTTTCTTGTCTGCTTTTGCTCTTTCCTTAATTTTGTCAATAAATGCCATGGTTATAAAACCCCTTTCATAAGTGTGTGTCTATTACTGCTAACATTATATACCAGTTGTTTATTGTATACAAGAGCGATTTTCAAATTTTTGATTAATTAAATTTTTAACAAGATGCACTATAATTTTCCCTTTACGCTCCTGCACTTCCACTATATAATGTAAATGAAGCAGAAAATGGCTGCTATTTTTTACAGATTTTTCTGCCGCAACAGCAACAGTCTTTTATTCTTACTTTTATTATAAAAGGCTGCTACAAAATTCCTCGCAAAAATGCAAAAAACAGGATTGAAATTTATGAAAATCGTTGGTTTAATTACCGAATATAACCCGTTCCATGCCGGACATCTGTATCATATGCAGCAGGCAAGGGAACTGACCGGCGCGGACTACTGTGTCGTCCTGATGAGCGGCAGCTTTGTCCAGCGCGGCGAACCCGCCATCTTTGATAAATACCTCCGCACGAAAACCGCCCTTCTCGCCGGTGCTGACCTGGTACTTGAGATACCGGCCGCCTTCTCCACCGCCTCGGCGCATGAATTTGCCGCCTATGGGGTTGCGCTTCTGTCGGCGATCGGTGTGGATGCCGTTGTGTTCGGCAGTGAATGCGGGCAGATTGAAATCCTTAAGCAGGCTGCTTATGCGCTGAATCATGAATCGGCGGAATTTCAGGAACGGCTGCGGAAAGGGTTGAAGGCGGGACTGACTTATCCACAGGCACGGGCGAAGGCGCTGGGAGAAACACAGGCGGGCGGGACAAGAGTTGAAAATGTGGAAGATTTTCACGCAAATACAGATGTGTCGAACTCTCATATATGGTCTTCCATTTTAAACTCCCCTAATAATATTCTCGGGATTGAATATCTGCGGGCGGCGGAAGATCTGCACAGCCCGATGGAATTTTATACGATTTCGCGGGAGGGAAGCGGATATCATGAGGATGCACTGTCTGAAGCAAAGTTTCCATCCGCTTCGGCAATTCGCGGGATAGTTCGGAAGAGCTATGAAAATCTGTCAGCAGATAGTCCAGCTTCACTAAAACAGAAACCGGGTTCTGATTCAAAAAGTGAGATTTTATTTAATATTTTAATACCTCATCTGCCAGCCGTGACGCATCCCGCATACGCAGGTGCGCTTCCCGTTTTTACGGATGACTTTTCAGAACTTTTAAATATGGCTGTTTTACAGATGCAGAAATCTTCAGCGAAAGGTTCCATTGCTGCCACAAACGCCGTTATGCCTTCCAGCACTTTGTCTGTTGATACCAATACGCAGGCTATATCCCGCATCGCAGATCTCTCCCCGGAGCTTGCCGCCCGCCTTGCAAAACCACCTTACTTTCCTCTCTCTTTTGAAGAACGGATTCAGGCGTTAAAGACGCGCCAGCTTACCTACACGCGTGTCAGCCGGGCGCTTCTACATCTGGTACTCGGTATGCGCAAGGAAGATATTTCCCGGTGGAAGGACGAGGGCTATGCACTCTATGCACGGATTCTCGGTTTTCGCAGGCAGAGCAGCCCTCTGCTCTCCTGTCTGCATAAAAAAAGCAGCATCCCCCTCATCACTAAAATGGCAGATGCCGCCCAGAACCTCTCCCCGTCGGCGCTCGCGTTGCTGGAGCAGGAGGTGTACGCCTCACATTTATACCAGACGGTGCGGATAAAGCGCGGCGGCGTATTTCAAAATGAATATACAGAAGGACTGGTTTTTGTATAAAAATGAACCAATTTTCAAGTCGAACGTCCGTG
>OLGL01002746.1_pt1 | contig 12744 bp, 10 predicted proteins | sample 1605041 | NCBI WGS metagenome assembly OLGL01 (sample SAMEA3888905, study PRJEB22519) | human gut metagenome | biome: human gut; feature: human-associated habitat; material: faeces | place: Denmark | collected 2010 | reverse complement strand
ATAAAGATATAAAAGCACCTTTATTTTTTAAGCAAAATGCTAATGATATAAAAAAGCTAATAGAATTTTATCTAGAAGAAAGAAAGGTTCAAATCATCGTAGATTAGCTAAAATAGCTCTTGCTAGATTGCATAAGAAAATAGCTAATCAAAGAAAAGATTTTCAGTTTAAACTTGCTAATGATATTTGTAAAAAATATGCTTTAATTTGCATTGAAGATTTAAATATAAAAGGAATGCAAAAACGTTGGGTAGAAAAATATCTGATTAGTATCGTTTGTATCTAAGAATCCCCTGTCTTTAGGCATGGGGAGTATGTCAATTTGTCCAAGGCAATTAATTTTTCAGGAATAGGACTTGTTAGAATAAGATTTTTCATTTATGTACACTCCCTTAATTATGGAATTGGTTCCATAATTCTAAGTCAAGATTTAAATTTTGTATTGTGTTTTGAAAAAGAGTATATATAATAAAAATAGAGCAAGAATGGTATAAATTTTATTTGGGTGGGATTTTTTATGGAAATAAGAAAAATTTATAGTGAATTTAATACACCTGTTTATTTAAGTAAAGCATTAAATTTATATTATGGAGGCTGGGAAATTTGTTGTCCTATGCATACATTTGGGCCAGCAATACGACAGCATTACTTAGTTCATTATGTAACGAGAGGCAAAGGAAGACTTTGGATGAATGATACTTGTTATGTAATAGAAAAAGATACTATGTTTCTTATTCGTCCAGGAATAACATGTGTTTATCAAGCAGATAAAGACGATCCATGGGAATATTGTTGGATTTGCATCGATGGCTATGATGTAGAAAATATGTTAAATAATAGTGGTTTTGACAAGGTAAATCCATTATTTTTTGATAAGAGTAATGGTGAAGTCAGAGATGCTATGTTGAATTTTATATTTTATTTTTCTAAGTATAAAAATAATGAATATATGTTGCTTAGTCGTTTATATAATATCTTTGGACATATGAAAATTCAAATGAAAAAACAACAAGCAAAATCTATTCATGTAGAGAGAGCTATTGATTATATATATGAAAATTATAGTAAAAATATCAGTGTTACCGATATAGCAGAATATTTAGGAATAGATAGAACGTATTTATATCGTTTATTTAAAGAGGAATATGATATGTCGCCACAAAAATATCTTTTAAATTTCCGCTTGAAGACAGCTATGAATAAATTAGAAGGCGGAAATATGTATATAGCTGATATAGCCTATAGTTGTGGGTTTAATGATGCATCAGCATTTTGTCATCAGTTTAAAAAAGTATATAAAGATACGCCACTTAATTATCGAAGATATCCTCAATTAGCTATTCGCGAATGAGTAAATTTTATAAAAAAGCATAAAGAAAAACCCCCTAGTTATGCACTAGGGGGTGAGTAAAGAATGTATATAAGTCCTAACACAAGAATTATATTAAAAGATAAGTTAATTGTCAATAAAATTTTTTAATAAATCTATAGATAAAATATATATTAAATATTGTTTAATACAGCTTCAGTCATAGTTTTTGTATCTGCTTTGATGAAGCCTTCTTTATATAAATCAGGTGTGCGATATCCTTGAGCTAAAGCTTTATCTACAGCTTGTTCAATGCAAGTAGCAGCTTCTTGTTCATCAAGAGAATAACGAAGAAGCATAGCAGCAGAAAGTATAGTAGCTAATGGATTAGCAATGCCTTTGCCTGCGATATCAGGAGCAGAGCCATGAATTGGTTCATAAAGGCTAGTGGATTTACCGATACTAGCAGATGGAAGCATACCTATAGAACCACTTAAAACTGCAGCTTCATCACTTAAAATATCGCCAAAGAGATTGCCTGTTACAATGACATCAAATTGGCTTGGGTTGATGGCAAGTTGCATAGCACAGTTATCTACATAGAGATTTTCTAAAGTGATTTCAGGATATTTTTCCGCTACTTTAGCAGTTGTTCTACGCCATAATCTAGAAGTTGCTAAAACGTTGGATTTATCTACGGAAGTCACTTTATTTTTACGTTTTTTAGCAGCTTGCATAGCAAATTCTACAATGCGATTAACTTCAGGAACGGAATAATTTTCTAAATCCCAAGCACGTTCATTGCCTTCATAGATTTCACTTTCACATTTATCGCCAAAATAGATACCGCCGATTAATTCACGTACGATTAATACATCAGTACCTTTTACGATTTCTTCTTTGAGTGGAGAATATTCAACAAGAGCATCTGCTACTTTGATAGGACGAAGATTAGCATATAATCCGAGTCCTTTTCTAAGCCCTAAAACAGCTTTTTCAGGGCGAAGTGTAGGTTCTACATTATCCCATTTTGGACCACCAACAGCACCGAAAAGTACAGCATCAGCATTTTGTGCTGCTTCAAGTGTTGTCTGTGGAAGTGGGGTGCCGCATAAATCATAAGCAGTACCACCAGCAGGATGACTTTCAAATTCAAGATTTAAATTATATTTATCAGAAACTTTCTTTAAAACGGCAACGGCACTATCAGTTATTTCTTGACCGATACCATCACCAGGAATGATTACAATTTTTTTACTCATAAATAATCTTAACCCTTCTGTTTAATGTAGTTGATGAGTCCGCCAGCTTTGGCAATATCTTGGATAAATCCAGGAAGTGGCACAGCATGGAATGTATCACCAGTTGTGAGATTTTCAATAGTACCAGTGGATAAATCAACGCGTAATTTATCATTAGCATGGATTTTTTCTACATCATCACCAATTTCAAGTAATGGTAAACCAGTATTGATAGCATTGCGATAGAAAATACGAGCAAAACTGCTAGCGATTACTACAGGGACACCAGAAGCTTTGATAGCGATTGGAGCATGTTCACGAGAAGAACCACAGCCGAAGTTTTTACCGCCGACCATGATATCGCCTTCTACTACATTTTGAGCAAAAGTTTCGTCAATATCTACCATACAATGACTAGCTAATTCTTTTGGGTCAAAAGAATTTAAATAACGAGCAGGGATAATTACATCTGTATCAATATTGTCGCCATAGCGCCAAACTTTTCCTTCTAATTTTTCAGCCATATTATTCTACCTCCTCAGGAGTTGCGATTTTTCCAAGAATTGCACTAGCTGCAGCTACATAAGGGCTAGCGAGATATACTTCACTATCTACATGTCCCATACGACCACGGAAGTTACGATTTGTAGTAGAAACGCAACGTTCACCAGCAGTCATAATACCCATATGAGCACCAAGACAAGGTCCGCAAGTTGGTGTACTTACAGCAGCACCAGCTTCAATAAATGTATCTACATAACCATTATGAATAGCATCAAGATATACTTGTTGGCTACCAGGAATGATGATACAACGAACATTAGGATGTACTTTATGACCTTTTAAGATAGAAGCAGCGATTGCTAAATCTTCTAAACGTCCATTAGTACAAGAGCCGATAACTACCTGATCAATAGTGATAGGTTCTTTGATAGATTCAACGCTGTGAGTATTTTCAGGAAGATGAGGGAATGCTACTACAGGTTTTAATTCAGAAAGATTGATTTCTACAGTTTGACAATAAGTAGCATCGCTGTCTGCTTCAACGATTTCATATGGTTTAGTTACACGGTCTTTAATATAATTGAGAGTTTCATCATCTACAGGGAAGATACCATTTTTAGCACCAGCTTCGATAGCCATATTGGCAATTGTTAAACGGTCAGTGATATTGAGTTCTTTGACACCTTCGCCAGCAAATTCTAATGCTTTATATAAAGCTCCGTCTACACCGATCATGCCGATTAAAGTGAGCATAACATCTTTACCACAGATATATTTAGGTTTTTTACCAGTGATATTGACTTTGATAGTTTCAGGAACTTTGAACCATGCTTCACCAGTAGCAAGGGCAACGCCTAAATCTGTAGAACCAACACCTGTGGAAAATCCACCTAAGGCACCATATGTACAAGTATGAGAATCTGCACCGATAGTTACCATACCAGGAGCTACAATACCTTTTTCTGGTAAAATTACATGTTCAATACCTACACGACCAATTTCAAAGTAGTTTACAATATTATGTTTATGTGCAAAATCACGAACAATTTTAGCAAGTCCAGCGGATTTGATATCTTTATTTGGTGTAAAATGGTCAGGCACAAGAGCTATTTTTGTATTATCAAAAACAGGTTTGCCAATTTTTTCAAATTCTTTAATTGCAGGTGGAGCAGTTACATCATTTGCAAGTACCATATCAAGTTTGCAATTGATGAGCTGTCCAGGTTTTACCACATCAATTCCAGCATGTTTAGCCAAAATTTTTTCGGTCATAGTCATACCCATGAAAATCACTCCAATATCGTTTGTTTTAAGTTAACAAATTAACAATGTCATTAAAAGATATGATATTATAAGTGGAAAAATTTTGTCAAGAGTAATATTTTAGCGAGAAAAACGGTAAAACTTTGGGTAAAACTATATTACTAGGGAGATTTTTTCTTTTTCTAGGAAAGTAAAAACGGACTTTTGATTTTTAGTATAGGAAATTTGTTTTTGCTAAAAGTATAAAAAGGTTTTATTTTCATTGATATTAATATTTGATTTTAATAGAGCAGTAAAAGATTTCTATAAAGATGTCAATTCTTTAAAATAAAATGTAAATTTGTATACAAAACACTTGCAAAAAATTATGCTATATGATAAGGTATTAAACAGCAATATTAAACAATTATAAATATAAAAATATGAAGAAAAGGAATAGTAAAATTATTTTCTTTTACAGAGAGCTGTTGATTGGTGCAAAACAGTAAGGAAGATTTTTTGAACTCGCCTTGGAATAGCTGGCTGAACATCTTAGATTATAGATAATTAGGTTAAGTCGGTACTCGACCGTTATATTGAGTTTAAAAATGAGTGCATGTAGATATTTTTACATGAATAAGAGTGGTAACGCGTAAGTACAGCTTTCGTCTCTAGTTTTAGAGATGAAAGCTTTTTTTATAAATTGTTATTGGAGGAATACATAATGATGAATGTTAATAAATATACTAAAGGTTATTTTATGCCACCAACAGTAGACATGAGTTGGACTCAAAAAGAATATGTGGACAAAGCTCCTACATGGTGTAGCGTAGACCTTCGTGATGGTAATCAATCTTTGATTATTCCTATGAGCTTAGAGGAAAAAATCGAATTTTATAAACGCCTTGTAGAAATTGGATTTAAAGAAATTGAAGTAGGTTTTCCAGCAGCTTCCGAAACTGAATTTGAATTTTTGCGTACATTGGTAGAACAAGATTTAATTCCTGATGATGTAACAGTACAGGTATTGACTCAAGCTCGTGAACATATTATCAAAAGAACTTTTGAAGCTTTAAAAGGTGTAAAAAATGCTATAGTTCATGTGTATAATTCCACTTCTGTAGCACAGCGCCAACAAGTATTTAGAAAATCAAAAGAAGAAATCAAACAAATCGCTATTGATGGTGCAAAATTACTTAAAGATTTAACTGAACAAGCAGGAGCAAATTATCGTTTTGAATATTCTCCAGAAAGTTTCACAGGAACAGAACCAGAATTTGCTTTAGAAGTATGTAATGCTGTTTTAGATGTATGGCAACCAACAAGCGATCGAAAAGCTATCATTAATTTACCTGCAACAGTGCAGATGTCCATGCCTCATGTATATGCAAGTCAGATAGCATATATTTCTCAAAATCTCAAATATCGTGAAAATGTAGTATTATCACTTCACCCACATAATGACCGTGGCACAGGCGTTGCAGACTCTGAAATGGGCTTACTCGCTGGTGCTGACCGTATTGAAGGTACTCTCTTTGGTAATGGTGAACGTACAGGTAATGCCGATATTATCACTATCGCTATGAATATGTTTGCCTTAGGCGTTGACCCTAAACTTGATTTTTCCAATATGCCAGAAATCATTGAAATGTATGAACGCGTAACTCGTATGCATGTATATGAACGTCAACCATATGCTGGTAAACTCGTATTTGCAGCATTCTCTGGTTCTCACCAAGATGCTATCGCTAAAGGTATGAAATGGCGTGAAGAAAATGATGAACCACATTGGACTGTTCCATATCTTTTAATTGACCCACAAGATGTTGGTCGTCAATATGATGCAGATGTTATTCGCATCAATAGCCAATCTGGTAAGGGTGGCGTAGCTTATGTTATGGAACAAAAATATGGTCTTAACATGCCTAAGAAAATGCGTGAAGACTTCGGTTATTGCGTAAAAGATGTATCTGACCATAAACATAAAGAACTTATGCCAGAAGAAATTTATCAGATTTTCCAAGACAATTATGTAAATGTTGAAGAACCATATAAATTGATTGATTTTGTCTTGAATAAACAAGCAGATGGCACATTTAAAGGTAATGTACATTTGATGAAACATGGTCATGAAGTTGTAGTAGAAACACAGGGTAATGGTCGCTTTGATGCTGCAAGTAATGCTATACAAAAAGAATTTGGCATCAAATATGATAATTTGATTTATAGTGAACATGCTATGGAAATCGGTGCTACTTCAAGAGCTATGGCATACGTAGGTATTACAGCAGAAAATGGTAAAACATACTGGGGTGCTGGTATGGATACAGATATCATCACTGCTTCCATAAAAGCTTTAATCAGTGCAGTTAATCGCATGGATTAAAAGAAATTTATTTGTATATATGATTAATATGTTAGTATAATAAATTTATTGTTTATACATTATATGTAGATAGAAAAGGTGGTTTGTTCATGAGAAGTGATTTAGTAAAAAAAGGTGCAACTCGTTCAGCACATCGTGCTTTATTTAATGCTATGGGATATGGCCCAGAAGATTTGAAAAAACCATTAGTTGGTATTGTAAATGCTTTTAATGAAATAATTCCAGGTCATATTCATTTACGTACAATTGCTGATGCAGCAAAACTCGGCGTAGCTGCTGCTGGCGGTACACCTATTGAATTCCCAGCTATTGGTGTTTGCGATGGTATTGCTATGGGACACCCTGGTATGAAATTCTCCTTGGCTAGCCGTGAATTAATTGCTGATTCTATCGAAGCTGTAGCAACAGCTCATGCTTTTGATGGTTTGGTACTTATTCCAAACTGCGATAAAATCGTTCCTGGTATGCTCATGGCTGCTGCTCGTTTGAATATCCCTTGCGTAGTAGTAAGTGGTGGTCCTATGCTTGCTGGTCGCTATCAAGGTAAAGATGTCAGCGTAAGTACAACTTTTGAAGCTGCTGGTAAATTTACAGCTGGCAAAATCACAGAAGATGAAATGTATGATTTAGAAGCAAAAGCTTGCCCAGGTTGCGGTTCTTGTTCTGGATTATTTACAGCTAATACAATGAATACTTTAACAGAAGTATTAGGTATGGGTCTTCCTGGCAATGGTACAATTCCAGCTGCTTATACTGGTGCTAGAATTTCACTTGCCAAACAAGCTGGTCATGTAATCATGGATTTAATTGCAAAAGATATTAAACCTCGTGATATTTTAACTCAAAAAGCATTTGAAAATGCAATCACTGTAGATATGGGTATTGGTGGTTCTTCTAATACTGTACTTCATCTTACAGCAATTGCACATGAAGCAGGTATTAAACTTCCAGCTCCATTATTTGATGAAATCAGTGCTAAAACACCTTATATCACAAAATTAAGTCCAGCTGGTACTCATCATATGCAAGATTTAAATGAAGCTGGCGGTGTTTGTGCAGTAATGCATGAACTCAGCAAAAAAGGTCTTATTCATTTAGATGCACTCACAGTAACAGGAACTGTTGAAGATAGAATAAAAAATAGCGAAATTCAGCGTGCTGATGTAATCAAAACAGTAGAAGCACCATACCGTCCAACAGGTGGTATCGCTATATTACAAGGTAATTTAGCTCCAGATTATGCAGTAGTAAAAGCTAGTGCAGTAACAGAAGATATGCTTTGCTATAAAGGTACAGCAAAATGCTTTAATTCTGAAGAAGAAGCTATCGAAGCCATTACTGGTGGCAAAATCAAAGATGGCGATGTAGTAGTAATCCGCTATGAAGGTCCAAAAGGTGGCCCTGGTATGCGTGAAATGCTCAATCCAACTGCTGTTATCGCAGGTATGGGCTTAAAAGTAGCTCTTATCACAGATGGTCGTTTCTCTGGTGCTACTCGTGGTGCTTGTATCGGTCACGTATCTCCAGAAGCTATGGCTGGCGGTCCAATCGCATATCTTGAAGATGGCGATATCATTGATATCGATATTCCAAATCGTAAATTAAATGTATTAATCAGTGATGAAGAAATGGATAAACGTAAAGCTAATTGGGTAAAACCTGAACCAAAAGTAAAAACAGGATATCTTTCCCGTTATGCAAAACTTACAACATCTGCTAGCACAGGAGCTGTTTTAGAGTAAGTGAATAAACAAAAAAGAATTGCTTTAATAAATGATATAACAGGTTTTGGTCGCTGTTCTGTAACAGTACAATTGCCGTTGATTTCAGCTTTAAAGATACAAGCTTGTCCGCTTCCTACTGCAATTTTAGCAGCGCATACTGGTTTTCCTGTACATTATATGGACGATTATACTCGTCATATGAAAGCTCATATGGATAATTGGCAAGCTTTGAATTTAGAATTTGATGGTATTTTGACAGGTTTTTTAGGTTCTAAAGACCAGATTGAACTTGTATTAGAATTTGCAAGACGCTTTAAAAAAGAAAATACTTTGTTTGTCGTTGACCCAGTGATGGGCGATGGCGGAAAATTGTATTCTTCTTATAATGAAGAACTTTGTTTAAAGATGCGACAATTATTGAATGTGGCTGATGTTTTAACGCCGAATTTAACGGAGGTTTGTCAATTATTGGATATAGAATATCCAGATAAAATGCCAACTGAAGCTGAGTTATTAAAAATGGCACAAGCTATAGCTACTAAAGGCGTAAAGCAAATTGTAATCACAGGTCTTGTCAATGAAACAGCTGACAAAGTTTATAATTATATTTATGAGCAAGGTAAAAATCCATGTATGCAAGAGAATAATCGCATACCAGAAGAACATTCAGGTACAGGAGATGCTTTTGTGGCTATCTTGACAGCTTGTTTAGTTCGTGAAGAAGCTTTACCGAAAGCAGTGCAAAAAGCAGCTGATTTTGTAGGAAAAGCAATGGCATATACTAATTCTTTAAATGTGCCATGGAATTATGGCCTATGTTTTGAAGAATATTTAACTGATTTAAAATAATAGCGTACAAAAATAAGCTTTAATTTTACTAAACAATGTAGTTGGTAGAATTAAAGCTTATTTATTACTTATAAATATGATTTTATATTGAAGTTTAGAAGCTAAAAGGCTATAATTTTTATGTTATATTGTAACAAGGAAAAGGTGATTAAATGATATTATATACATTACATAATAATGGATATATTGATTTTAGTGAAAAAGTTAAATTATTTCCTAAAGAAAAATTCAATATGTATGTAAATTTTACCAATAGATGTAATTGTAATTGCACATTTTGTTTGCGTCATTTAAAGAATGACCATAAATTATGGTTAAAAGATGGCGAACCTTCATTAGAAGAGATAAAACAAGCATTTTTAAATGCACCTATGGAAAATGTAGCAGATATCGTCATCTGTGGCTTTGGTGAACCAACTATGCGTTTAGATGACTTGGTAAAATTATTGACTTTTATCCATCAAACATATCCTAAATTTAAAGTTAGAATGAATACAAATGGTTTAAGCGATTTAGAATATGGTAAAAAAACAGCTATGTTATTTAAAGGCTTATTAAATACCATTTCTATTAGTTTGAATGAATCTACGTCAGAAAAATATTTAGAAGTTACACGCAGTCGTTTTGGTATAAAATCTTATAAAGCTATGCTTGATTTTGCAGTGGATTGCAAAAATTATATTCCAAATGTAGTAGTAACTATAGTGGATATTATCGGCGAAGATGAAATCAATGCTTGTAAAAAGGTTTGTGAAGAATATAGCTTGAATTTGCGTATTCGTCGTTATGAAGCAAATTAAAAAATAGTATTTGTAAATTGAAATGTACTAGAATGATTAAGAATGGAAGCGAATAGATTGTGGAGTCCGAAATGATAAGATTATTGTGGACAGAAATTGATTTAGATGTAATTGCACAGAATATGCAAATTATACGAAAGATGGCAAAATCAAAAGAAGTGGCAGCTGTAATCAAAGCAGATGCTTATGGTCATGGTTCTGTAACTTTAGCTAAAACTTTATTGGAAAATGGTGCTGATAGATTGGCTGTAGCACGTTTAGATGAAGGGCTAGAACTTCGTCATCAAGGTATTATAGCTCCTATTTTTATCTTGGGTTATACAAATCCAGTGAGAGCTAGTGAAGCTATTGCTTATGGAATTGATGTATGTATCTTTGATTATGAACAGGCAAGACTTTTTTCTGAGGAAGCTGTAAAACAACAAAGTGAAGTGGTATTTCATATAGCTATAGATAGCGGTATGCAACGCATTGGCTATCAACCAACAAAAGAAGCTGTAGAAGAAATTGTAAAAATAAGCAAATTACCTAATGTAAAAATAGAAGGTATGTTCACTCATTTTTGTTTAGCCGATTGTGCAGATAAAACTTTTACACATACTCAATATAAACGTTTTAAATGGGTTTGTGATGAAGTGGCCAAAGCTGGAGTGAAGGCCAATGTACATCATTGTGCTAATAGTGCTACTATTATTGATTTACCAGAATATCATTATGATATGGTACGTGCTGGAGTGATATTATATGGCATGGCACCATCAGATGAAGTTGATATCAGCAATACTGGCTTAAAACCAGCTATGAGTTTTAAATGTGAAGTAACACATGTAAAAACTATACATGCTGGCGAAGGTGTAAGTTATGGTCATAAATTTATAGCTAAAGATACTCGCGTGATTGCCACTATACCTGTAGGTTATGCTGATGGCTATACTAGATTATTATCTGGAAAAGCAGAAGTATTGATACATGGTAAGCGTGCAAAAGTAGTAGGTAATATCTGCATGGACCAGTGCATGGTTGATGTTACAGATATCGAAAATGTACAAGTAGGCGATGAAGTAGTTCTCTTTGGTAAACAAGGTGATGAATGTATTTTAGCTGATGAATTGGCTGAAAAATTGGGAACTATAAATTATGAAATAACTTGCATGATTTCTCGTCGTGTACCTAGATTTTATATACAAAATAATAAGATGAAATTTTATAAATCATATTTAAGTGATTTAGCTATTAGTATGTATAATATTTAAAATTTATTTAAATAGATTTTAAATGATTATAAATATCTTTTAGGAAAGAAAGTGATTATTGATGGATAGTAGTGCTTATATAGCTATAGCTGTATTTGTCATTGCCTATATGTTGATTATTTCAGAGAAAATACATCGTACTATAGTGGCTTTGACAGGTGCTATGGTTATGATTATTATGGGCATATTATCACAAGACCAAGCAATCCATCACATTGATTTTAATACGATTGGTTTGCTTACTGGTATGATGATTATGGTTAATATTACCAGTGAAACAGGATTGTTTAATTATTTGGCTATTTGGGCAGCAAAAAAAGTAAAAGCCAACCCAGTGAAATTATTAGTAGCATTATCTGCACTTACAGCTGTTTGTTCTGCTTTTTTAGACAATGTAACTACTGTTTTATTGACAGTACCTGTAACTTTTAGTATTACAGCACAGCTAAAAATACCAGTACAGCCATTTTTGATAGCACAGATTATGTCTTCTAATATCGGTGGTACAGCAACACTTATCGGTGACCCACCAAATATTATGATCGGTAGTGCTGTTCCTGAAATGGATTTTATGGCATTTTTGACTAATTTAGGTGATATTTGTATAGTTATTTTTGCTATCACTATAGCCATAATAATTGCTATATATCATAAAAAATTGCATACTACAACTGCATTACAAGAACAAGTAATGGGAATGAATGAAAAAGAAGAATTAAAAGATACATTGTTATTGAAAAAATGTTTAACAGTGTTATTCTTGACTATCATTACTTTTATGTTCCATGCTCAACTTGGTTTAGAATCAGCAACAGTAGCTCTGGCAGGCGCATCTTTATTGATGTTAATCACTGTAAGTAGACGTGAAAAAAGAATTGCCAATATCTTAAGTCGTTTGGAATGGCTTGCTATTTTCTTCTTTGTTGGTTTGTTTATTTTAGTTGGCGGTTTAGTAGAAACTGGCGTTATCAAGGCTATGGCAGCAGAAGCTATAAAAATAACATCTGGAAATGTTACAGCTTCCACAATGCTTATCTTATGGCTCAGTGCTATTGCTTCAGCATTTATTGATAACATTCCTTTTGTAGCTACGCTTATTCCTATGATTAAGGAAATGGGCGCTATGGGTATGACTAATCTTGAACCACTTTGGTGGGCATTGTCTTTAGGTGCTTGTCTTGGTGGTAATGGTACACTTATTGGTGCAAGTGCCAATGTAGTAGTAGCAGGTATGGCAAGTGCTCATGGTGAAAAATTATCCTTTATCAGCTATTTGAAAATAGCTTTTCCACTCATGATTTTATCTATTATTGTAGCAAGTATATATGTGTATATTAGATATCTATAATAGTTATATAATTTTAATGAAAAAGCCTAGAGATTAGTGAACTGCACCCCAAAAGTTGGACACAAAACAACTTTTGGAGGTGCAGTTT
>OLGL01002743.1_pt1 | contig 12760 bp, 9 predicted proteins | sample 1605041 | NCBI WGS metagenome assembly OLGL01 (sample SAMEA3888905, study PRJEB22519) | human gut metagenome | biome: human gut; feature: human-associated habitat; material: faeces | place: Denmark | collected 2010 | reverse complement strand
TTGAAAAGATGGGAAAAAGTTCATTTTTACAGGAATTTAAGGCTTTTGCCATGAAGGGCAATGTGATAGACATGGCCGTCGGTGTGATTATCGGTGGGGCATTCGGAAAAATCGTCTCCTCCATTGTGGCAGATGTGATTATGCCTCCTATCGGGCTGCTGGTGGGCGGTGTCAACTTTACAGACTTGAAGTGGGTGCTGAAACCTGCCGAAATGGTGGACGGAAAAGAAATTGCTGCCGTGACCCTGAATTACGGTAATTTCTTGCAGGTCACCTTCGACTTCCTGATTATAGCATTCTCTATCTTCATGTTCATAAAGTTGTTGACCAAGCTGACTGAAAAGAAGAAAGAAGAGGCGCCTGCCGCTCCTCCGGCTCCCCCTGCCCCGAGCAAGGAAGAGGTGCTGCTGACCGAAATCCGTGATTTGCTGAAAGAAAAGTAATATCGAAGCGGAACTTCATAGGGATGTCAAAACCCTCTTGACGCTTTTTTTAGGCGCGGAATTCTAAGACCTACACAAGTTTTTGCACAGGAAACTTGCGTAGGTCTTAGAATTCCGCGCCTAATATTATAACATGATGAAAGCGTTCATGGCTTTTGATACATTCCCTAATGCATTTAACTCTCCCCGGTACCGCCGGAAACTGTCCCTTTTTATACTAAGCAGTAATCTTACCACAGCCGTGGTAAGAAAATAACATTGCTGTGGTAAGCAAGTTGCATAGCTGTGGTAAGAAAACAGCACGGTTGTAGTAAGAATAGCTTTTAGTATCCTTGTGGATAGTTCTAGCCTGAAATTAAAGCTGTTTTTAGTAAAAAAACGTTTTTCTGTCACATTATCCCTGATAATTCCTTTACTTTTTCTACTTTTGCAAATCATTTATTAAAGTCTATACGGATTTATATGCAAGAGAAGATTATTATTCTTGATTTCGGTTCGCAAACCACGCAGCTCATCGGCCGCCGGCTGCGCGAATTGAATGTCTATTGCGAGATTGTACCTTACAACAAATTTCCATACGGAGATGAGAGTGTAAAAGGAGTTATCCTTTCGGGTAGCCCCTTTTCTGTTTATGATAAGAGTGCATTCAAGGTGGATTTGAGCGGGATTCGTGGGAAATATCCCATCCTGGGTATCTGCTACGGTGCACAGTTTATCTCTTATAGTAACGGTGGACGGGTAGAACCGGCAGGAACCCGCGAGTATGGACGTGCCTATCTCGATTCCTTTGATTCGGAGAATATCCTTTTCAAAGGGGTAAGGAAAAATACTCAGGTATGGATGAGTCATGGGGACACGATTACTGCCATCCCCGATAACTTCAAGATTATAGCTTCTACGGATAAGGTAGCAATTGCCGCTTACCAAGTGGCTGGTGAGAAAATATGGGGAGTACAGTTCCATCCGGAAGTGTTCCATAGCGAGGACGGTACGCAGATGTTGCGCAACTTTGTGGTGGACATTTGCGGTTGCAGCCAGAGTTGGAGTGCCGCATCGTTTGTAGATACCACTGTTGCTGAACTGAAGGAACAGCTTGGTAATGACTGCGTTATCCTGGGACTGAGTGGCGGTGTGGATTCTTCGGTAGCCGCCGTATTGCTGCATCGTGCCATCGGTAAGAATCTGACTTGTATTTTTGTAGATCATGGTCTGCTTCGTAAGAATGAGTTCAGGAATGTGATGCACGACTATGAGTGTCTGGGACTGAACGTGATTGGCGTGGATGCCAGCGAGAAATTTTTCAAGGACTTGGAAGGAGTGACCGAGCCTGAGCAGAAGCGTAAAATTATCGGTCGCGATTTTATCGAAGTATTCGATGCTGAAGCACACAAGATAACCGATGCCCGCTGGTTGGCGCAAGGTACTATTTATCCCGACCGCATTGAAAGCTTGAACATTACGGGCAAGACTATCAAGAGCCATCACAACGTGGGCGGTCTGCCCGAGGAGATGAACCTCCGTCTGTGCGAGCCGTTACAGTGGTTGTTCAAAGATGAGGTTCGTCGTGTGGGACGTGAATTGGGAATGCCCGAACATCTGATTACCCGTCATCCTTTCCCCGGTCCGGGATTGGCTGTCCGCATTCTGGGGGATATAACACCGGAGAAGGTATGTACCCTGCAGGAAGCCGATGATATTTTCATTCAGGGCTTGCGTGACTGGAAAGTGCAGGATGCTGCAGGAAACGAGACATCGCTCTACAATCAGGTGTGGCAGGCAGGTGCTATCCTTCTGCCTGTGCAGAGTGTAGGTGTGATGGGTGACGAACGTACCTATGAACGTGCAGTGGCTTTGCGTGCCGTGACTTCTACCGATGCCATGACGGCGGACTGGGCGCATCTGCCTTACGAATTTCTGGGCAAGGTGTCCAACGATATTATAAATAAGGTGAAAGGTGTGAACCGCGTAACCTATGATATATCTTCAAAGCCACCCAGCACAATAGAATGGGAATAAGACCGACTGAAATTATTAACTTAAAAAACAATATAGAAGAATGAAGCAGGATATGATTGTGATTCTGGATTTGGGAAGTCATGAAAACACGGTGCTTGCCAGAGCGATTCGTGCGTTGGGAGTATATAGCGAAATCTACCCGCACGACATTACCGCCGCCGAACTGAAGGCCTTGCCGAATGTGAAAGGTATTATCATCAACGGTGGCCCCAATAATGTGATTGATGGGGTATCCATCGACGTACTGCCCGAAATTTATGAAGCAGGATTCCCTGTAATGGCTGCCGGTCATGATAAGGCTTTGTGCGAAGTGAAGCTTCCCCGGTTTACAGATGATGTGGAAGCTATTAAAAATGCGGTTAAGTCTTTTGTATTCGATACTTGCAAGGCTGAAGCCAACTGGAATATGACAAATTTTGTCAACGACCAGATAGAACTGATACGTCGCCAGGTAGGTGACCGTAAGGTATTGCTGGCGCTGTCCGGCGGTGTGGATAGCTCTGTGGTGGCTGCTCTTTTGCTAAAGGCTATCGGTGACAATCTGGTGTGCGTACATGTGAATCATGGACTGATGCGTAAGGGTGAGTCGGAAGCCGTTATCGAAATTTTCAAGAATAAACTGAATGCGAACCTTGTCTATGTGGATGCCACGGATCGTTTCTTGGATAAGCTGGCAGGCGTGGCCGACCCCGAACAGAAGCGTAAGATTATTGGTGGTGAGTTTATCCGTGTCTTTGAGGAAGAGGCCCGTAAGTTAGATGGTATTGACTTCTTGGGACAAGGCACTATCTATCCTGATATTGTAGAGAGTGGAACCAAGACTGCCAAGATGGTGAAGTCTCATCATAATGTGGGCGGTTTGCCTGAAGATTTGCAGTTTGAATTGGTAGAGCCGCTGCGCCAGTTGTTCAAGGACGAAGTGCGTGCGTGTGGTCTTGAACTTGGTTTGCCGTATGAAATGGTGTATCGTCAGCCTTTCCCCGGACCGGGATTGGGGGTACGTTGCCTGGGAGCTATCACACGTGACCGTTTGGAGGCTGTTCGTGAGTCGGACGCTATCTTGCAGGAAGAATTCCGGTTGGCAGGTCTGGATAAGAAAGTATGGCAATATTTCACTGTTGTACCCGATTTCAAGTCGGTAGGTGTACGTGATAATGCCCGTTCTTTTGACTGGCCTGTCATTATCCGTGCCGTTAATACGGTGGATGCCATGACTGCTACTATTGAGCCGGTAGAGTGGCCTATATTGATGAAGATTACCGACCGTATTCTCAAGGAGGTGAAGAATGTAAACCGTGTTTGTTATGACATGTCTCCGAAGCCCAATTCTACCATTGAGTGGGAATAAAATTATAGGCTGATTATTTTCAGACGCGCGATGACGCGGATGACATGGATTGTTTTTTCTTAAGTCTGTGTCATTCGCGTCATCTGCGTCAAAGCGATAGCTGATATAAGTTTTCAGACAGCTTCTTTGCATCGGGTATTACGATTTCTCCGCGATGTAATTCTACCAGTCCTTTTGCTTGCATGTTATTGAGAGTCTTTGATACCCCTGTCCGGGTATCGTTGACGATTTGCGCCAAATCTTCCATTTTTATTTTCAGTGCTTTCTCGCCCGATAAGCGTTCTGCATGGCTAAGAATGAAGTAGGCAATGCGTGCCTCGAGATTATCACCGCACACAGCCCATAAGCGGTTGTGCAGCATTTGAGTGCGGCTGCTGATAATATTCATGTAATTCAAGCGGAATATTTCGTAATTGAAGAGCTCTTTCACTACAAATGCTTTGCTGATACTGACCGTATGCACTTCGGTTCTTGCCCGATATGTAGAAGCATAATGCGTTTTCATGCCGAATATGGAGTGAGCCTCAATCAGGAAAGGGGCTGGAAAATATTCGGTGAAGCAGTAAGAAGAATCGGCGGATGATGTGGAAGATGCAATTTCTCCTTTTAGGATGAAGACCAGTTCATGACAGGCGCCCCCTTCTTTTAAAAGAAGCTCACCTGACTTATATTTTGTGAAGTGCAATTTGACCTTTTCCAAAATACGGGTGAAGTCTTCTTGGGCAAGTCCCTGAAACAGGGGTAATTGTAATAACGTATCAAACATTGTTTCCATATCATTCTCATCTTCTGGTTTAAGAACAAAAGTAGATATAATCGAACTCTGCCGTAAACACTTGCCCTTTCTTTTTGTTTTTTTTATTATTTCTTAAACGTGCTACTCATTCACTTTTAAGAAATTTTGCGAAATACATAAAAATAGATTATTTTTGTAGAAAAAAGGAGGGACATATGTTTTCAGCATTTAATTGGCAGCAGATGACCAGTGCTTTTATCGTGCTGTTTGCCGTGATAGATATTATAGGCTCTATTCCTATTATTATCAATTTGAAAGAAAAGGGGAAAGATGTAAATGCGCTGAAAGCTACATTAATATCGTTTGCCTTGCTGATTGGTTTCTTTTATGCGGGTGATATGATGCTGAAATTGTTTCATGTGGACATTGAGTCATTTGCGGTGGCCGGTGCGTTTGTTATTTTTCTGATGTCGCTGGAAATGATTCTTGATATTGAAATCTTTAAAAACCAGGGGCCGATTAAAGAAGCAACGCTGGTTCCGCTGGTCTTTCCGCTATTGGCCGGAGCGGGAGCTTTTACCACTTTACTCTCTTTGCGTGCTGAATATGCCAGTATTAATATTATCATTGCATTAGTCTTGAATATGATATGGGTATATTTTGTTGTCAGCATGACCGGGCAGGTAGAACGTTTTTTGGGTAAAGGCGGCATCTATATTATCCGTAAATTTTTTGGCATTATCCTGTTGGCAATTTCAGTGCGTTTGTTTATGGCTAATATTTCATTGCTGCTGGACAGCTTTCATCATTAGTTCTCTTTCTCTTTTTCCTGTAGAAGAAATTGTAACAACTTTTCCGTAAAGGAAGATATTAAAAGGTATCATAGGACAACTTCCCGTGTGTTAAAATCCACGGTCTATTCCTGCTTCCAAGAATCCAGATGTGGATAAAGCGGATAAATAAAAATAGTGGTATACCATAGTCAGAACTATTTGTAGCCCGTCATGCTTCCTATATTGTACAGGGATTTATCATTTTCGTACAATGCTTTGGATTATTTGCCTGAAAAGCGAAAAAAAAAAGACTTTTTATTTTGCGTGTAGGCTTTAATTCGTATTTTTGGGCATTGCTACAAGCTTTGTAGCGCATATACCTGAAATAATTAACCTTTAAATAATGCACAACTATGAGTTATTTACGATTTGACAAGACCCTGATGGTTAATCTGCAAGAATCTTTGCCAAGGGAGATACTTCGGACTAACAAATCAGGAGCCTATCATTGTACAACGATTGTAGATTGTAACACACGCAAATATCACGGCTTGTTGGTAATTCCCGTTCCCAACCTGGATGATGAAAACCATGTGCTGCTGTCTTCTTTGGATGAAACAGTGATTCAGCACGGTGCAGAGTTTAACTTGGGATTGCACAAATATCAGGGGAATAATTTTAGCCCGAACGGACATAAGTATATCCGTGAGTTTGATTGCGAGCATATCCCGGCAACTACTTACCGTGTGGGAGGCGTTATTCTCCGCAAAGAGAAAATTTTTGTACACCATGAGAACCGGATACTGATTCGTTACACCTTGGTCGATGCCCATTCGGCAACAACACTTCGGTTCCGTCCCTTTTTGGCATTCCGTAGCGTACGCGAATACACGCACGAAAATGCACAGGTAAGCCGTGATTACCAACCGGTGGAAAACGGTATTAAAACCTGTATGTATCCCGGTTATCCGGAACTTTATATGCAGTTGAACAAAAAGAACGAATTTCATTATCAGCCGGATTGGTATCGTGGCATTGAATATCCGAAAGAACAGGAACGCGGTTACGATTTTAATGAAGACCTGTATGTACCCGGTTATTTTGAAGTAGATATAAAGAAAGGTGAAAGTATCGTTTTCTCTGCGGGTATCTCCGAAATTTCACCGCGTAAGCTAAAACAGACTTTTGAGGCTGAGGCAGAAGACCGTACTCCACGTGACAGTTTTTATCACTGTTTGAAAAATTCGGCTCACCAGTTTCACAATAAACAAGGAGAAGAACATTATGTACTTGCAGGCTACCCCTGGTTTAAATGCCGTGCGCGTGACTTGTTTATCTCTTTACCGGGGTTAACCTTGGCTGTGGACGAACAAGATGAGTTCGAGGATGTTATGAAAACGGCGGAAAAGGCTATCCGTGCTTTCATTGAGGATAACCCCGCAGGTTATAAAATCTATGAGATGGAACATCCCGATGTGCTTTTATGGGCAGTGTGGGCTTTGCAGCAGTATGCCAAGGATACATCGCGCGAACAATGCCGCTTGAAATACGGCAAGTTATTAGAGGATATTATGAATTATATCTGCGAGCGTAAGCATGATAATCTTTTCTTGCATGAAAACGGTTTGCTTTACGCAAATGGCAAGGAAAAGGCAGTTACCTGGATGAACTCTACGGTTAACGGGCATCCTGTAATCCCTCGCACCGGATATATTGTTGAGGTGAATTCGCTGTGGTATAATGCTTTGCGTTTTGTTGCGGACATTGTGCGTGAGGGTGGGAATGACATTCTTGCAGACAAATTGGATGCTCAGGCAGAAATAACAGGAAAATCGTTTGTGGAAGTTTTTCGTAATGAGTACGGTTATCTGTTTGATTATGTAGACGGTTATATGATGGATTGGAGCGTTCGTCCCAATATGATATTTGCTGTTGCTTTTGACTATTCTCCATTGGATAGGGCACAGAAGAAGCAGGTACTTGATATTGTGACAAAAGAATTGCTGACTCCGAAAGGTTTGCGTACATTGAGCCCTAAGAGTGGGGGGTATAATCCCAATTATGTCGGTCCTCAGATTCAGAGAGATTACGCATACCATCAAGGCACAGCCTGGCCGTGGCTTATGGGCTTTTATATGGAAGCGTACCTGCGTATATATAAGATGAGTGGTATTTCGTTTGTAGAGCGGTATCTGATTGGTTTTGAAGATGAGATGACGAGCCATTGCATAGGTTCTCTGCCCGAGTTATTCGATGGAAATCCGCCGTTTAAAGGAAGAGGCGCGGTATCGTTCGCCATGAATGTGGCGGAGATTCTGCGTATCTTGAAATTGTTGTCTAAGTATAATTTATAGGAGGAGGAACGAAGATGAAAGTTTTAATGTTTGGTTGGGAATTTCCTCCCAAAATATATGGTGGCCTTGCAGTTGCATCATACGGAATCACTAAGGGCTTGAGTCTGCAGGGAGATGTGGAGACTACTTTCTGTATGCCTAAGCCTACAGGTGAAGAAGAGAAATTCTTGAATATAATCGGTATGAACCAGGTGCCTATCGTGTGGCGTGATGTTGATTACGATTATTTGAAGTCTCGTTTGTCGACAATGAGTCCGGAGCAATATTATGCTTTGCGCGACCATATTTACTCGGATTTCTCCTATATGCACGTCAATGATCTTGGTTGTATGGACTTTGCCGGCGGTTATCCCGGAAATTTGCACGAAGAAATCAATAACTTCTCGATTATAGCCGGAGTTGTGGCACGTCAACAGGAATTCGACATTATTCATGCGCACGATTGGCTGACATATCCGGCTGGTGTACATGCGAAGATGGTGAGTGGCAAACCGCTCTGTATCCATGTGCATGCAACAGATTTTGACCGTTCGCGGGGTAAAGTTAACCCCACGGTCTATTCCATGGAAAAAAACGGAATGGATTATGCCGACTGCATTATGTGTGTGTCGGAACTTACCCGTCGTACTGTTATCAACGAGTATCATCAAGATCCGAGAAAGGTATTTGCCATGCATAATGCGGTATATCCGCTTTCGCAAGAATACCAGGATATTCCGCGTCCTGAACATTCGAAAGAGAAGGTCGTGACTTTCCTCGGACGTATCACTATGCAGAAAGGTCCGGAGTATTTTGTGGAAGCTGCTGCACTGGTGTTGCAACGTACCCGCAACATCCGCTTTGTGATGGCCGGTTCGGGTGATATGCTGAATGCCATGATTAATATGGCTGCCGAACGTGGCATTGCAGACCGTTTCCATTTTCCCGGCTTTATGAAAGGTAAACAAGTGTACGAAGTTTATAAGAATAGTGATGTATTCGTTATGCCTTCCGTTTCCGAGCCTTTCGGTATCGCCCCGTTGGAAGCCATGCAGTGCGGAACTCCCTCTATCATTTCCAAGCAATCCGGATGTGGTGAAATCCTCGATAAGGTAATTAAGACCGATTATTGGGATATTCATGCTATGGCGGATGCTATTTATTCCATCTGTATGAATCCGTCTTTATTCCATTATCTTCAGGAAGAAGGAAAGAAAGAAGTGGACGGAATTACCTGGGAAAAGGTGGGCTTGAGAATCCGTGCTCTTTACGAGGATGTGTTAAGAAACTATGGTAAATAATAAAACAACAAATACTAATGAGAACTATCTGTCTTTATTTTGAGATACATCAAATTATACATCTGAAACGTTATCGTTTCTTTGATATTGGTACAAACCATTACTATTATGATGATTATGCCAATGAAACAAGTATTAATGAAGTTGCCGAACGTTCGTATATTCCTGCACTGAATACGCTTATTGGGATGGTGAAGGATTCGGGTGGTGCGTTTAAAGTGGCTTTATCCATCTCAGGTGTGGCATTGGAGCAACTGGAAATCCATGCACCTGCTGTAATCGACCTATTGCACCAGCTCAATGATACGGGATGCTGTGAGTTCTTGGCTGAACCGTACTCTCATGGACTTTCTTCTTTAGCTAATGAAGATTGCTTCAAGGAAGAGGTGATGCGTCAGAGTGCTAAAATGAAACAAATGTTTGGCAAAGCGCCCAAGGTGTTCCGTAACTCCAGTCTGATTTACAATGACGAAATTGGTGCCATGGTGGCAAGTATGGGTTTTAAGGGAATGCTGACTGAAGGGGCAAAACATGTGCTTGGCTGGAAGAGTCCGCACTATGTGTACCATTGTAATATGAATCCGAACTTAAAGTTACTGTTGCGCGATTTTAAACTGTCGGATGATATTAGTTTGCGTTTCTCGAATTCCGAGTGGAACGAATATCCGTTGTTTGCCGATAAGTATATCAGTTGGATCGATGCATTCCCGCAAGAGGAGCAGGTTATCAACATATTTATGGAGCTTTGTTCATTAGGGATGTCACAGCCTCTATCCTCCAATATTCTGGAATTCTTGAAGGCATTGCCTGCATGTGCTAAGGAAAAAGGCATTACTTTCTCAACTCCTACCGAAATTGTTACCAAGTTGAAATCCGTTTCACAATTGGATGTACCTTATCCTATGTCGTGGGTGGATGAAGAAAGAGATACAAGTTGCTGGTTGGGTAATGTAATGCAGCGTGAGGCTTTCAATAAACTGTATAGTGTGGCCGAGCGTGTACATATCTGCGATGACCGTCGCATCAAGCAGGATTGGGATTATTTGCAGGCCAGCAACAACTTCCGCTTTATGACGACCAAGAATAGTGGGGTAGGGTTGAACCGCGGTATCTATGAATCACCGTATGATGCTTTCACCAACTATATGAATATTTTGGGAGACTTTATCAAGCGTGTTGATTCTCTTTATCCGGTGGATATTGATAACGAGGAGCTGAATGCTTTGCTTACTACAATCAAGAATCAGGGGGATGAAATAGAAGAACTTCATAAAGAGTTGGAAAAAGCGCAGAAAAAGTTGGAAAAGGAAAAAGCCGCTGAGAAGAAAAAAGAACCGAAAGATGCTTCTAAGCCTGCTACAAAGTCTACTGCAAAGAAAGTTACGGCAAAGAAGCCTGCTGCCAAGTCTGCCAAATAGCACTATCTGGCTTTAGATAATGTTAGTCCTCCATGCTTTATTTGAGAGTATGGAGGACTTTTTTTGTAGCTTGGATTAATTCTATTCTGCTTATGTCAGAACCTTCTCTTTCTTTAAAGTAAACTATACACCAAAATCTTCATTTATAAAAACTAAACTTCGGTTTTTATAAATGAAGATTTTTGTGTATAAAGATATAGAATCTAAGTTCCTGCTTTTTTTACTTATTGAAAGAAGTATATGTAACCTCTATTTGCAATTTAGTTCCACCCTGTTCCGGGTCTCCACCTTTCAGCTTGGCATACGTAGGCTTCAAGTCATGCTGGATACCAATTATGGAAGGAGTACTGCTGTTTGTATCGTAGGTCACAACTACAGGGATTATTACTACTTTATCCCAATCCTTTCCTTCGCCTTCGCTCCATTCTGTTTCCCATGCAGTTTCATTCCACGATGTACCTGCCGCTTCTTTGGCTTTCTGTTTGGCGGTCTTTTTTTCATTGATGCAAGCAGAAACCAGACGGGCTATATTCATAAAGGTATATTGGTTGGTTTCGATACTGTTGTGAGTTGCGACAAAAGAGGTGACATTGTTTGCCAGTTCGTTGTTGACAAAGAAAGAGTCCATGTCTTTTTTACGCAGCAACAGTACGGTTTGAGGTGCACTCATGCTGAATTTATACTTGTTACTTTCCTTATTATAGTTTGTGAAAGTCAGCTTGACTGCATTCAGCGTGTCGTTTGATAACTCTTCATGTATTTTATCATAGGGCAAGGTTGCCTCTGTAAAGATACCTGCAGGCGATTTGAGATAACTCCAACCGGTTTCATTCGCTTTCTTGATTAATTCCTCGGAACTTTCAAACTTATTGGCTTGAATAACTTCTTTGGTGGAGGCAAACACTGTTGCCGTACTATAATATAAAGAGTCTTTACCGTCTTTTTTGGTGAGCTTCACTCCCAAGCTGTCTACGTAATGAAAGCGGAATTGCATTTGCAGGTCCACACGGTCAACGTATAAAATTGTTCCGTCTCCGTAATCCGTCTTAATATAGACTCCTTTCAATACATTGTCAATAAACTTCTCCGAGTTTTTAAAGAAATCGTTTTCTCCTCTTTGGTAGGCTCTGTTCAACTGCAGGAGTTCATTTCCAAACAGCTTGCTTAGAGGCAGAGTTACATTGGGATAAAAAAGACTGTTTCCATTAGAGTCGGTAGCATTTCTTACAGAGTCGGGAACAGAGGTATCGTAAGCAGTATATGCTTTGTGTAACTCAAAATAACCGGTTTTTTCAAAATGCGGCTTGTCAGTTTCGTTTCCGTAATATTCTTTCGGATTAATATCGGTATAGTGCTTGTTTTCTAATCTTTTGTCCAGCTCATATACCGACATTCTGCATGGATTTAAGGAATCTCCGAACCATGAAGAGTAGTATATTGTCAACTGTGCTGAAACGACGGTATCACCCGCCATTGTTCCCACATGCTTTTCCGGGTCATATACTGCGGGGAATTTGAAGTCGTCCGTACAGTTCAGCTCAGTCAGGAAGCTGGCTTCGTAGCTTCCAAAACCTTCGGGAGCAGGATCGGTGAATTTACCTACATATCCCGTACTTGTCTTGGCATAAACTTTTTCTGCAAGGAGAGATTTGGTGGTGACATCAAAAGTCGTAGTTGTGGCTGAAATACCGTCAGAATCAGGTAACATGCTCATGCCCAATGTGCCGGTATTGTCATCGCATCCGTAGAAAGCCAGAATTGCAAAAAGCAATATCCCTAAATATTTTACTTTCATAATTCTTCGTATTGATACTTTATTTTTATTCTGCCCCCCAAACCTGGTCGTAGAAGTCGTTGCAGGCATCTGCAAAGATTTCGGGAGATTGATAGCCTAAGACAGGCTTGCCGATTTGGCGGGCATATGCTATCACTTCCTCATTCACGTGTTCGCTTTGCTGGATGACACCGTCGGAATAGTCCACCGCCAGTTTGCAGAGAGCTGTATAGTCAACCGGCTCTTTCAAATCGGCAACGTCTTTCTTACTGATACCCTTCAGAAGAAGCTTGTTGGCAAAATCGGGATGGAACGGTTCCTTGAAGTCATTGTCATAAAGTGAAAAGACAACTTTTGCATCTCTGAATGACGGTTCGTCTTTATACGCTTTCTTGATATACAGCGGTGCTAATGCAGTCATCCAACCGTGGCAGTGGATGACGTCCGGACACCAACGCAGTTTCTTGACTGTTTCCAATACACCGCGTGCATAGAAAATAGCGCGTGCATCGTTGTCCTCATATTCAACGCCGTTCTCATCAACTACTTGCAGGCGGTTCTGAAAGTAATCGTCGTTGTCGATAAAGTAAACTTGCATGCGGGCAGACTGTATGGAAG
>OLGL01002742.1_pt1 | contig 12767 bp, 8 predicted proteins | sample 1605041 | NCBI WGS metagenome assembly OLGL01 (sample SAMEA3888905, study PRJEB22519) | human gut metagenome | biome: human gut; feature: human-associated habitat; material: faeces | place: Denmark | collected 2010 | reverse complement strand
CGGCATACGAGATGATATAGCTTAAAACTATCGCCTTTGAAATCTCCTTGTCATAGTATGCATACTCGTCCTTTCCAAGAGTATCATTTTCTTTTTTCCTGCTTGTATTCTCTGAGTTGATATACTCTGCTATCTCGTCAAAATTTTCATTTTTAGCTGCTTCGACAAATTGAGTTTCATCTTCATTTGCAATAAATGCAGAAGCAAAATCATCTCTTAAAACAAATGGCACATCCGTACTAGGATTATAGTTTCGTGGAATGACATATTCGTTGCCAATTACAAAACCTTTTGTATGGGTTTTACTGTCAACTTTATAATACTTTATGTCATTATTCCAATTAATAAAATTATCAGCTGAGTCCTTAGTAAAATTCAGCGAGCTGAAATTGTTACAGCTCAAAAGACCTGCAAGCTTTTTAATATTACTTGAGTAGTCTGCACTTGAAGCAGGCCACACAATACCATTATCCACTATAACAGGCATCATTATACCACTCTGGTGCACACGCTGGACTATCTGCTTTACCTTGTCCCATGAAATGTCATTATCAGGTTTATATGTTGCAGCATCGTTTACTAAATCATTTGAAAGGACGGACTTTGAGCCGGAAAGATAGAGTAAATCAATTGTTGATACATCTATCTGCTCAAGCTCCTTGGGTGTGACCGTTTTTACCTTGAAGGTCATATTGGCAGTCTTATCATCATCGCCTGTCTTGCCCTCCTGATTGAACACACCTGTTCTGAACCAGTTATTGTTCTTGAAACCACCCTTATAATATATGTGTGTGGTATTTACAGGATAATCAAGCGAGCCGTTTTTATCAGCCACCATTATATAGTCACCTTTTCCCTTACCCATATAGGTGTATGTCTGGCTGTCCTTAACTATATCAAAATATCCGTCTGTATCAGTGAGGATTACCTTTCCTGTGTTACCTGCCGGCTGATTGTCCTGTGTGCCATCATCTATCTTCTCGTATGGATTCTGTGAGTCAAGCACTGCTCCATACTCGCCGGTCTCATCGTAATTAAACTCAATAGGTACCGCAGTGTTCACCTCGTAGTAGGTCTCGTCATCAGTGATTTTATCTGCAGGCACATACTCCATCTCAACCGTAAAGTATGTATACTTCTCATAATCCGGCTTACTACCATCAGGCAGACTTGCCATCCGGTCAGCTCTTGCAACAAATTCATATGGAGATGTAGTATCCGATTTGTCAGTCCTGTAAATATATGCCTTTGGGTCATATTTTGCTATGTTTTGCATGCCCTCAGCAGAAACAATGGCATATGCGCTCTTTATAGAATAAACCACATGCTTCTCAACAGTATCATCACCTGTGCCTGTATCTGTCGTATTGTCTGTACTGCTGTCTGTATTTCCATCAGCTTTCTGTGAATTATCAGCCTCTACCAGATACTGTTTATTTGTCATGCCATCCGGCAATTTGACTGCAGTAAACGCAACACTGTAGTAGCCTCTTTTTCCTGTATCCACAGATTCAGAGCCATCTTCTGTCTCATCCTCGCCCTGCATGAAAACATAATGGTCAACATTCTGTCTGTAATGACCTGTAGGCAGTCCATCTTCATTTACAGCAAGCTGGTAATCGGTATTGAACTTATAATCTCCTTCTGCCTGCTCTGTCATCTTATAACCGGTGGTACCCTTGTTTATTCTGTCCATATCTACAAGGGCAAGCTCACTCCAGTCCTCGCCTAAACTGACGTAGCTCTCCTCATACTGCTCATAATAAAGAGGCTTTGTATTATCCTTTTTCTCGGTAGTAATAGGTGCAAGCTTTGTTTTCAGACCTGACATATAGTCAGCTCTTTTTTGTACACCGTCACCCTCTTTGTCAGACATCTGTGCCAGTGTTCCAAACCAATCGTCAGGCTCCTGACCGTCAATCAGATAACCGATGGATGCCATTTTCTTGTCAGGCACCACCTCCACTATATTAAAGGGCTTGTCCTTGCCATGTGAGCTGACTATATCAGATATTCCATTGAACGCTACATTTGCATCGACCTTTGTTAGGCTGTCATTCAGCACAAAAGCTGCCACAACGAGACATCCTGTAAGTGTGAGCGATATTGGAACCACTATTTTTTTTCTTAATTTGCTCATTGCGATTGCTCCTTTGTAAAAAACTACTTTGTTTAATAATATGTGTAAAACGTAATTGTATTTGACTTAAATCCCGACTCTTCCTCAAGTCCAAGCCAGACGCTGATATTTAATTTTTCTCCGACAAAAAAATTTTTTCCGAGAGTGATATGCATTTTTTCATTTTGATTACCATCTACAATATGATAATTAAGATAGTTCCTATATTTAGGATCATCTTCATGACCTTCTGCTCCGGTTTCTCCGGCAATCTCCTTTGAACTAAACTTAAATATTCCATCAGGCTCACCATTGCCATCAGGACCATAAATCAGCTTACCATCATCGCCCATTTTAAAGGATATATCTCCCTTGTACTCGGTTGCACCCGTTGAGCTGACACTTTCTACCTCCATATGCCATACAAAATCCTTAATCTGATATTTGCCATTTAATGAAGATTTTTTTAACTCCCCTTCATCAATAAACAATTGATGCGTCTGTCCTAAATCGAAATGCTTATCTGCATCACAATGCAGAATATTGATTGGATGTGCTATGTTTACAGTTACCTTTGCCGTCAATGACGGATCGTCTATGGATGTTACGGTGATGACTAATTGATCTGTAGTTTCATCGCTCATCAGTTGTACATCATATACATCACCATTAGCATTAAAGTTTCCACCATTTTTGTTTCCTGAATGATCCCATGTTACGTTTTTTGAATCATACTTTCCACCAAGTATCTTATCAGTAAACTTTAAATTATTATTCGTTTTCTTCATCTCATAGTATACTGTTCCGTTGGTTACATCCTTGCCTTTGTAATATATCCTTATTCCTTTAGGTTCTGCCGGTGCCACATACTCCACATCTGCCCCAGTCGGCACCTTATTGCGCATAGTGAAGTTCTGTTTTGATGTATACTTCTTGTCCCCTGCCTTAAAGTCCACGACAATTCCGACAGAATTCTTGCTTTCTGCCTCGCTTAAATCAGGTGTAAAGCCTGTGACATTTTCTGCCATAAGAGATTCCTTGCCCTGACCATCCGCCTTCACCGCACCAGTTGCAGGATCCAGTGTATCCTTTCGCAGATAGATTTTGTGCTCTGATGGTCTGTATATGATATAGTATGTACAATCCTTGTTGTAAATAATCAGCTTGCTGTCGGATGATGTTTCCTCAGATGATGCTTCTTCGGATGACGCTTCTTCCGCTGATGCAGTTGCAATATAACCGGCCTCAGGGGCTGCCGATGCCACCTCCACCGGCGCTGCCACTGTAGCAGGCTCATACTTAACGCCCTTTTGCGCATCAATTATCAGGTCTCCTATCTGATTCATGGTAAGCTGTGCCTCATACTGTAAATCTACGTCCTTTGAAGCGTACTTATACTGCTTCGTGCTCGTACCGATAAAGCCTGCAACAGCCAGGCCCAGTATTCCCATTATCGCCATGACAATGACAAGCTCAACAAGTGTAAAGCCACTGTTTTTCCTATTATTTGATTTGTTCATGCGCCTTAAAAGTTTCATGGTTCATCTTCCTCTCCGATTTCATCATACAACCTTATAACAGCCTTGCGTCAAAATAAAATATTCATCATTAAACTATGTAAATTACTCACATACCACCTTGCCGGTCTCCTTGTATATCGTGATAACCTTTTCTGTGCTGTTTTTTTGAATCCAGATACGGCTGCAGCACTTACCATTGGCATCAGGCTTTTGTGCACCTGAGCTTCTGTCAAACTGAAGCATTATCTTGTCTGAGCTGTTCAATTGTGTCTTGTCACTATAATCATCCTTCATGGAATAGTAAACATCAATCCTGCTCTTTCCGACTTTGCTCGGAGCAGATACTGTACCATTTATGGTTGTCTTATAATAGTAGGCACCATCTGATGCATCCTTATATATCTCAAGAACTGCGCTGTCCTTTCCCATCGTGGTAACTCTTGTTTTGTTAATTATCGATTCAATATTTCTGGCACACTGCTTCACCTCAACACCCATGACCGAACGAATGGATATGGTTGCCGCACCTATAAGTACGACAGATATCGCTATCACTACTATAAGCTCTACCAGAGAGAAACCGCCATTATTCTTTTTTTCTGTTACAGACATATTGGATTCCTCCCTTGTATATATCGTCAAAATTTGCCAAATATAAATATTTCGCAGCTGTTTTGCGCCTTAAAAGCCGCTTGTTTTCTACTCCTTGGTCCAGTTCTGGTATGTAATGAGCGTAGCATAATCTATTTTTGTGTCCGCCTCTTTCTTATTTGAAAAAGAAGAAACATTACCCAGATAGTTGGCACCGTCCATGAACACATCATACAGGTGCAGTGCATCGTCTGCATCACTTACCTTTTCAAGAAGCAATGCCTTAAATACCTCCTGAGTACCATTATCAATCTCGCATTGGTCTTTGTTTACAATTATCCTGCCCTTTGCAACTATGGTACCTGTAAAGTCAGCATTCAGTGTCACATCTCCCGTAGCAACAATTATATCCACATTATGTGATTTGTCATTTGCATCATAGGTGTAGTTACCGTTTTTGACAATTGCCTGGTATTTTTTCCCCTGATACTCAGTCTCAAATATATGTTTATTACCGGAATTTGGCACTATTTTCAACAAATTGGTATTGTTAACTATATTTGTAAAAAGCGAAACACTTGCTGCATTTGTCGGTAAATCCGCATAATTTGTCAAAAGCTTTGAGTTTAGTGCAGTATACGTGCGCTGTAAAGCATCCGACTGTGCATCCATGTCCACACCATCAGCTATGCCCTTCAAAAGGCTTAAATTGCTGCCATCGTAGATGCTGTAATTGCCGGCAGTATAGATGCTTGCAGCCTCATTTACCTGTATGCTGTCAGTATAGAACTTAGTGTATCTATTGAGCTTGTCACTGTCTGCACCAAAATAGTCACTGTAATACTCAGCAGCCTTGTTCGTTGGCAGATTGACATAATAGTATACAAGTCCATCATCACTATTATCAGTAGAAGGAACAAAGACCTTCTTTATACAGTTGTCGATTGTCTTTTTCTCTGGCAGATATGCCGAGAGAGCCTTGCCTGTCTTTGTGCTGACCACATTGGCATTTATTTCAGTATACTTTGTCTGATCCTGTCCTGTTGCCGTAATATCCTTGTACTCCTTAAAGGAGAGTGGATTCTTGTTGTAAAGCGATTTGGCATCCGCACCATCTCCACTTGTGCCTATGCACTCAGGCGGCACAAGGTATGCTATCTGGTCACCCTTTACAGAGATTGACTCACCCATGGCCACATTGCTGTTTTGTGTACCCACACTACTACTTGAGTTTACAATAGCCTGGGTATTGATATATGCGGTTCCAGCCAACATAAGCTCCCTGATATTTGACATATCAAGCGATGCCTTCCTGCCGTTTATGATAATAGCAGAGCTATCGCCTGCGACAGGATTTTCCTTGTTAGCGCCTCCATTGCCAAAGCCGACGTACTTCGCATTGTTATTCTTATTATTCTTTCCAAGTGTGACATTTGAGCCTGTACCCTTTAAGGTCATGTCATCTGCCACATATGTCATGCCATCTAAATTGACTGTTGCACCATTTACATTTATATTGCTTGTCCACAGCTGACACTGTGAATCAACAGAAAGTGTACTGTTATTGTGTACACCCGCCATGTTCTTTTTTATTGTACCAGTATCTTTTCCGGCAAAGTCTCCCACCTCTATATCGCCCTCTGCAATCATATAGCTGGTATCCTTTACATCAAGTGTAGCATTGTTTGGAATAATAACACTCGTAGTAGAAGTTCCTGTACCTGCCGCATTTTCACAGCCAGCGTAGAGATTACCGGATAGATTTACTTTATTAAGTCCTGATATAATATCCAGTCCTTCATTTCCAACAAGAGAATATGTAAAAAGCTCCGGAACTCCTCCCGATGCTGTAAAGCTCATGGATGGAACTCCCAGAGAAATGTCTGTCTCTATTATTGATTTAAATCCCTTTTCATCGGTATACTCTACCCTGATGCCATTAATGACTGCGCGGCTGTTGTATACCTTGAGCAGTCCATTTCCATTTTCATCGGCATTTACCGCCTTGACCACAGCGTGTGGCTTTGAGTTTTCGTCTGTGAGCTTACTATCCACATAGTCTTTAAGCTTTTCAGTTTTATAGTGCATACCGGTATTGTCAGACTCAAGACTTCCCTTTAAGCTCTTTAAATACTCCTGCGCAAATATACTCTGTCTGCCGGCCTCATTTATGCTGCTGTCAGAGTAATTCTCCATAACCTTTGTATATCCTGCTGAGTAAGCCTTGGAAATATCTCCCTGCAGACCGGTACATATCTGATCCAGCACTCCCTCTGCCGAGTAAAAGTTATCTGTATTTTTTTCGTCCGTCACCTTCATCTGGAGGTTCATAAGCGCTATCCACAGCACAGTCACAGCTAAAACAGCCACTATAGCCATTGCAACTACAACCATCACAAAGGAAGCACCACGGTTATCGTTACGCTTCATAATTAATACCCCATGCTTCCGGTCATCGTAACAACCGGGTCTTTATCCTTAAATATATCATCCAGTGAAGCCTTGCTCTCGTATACAGCCACCTTCACATCATACAGCCTTTCAGATGCATTGCTTTTTGTCAGATTCTTTATATCGACAATTGCCTTTACATCATTCTGAATTACATTGTTATTAAAGCCATATATAGCTTGATCGGGCTGTAGTGGATTATCCGGTGCTCCCATATTTACATTCAGATTGGTGGCTATATGAGTATAAGCATGACCTGTACGATTTCCCGGCTCACTTACCTTCACATATGCCTTATATGTACTCTCCTTCGTGCTCAACTCTGACTGATCCGATATAGTCTTTTGCTTTACAATGTTTACCGTGCAGTCCAGCTTGTCCTTATTATTGATTATAATGACATCGTTGCAGGTATTGTAAAGTGTTCCTGTAGATGTGTACCATGGATTGTAAAACAGATAGACATTCCTTAGATTATGGTTCACAGTATCTGAAGAATTATCATAAATCACCATGGTATAATCATCCTTCAGTGCACTATTCGGATCCGGAAAAGTCTTTCTTACTCCATTCTTATTGATAGAATATGAATACGACACCGTAACCTTGGTAGCCTTATTACTCGAAGCTCCATACTTTTCTATATCTATGGTGATAGTTCTTTTGATATCCTGCTGAGTGATGCCGCCTACACCAGGCATATTATTAAATGCATATATAATATTTGTAGCAGAATACTTGTCTGCACTCATGCAGTCAAAATTTGCATCCATGGCCGACATATCCGCTACCTCGTCCATGTTGTACTTTTTAACCTTATTGTCCGACTCTGCGTCCGATTTTGCATCCACTGTCACAAGAGCATTGTATTTCTTTGTGCCTGACTGCACACCAGACATATAGAAATAATACTTGTGCGCATCCGACTCCCTGAAATTCCAAAGCGATGCATCGTCTATTTTAGCTTTTGCGTCAGTCTTATGGATGCAGCTAGTGATGACATCGTCCTTGTTTACAATCTCAGCACTGATATCCTCAAGCCTCTTTACATTATCAAACTTATCTGATTTCTTAAGAAGCTCACATGCACTGCTTCCATCTGATATATTAAAGCCGTCCGCAATGTCAAAGCACTCTGACGGATAGTTGAACTGATATGCCAGTGTCTTCATGGAGTTCTTCTCAATACCCTCCATAATGTTTGTCGCCAGATGTGTAGCATTCATCTCGTTTTTTGCCTTTACATTGGTCTTTGTAGCTGTGACAAATGCATTCAAAAAAGGAAGCACGATTATTGCGAGAATAGCAATCGACACAATAATCTCCACAAGTGTTACTCCTCGATCATCGTTTTTTAGCTTTCTCAAATCTGCTTCCTCCCCTCTTGTATTTTGTTATCTCATAACTCAATAATCTAACATTTGATATTTATCACTTACGGTCTCAATAACCCGCTAATCTAATAATCTAATATTATAATAATCAGTTGTTAGTTTGTTGTACCAAACAGATTATTTGTACCATGTGGTACTGCAGGTATGTATGGTGCCTCATATGGCTTATCAAGTCCATACAGGAAATATGAATCCACAAGCATCTCACCTGTCAGCTTGCCTGTCGAATCATCAAAGCTCACGTTGAGCGTGCTGATAGTTTTCTTCTGTGATGAACCAATCACCTCTCCAAGCATAGCCTTAAGCCCATGATACTCTGTCTTGAATGCCATAACTGTGCTGACATCATAAAGCTGATAACCTGTAACCGTAGACTTTGCAGAGCCTGTTGATGTACTGCCATCAGCTGCACTGCCGTCGCCTGTCTGTGACTGAGAGCTGTTGCCATCAGCGGTCTGAGAGCTCTGCGAACTGTCTGCATTACTGCTATCCGTGGTACTGCTGTCTGAACTGCTTCCTGACGAAGAATCTGTACCTGCATCGCCGGTCGGATTATTCACATCAATAGCTGTCGGTGAGCCGACTGTAAGCTCTGTAATATTTGTATTGGTAGATTTCTCGATAGCAACCGCATCCATGATGCCGTTTTCAATCTGTAAATATGAAGGGAAATTGTCATATACCTGCTGCATGGCATCAGACATATCCTTTGTCTTCTCTGTGTAGTCATCCGCCTTTGCCGCAAGTGCTGAAAGCTGATTGTACTGTGATTTCAGGTTCATGTTTTCACTCTTGAGCGAATCCCTCTTATTGGACTGGGGAATAAAAATCAAAAAATATGTCAGTGCTAAAATGGCAACACCCGCTAATATAATAAGTAACTTTTTATCTCTCGTTGACATCCTAACACCCCCTACTGATTTGTACTGTCTGTATCTGATGATGAATTGCTATCCGTCTGTGCCTGTGAGGACGTGTCCCCTGATGTATCAGCCGGCTCACTGCCTGTGCCATCTGCCGATTCAGAAGCAGCACTGTCATCAGCCTTTACATATGTGCAATCTACTGTGAACTGAACCTTTGAAGCACCGGTCTCATCAACCTCCTCTGTGATGGTTGACACATTGGATACCATGATACTCTCAAATGTACGAAGCTGTGCAATCACATCAGCTGCTATATCCTTGCTGCCTGTCTTGATGGTCATCGAAACACCATCAGTCGTAACAGACATATTCACAAGCTTGGCCTCTGACGGAAGCTTCTGCTCCAGCTCATCCACGAAGCCCGTTATCTCATCATTCTTGTTGGATGAGGCGCTCTCAAGAAGCTTAGTCCAGTCATAGTCCTTCTTGGTCTGGTTGTACACATCATATATATTCTGTGCATATGACAAATCAGAAACACGAGCTTTAAGTGTCATATTGTCTGAAGTTAAAACAAGATTTGAAAAAATGCTGTATGCCGTGATACCAACTGCAACTACCACACACAATCCAAAAATGAGAAGCTGCACTGCAAAAGAAACAGGCTTTTCTGCTGTCTCCCCTGCCGGTACGGGAAGAGGCTTCCCATCAGGACCGACAGGTGGATTTCCCTGCATCCCTGCCTGTGCGCCGCCGGATGGCATGGCACCTGCAGCTGTTCCTGCCATAATCGTAGCACCGATTCCCTTGTTTTTCTTACTGTCTAATATATCAAGCGGGCTCAATGAACATCCGACACAGTTAAAATACTCAGCCAGCTTTGCCTCTGCGAGGTTTATGCTCTTTGCCACATGTATGCCGTCAAACTGCTGGAGCGGAACCACCTTGATATTCAGCTCATTTGTCAAAAGCTTTGAGAGTCCGCTGAAATCAGCACCTAAGCCAATGAGGAAAATTCTCTCGATAGGAGTATCTGAGTTTCTCGACTGATAATAGTCTATAACTCGTCCGAGACTGCTTATCAGATTGGAAAGTGCATATGAAACATTCAGACGAAGCTTCTTAAAACGCTCCGAATCAATCTCATGCCCCATAGAATCCATGCCGCCGCCCGCCGGCTCATCAGGTACTGTGCCATCAGGCCTTATTGCAAGGCAGGTCTTTCTGCGTGCCACATCAACTGCATCGGTAAATGACAGATACTCTCCAAAAAGCTCACTATCCTGAATCTCCTCTATAGCATCAGCAATTCCATAGTTGACATTGCGCTGCAGCTTTACCATGCTTCCATCTATTACAGTCAGTGTGGTAGAAACCTCATCCACCTTGACAGTCACCTTCACATCTCCGGGAATCTCTCTTCTCATGAGCTGCTTGATGGCATTTCCACTATAGTCAAGTGCTACAAGCTGCAGCCTGCAATCAGCTGCAAGAGCACCATACGACAAAATAAGATCATTAGGCACAGCAATAACCGAAAGACGTAATTTCTTTTCTTCCGGTCTGTCAATCTTCTCTATAATCTGATGTACCAGCTTGTACTGGCTCAAATCCACCGGAAAATAATCCGATGCATTCATTGCAATCATTTCCTTAAGCTGTTTTTCCTTAACAAGCGGAAGCTCAATATCTCTGCTTGCTATACGCGCTGAATTTAAAACAAAAACAGCTTTTTTGGTGGAAATCTTCTTTTCCTTCAGCTTACTGTATAAGATAGAACGAAACATCCCATCCGGCTGTACCACTCCATCATTAATCATCCCCGGTGGTGTCGGGAAGCCGAACATATTGTAAATCTTGGGATTTTTTGCTTTGTAATCAATCTCAACTACTCTGGTAAGGTTCTCCCCTATTTCAATACCGAGTACCCTATTTGCCATAACCTAGTCCTCCGTGTTTATCTTTGTTTTACACTGTATACATCTGTAAAACATTCGTAACTGTTCAGTTACAAACATTCTATATATATTTCGGCATATCTGTGCTTTACTGCTTTTGTCGTACTACCTGTTTTATATTAAGTACGCTATAATTATAACACGTTTTTCAAAAGCCTGCGAGTGTCAAATATGCCGATATCATTTTCTCACCCCATAGCATCGAAATAAATATTCCGGCTGCCAAGTACGGTCCCATCGCAAGCCTGTTGCCTGCGTTTGTTACTTTCATACGAATCAGATGTATCACGGAACCGATGATGCATCCTAATAAAAATGCTAATGTAATATTCTGCCAGCCTATCGCAAGGCCTGCACATGCCATGAGCTTGACGTCTCCGCCACCTATGGCTCTTCCTCCACTTACAAGAAGAAGGATTTCAAGAAATAAACTGACACAAAAGAATCCTATCACATATTCAGACCAGTTATCATGGTCTAAAAACACATGCAGGACTCCAAGCACCAGTATAAATATATTGATTCCTAATGGAATTTCATATGTTCTCCAGTCTATCACACTCAGAACTATGAGTGCAGATGTAAGAAAGCAGTAGATGATACTCGTAAGCTCAAGTCCATTTACTGCAAAAACTACTATGTATAATATACCGTTTAACGCCTCAATAATAGGGTATTGAGGTGATATCGGTTCTTTGCACTTGCGGCATCTGCCACGAAGAAACAACCAGCTGAAAACCGGCACCATATCGTACCACGCGAGCTGATACCCGCATCTCATGCAGTGGGACCTTTCGGTCACCACTGTCTCATGCTGCGGTATGCGGTAGATACAGACATTTAGGAAGCTGCCTATAACTATACCGAATGCAAATATTAAGATGTAGATAGGTATCAGTTCTGGTATCATTTAATAATTATCCCTTCAAAAATTAATTTTTCGGTTTAATCTGATCGTCTGTTCCAGTTGCAGTATAATAATCAGATGATGCTGAATATGTAATTTTTCCTGTTGCACTAGTATAAGTAATAACAATATTACCAGTCCACTTAGTTCCCTTTAACCTTGTAGTTTCCAAACCAGTATCCGTTAACGGAGTTTGTGCAGTAGGTTCAATCACAGGATCAACATCTTTTGAAACTGTAACTTTAATGGTAGCTGGAGCACCTTCTTTATCTGAATAATATGTCTTTAATGTTGTTGCAATACTATCACAGTTCTGAATATCTGTTGCTTCTCTTGACTTCTCAACATACTTGATAAGCTGTGGAGCAAGTACACCTACAAGCACTGCCATGATAGCGATTACAACAATAAGCTCTACAAGAGAGAAACCTTTGTTGTTCTTCTGTTTCTTTCCTAACTTTTTAAATACATTCTTTACCATAGTTCTTTTCTCCTTTTCATTATAACATGGTTTTTGTGCAAAGAGCTGTGCCCTATCAGCATCTCTTTGGTTTGTATGCGCTCATTGTACCATAAATCAAAGCATATTGCAAGTTATTTTCTAGTACAATAGTATCATTGCTGTATAATTTTTTTCGCCTTTTTTAGCAATTTTAACCAAATTTCATCCGTTTTATTGCATTTATATCATATTTTTCAATAAAAATTTTTTCCAGAGCTATACTCCGCCACAGCATAAGGGGCTTCATCCCATGTGACCGGCTAACGCATACACTCTCGTGAGAGCTACGCTACACTGCCAAGATACTGTAGGAATTATGCTTTTAGATTTTCTATGCTTGACGAAACCGTCGAACCGCGCCGTCCGTGGCGCGGTTCTCCTTGCCCATTACTGCTCACAACATCAGTGTGACCAGTAACGATTACAGCCCATTAAAAGTGCCTCTACAAGGCAGGGGCT
>OLGL01002738.1_pt1 | contig 12786 bp, 9 predicted proteins | sample 1605041 | NCBI WGS metagenome assembly OLGL01 (sample SAMEA3888905, study PRJEB22519) | human gut metagenome | biome: human gut; feature: human-associated habitat; material: faeces | place: Denmark | collected 2010 | reverse complement strand
GTCGTTCAGCACCTTGGCGACCGGGGCGAGACAGTTCGTCGTACAGGAGGCGGAGGAAACCACGTCGTGCTTGGCGGGATCATAGAGGCCGTCGTTCACGCCCATCACGATGGTGATGTCGGCGTCGGATACGGGGGCGCTCATGATGACCTTCTTCGCGCCGCAGGCCATGTGCTCGGCGAGCCCGGAGCGCTTCTTGATGGTCCCGGTGGATTCCACCACCAGATCCACGCCGTAGTCCTTCCACTGCCATTCGTTGGGCTTGCAGCGGGTCACGGCAATGTGTGTGCCGTTGATGATGATGCCGTTTTCGTCATGGCCCACCGTGCCCTTGAAAGTGTGGTGGACGGAATCGTATTTGAAGAGATGGGCCAGAGAAGCGTTGTCCGCGCGGGCATTGATCACCACGGGGAATTCGTTGCGCTCAGCCATAAGGCGGACAAGATAACGACCGATGCGGCCGAAGCCGTTGATTCCGATGCGAGCCATTGGGGTACTCCTTCGATACGCGAAAAGGTTTGCGGCACAATCCTGATGCGCCCGACGCCCGGGCCGGCGCGTCCGCATAAGGAAAGGCGGAACGCCGTATGAAACAAAGGGGAGGCAACCGCGTTACAAGCCAGTGTACCTCCCCCGTGTGACAATTGATTTACGCCTTGCCGGAACAACCCAGCACATGCTTGATCTTGTGCTGGACCATGTCCTTCACGGCCTGCCGCGCGGGCTTCAGGTAGCCGCGCGGATCGAATTCCTCAGGATGCTCGACGAGCTGCTTGCGGATGGAGGCCGTCATGGCCAGCCGGATATCCGTATCGATGTTGATTTTGCAGATGGCCATACCGGCGGCCTTGCGGAGCAGTTCCTCGGGCACGCCCGCCGCCCCGGCGACCTTCCCGCCGTAGGTATTGCACATTTCCACAAATTCCTGCGGAACGCTGGAAGCGCCGTGCAGGACAAGCGGGTAACCGGGCATCAGGCTGCCGATCTTTTCGAGGCGTTCGAAGTCGAGCTTGGCTTCACCCTTGAATTTGTACGCGCCGTGGCTGGTGCCGATGGCGATGGCGAGCGAGTCGCAGCCGGAACGCTCCACGAACTCCACGGCCTGATCGGGATCGGTATAGATGCTGTGCTCGGAAGAGACGTCTTCCTCAACCCCGGCAAGGCGGCCCAGCTCGGCTTCCACCCAGACGCCGTGGGCGTGGGCGTATTCCACGACCCGTTTGGTCACGGCGATGTTCTCTTCGAAGGAGTGGTGCGAACCGTCGATCATCACGGAGGTGAAGCCGCCGTCCACGCAGGCCTTGCAGATGTCGAAATCCGCGCCGTGGTCCAGATGGAGCACAACCGGAAGATCCGCTTCCAGCAGACCGGCCTCAATAAGCTTCACAATATAATTCTGTCCCGCATATTTGCGGGCTCCGGCGGAAACCTGAAGGATGAGCGGGGCCTTTTCCTCGGTTCCTGCCTCCATGATCCCCTGAATGATTTCCATGTTGTTGACGTTGAAGGCGCCGATGGCATAACCTTCTTTGTAGGCCCGTTCAAACATGGCTCTGGGAGAGGTAAGCGGCATAGTTGCTCCTCGCCTCAGCCTTGCGGCTGCGATTGGGATGGTGAAATAAGGCGGCTCCCGCACCGGAAGACCGCAGCGGCGACTCCGCCACACATATTGATGGTCCTATTGTAGCCTATTTCCCGAAGGATTGGAACTAGACGCCGAACCGCTCCTGCAAGCGGCCGAGCAGTTCCCGGTCCGTCCGATCCACCTGAAGCGGCGTGACAGCCACCCAGTTGCCTTCCATCAGGGCGATGTCCGTATCGTCGCCCCCGCTGTCCCGCTTGAGGAAATCGGCGATCCACCAGTAGGGACGCCCGGCGGGGTCCTCGCGGCGTTCGTAGTTCTCGGCCCAGCGGCTCTCGGCCATGCGCGCGGCCCGGATGCCCTTGATCTCGGCGACGCGGCAGCGCGGATAGTTGACGTTCAGGACTTTCCCGGCGCAACAGCGCCAGTCCACGGCATCCACCAGCGAGGCGGCGTGACGGGCCAGCGCCTGCGGCGGCTCAAGCTCGGGACGCGGACGCGAGAAGGCCACGGCGGGCAGCCCGCGCAGGGCGGCTTCGGTCGCCGCGCCAACGGTCCCGCTGTAAAAGACGTCCACACCCTTGTTCGCGCCGTTGTTGATGCCCACGACGACCAAATCCGGCGGCTGCGGCAGGAGCGTGGTCAGGGCGAGCTTCACGCAGTCCACGGGCGTCCCCGCGACCGCCGTGCCGCTGAAGCCGGGCTCTTGCACCGGGTACAGGCGCAAGGGATTGTGCAGGGTGACGGAACAGCCCACGCCCGACTGCTCCGTGAGCGGGGCGACCACGTCAAGCTCATGCCCGGCCTCGCACAGCGCGTCGTGCAGCGCGCGGAGACACGGGGAGTGGATGCCGTCATCGTTGGAAAGCAAGATACGCACGCAACCTCCCGAAACAGCAAAAACAGTTTTCCCATAGGAAACAGACGGAAAGCCGGAGCCCGGACGGCCCGCAGGCTTTCTGTTGACAACACAGGCGAAAACGGGTGAACTCCCGCCAAACATTCCGACTGTACGGCGATGCTTTCCGCACGGAAAGCCGATCGCACAGTTTTTTATTGTAGGTTGAATATGCAGAAAATACAATCCGCGCCCGACCGCCGGTGGGCCAAAGACGTGGCTCCCGGCGACGAAATCAGAGCGCTGTACCTCATCGGCTCGGCGTCGCAGCTGCAAGCCAAGAACGGCCCGTTCTGGCGCATTGAACTGAAAGACGCCTCCGGAGATCTTGAGGCCCGGATATGGAGCCCCCTCAGCCAGCAGTTTGCGGAGATCCCTTCCGGCGTCATCGCCGAAGTGGAAGGCCGCGCCGAAAGCTTCCGCGACAAATTGCAGGTGAATGTCAACGCGCTGCGCGTGCTCTCCCCGGAAGAAACGGCTTCGGTGGATACGTCCGCTTTCATGGCCTCCAGCAGCCGCCCGCCGCAGGAGATGCTCGACGAGCTCGAAGCCCTCTGCCGCAAGGAATTCACGTACAAGCCGTGGCGCAAGTTCATCCTGTCCGTCCTTGAGGACGAGGCCATCCGCGTCCCGCTGCTCACCGCCCCCGCCGCCAAGAGCGTACACCATGCATGGGTCGGCGGGCTGCTTGAACATACGCTTTCGGTGGCGACGCTGTGCCTGCGCTTCTGCGACCATTACCCGGATCTGGATCGCCAGACGCTGCTCGCCGGAGCCATTTGCCACGATCTCGGCAAAATATGGGAATTCTCCGGCGGCCTTGCCAACGACTACACCGACGCCGGGCGGCTGGTCGGGCACATCAATCTGTGCCTCGGAAAGCTTGACCGCCATCTCGCCAAATCCGGGCTCGACGAGGAGCTGATCCTCCATTTCCAGCACCTCATTCTAAGCCATCACGGGCTGTACGAATACGGTTCGCCGCGCCTGCCGCAAACGGCCGAAGCCTTCGCCCTGCACTACGCGGACAACATCGACGCCAAGATCACCCAGAGCCGGAGCCTGTTCGGGGAACTCGAAGACGGCGAAAGCGGCTGGTCGCCCTACCAGAAATCGCTGGAGCGCCAATTGTTCCAAGCCCCCAAGACCCCGGAAGCCGAATCGCGCAAGCCCCGCACTTCAAAGCGCACGGCGGCGGAACCCGAAGCCCCAAGGTTGAACCAGTGTTCATTACTCTAGAAGGCATTGAGGGCTCGGGCAAAACCACGCTCATCGAGAACCTCGCCGACGTGTTCCGCACCCTGAACCATGAGGTGCTGGTGACGCGCGAGCCCGGCGGGTGCGCGCTGGGCCGGGAGTTGCGCCAGATGCTCCTGAATCCGGAAACGGAAATCTGCCCTGAGGCGGAACTGTTCCTGTTCCTCGCGGACCGGGCGCAGCACGTCGCGGAGGTCATCCGCCCGGCGCTGAAACGCGGCGAGGTGGTGCTCTGCGACCGCTACGCGGACTCCACCGTGGTCTATCAGGGCTACGGGCGCGGCCTCGACATCGAAAAACTGCGCTCGCTCAACGACGTGGCCATCGGCGGCCTCTGGCCCGACAGGACCTTTGTGCTCGACATGGACCCCGCCGATGCGCTGAAACGCGCCCGCCGCCGCAACGCGGAGCTGGGCCTCTCCGAAAAAGAGGGGCGTTTCGAAGCCGAGCAGATGCCTTTCCACACCCGCATCCGGGAAGGGTTCAAGCTCTGGGCCGCCCACAACACCAAGCGCATCGTCGTCCTCGATGCCGCCGATTCTCCGGAAGGCCTCATGCATCAGGCTCTGGCGAATATCGATATGTTTGAATAAAATGTGGGGAGGGGGAAGAAGAACGTTCTGAAGAAGGGGGGAGCCCCCCCACGTTTTCCTTCCCCTCCACATCCCTCCCCTTTCCTTTCAAAGACTTTTGTATGGGGCGATGGCGGGTTCGGGCCGGTGGATTCTTTCCTTTCCGGCCGGCGTCCCCTGTTTTGTGCCCAAAAAAGAGAAGCTATGCGAAATGTGACGATATTTACGGACGGCTCATGCCTCGGCAACCCCGGTCGCGGAGGCTGGGGCTGCATCCTGCGCTGCGAAGGGCATGAAAAGGAACTCTCCGGCGGCTACGCGCACACCACGAACAACCGTATGGAAATCATGGCGGCCATCGCGGGGCTCGAAGAGTTGAAAGAGCCGTGCGCGGTCACGCTGTACACGGACTCTCAGTACCTGCGCCATGCCGTGGAAAAAAAATGGCTGGCGGAAAAACGGCTGGAAGACCGCCGCCAAGAAACCGGTCAAGAACCGCGATCTCTGGGAGCGCCTGCAAGTCCAGCTCGACCGCCACAGCGTCACGCTGGAATGGGTGCGCGGGCACAACGGCCATACCGAGAACGAACGCTGCGATGAGCTTGCCCGCAGCCAGTCCGCCCGCCACGACTTGCCGGAGGACACGGGGTACGAGCCGGAATAAAACGTTTTGACGCTGAAAGAGGCATCGCTTCAAAAGGGGTTCACCCTGGCTTTGTTGGTACGGCGGCTCTTCCATTTTCAGGGCGATGTTTCCAATGCCTGTTGCATCTCTTCGCCGCTCCGAAAGCGCCGCCACACAATATCCTTGCCGATTGAATGCCCGTAAAAATGCTGGGGGGCACTTTTTCAAAGGTCCCCTCAGATTTTTTTCTTCTCTGGCCTCTTTATCATAAACGGACAGAAAACGCGGCGATCCCGCGAAATGCTCTTTTCTTCACGTAAAGGTAGCCCTTGCCAGACAAAACGATTCCTGCTATGGATGACGACCTGCAGAATATGCGGGAAATTGATGTGGCCTGGAGGCTGTTTAATGGAAACCATGGAAAACCACGGTATGGACGCGGAATTTAATTTTGAAAGCGCGCTGGAAGACTACCTCAGCACCGACTTCGGTGATCTCGAGGAAGGAACCATCGTCAAGGGCGAAATTGTCCGCGTGGATGACGACAATGTGCTTGTTGACGTGAATTTCAAATCGGAAGGTCAGATCCCCACCGCCGAATTCCGGGATGCCGAAGGCAATCTCGTTGTGAAGGTGGGCGACCGTGTGGACGTCTTCGTCGCTCGCAAGAACGAACAGGAAGGCACCATCACCCTGTCCTTCGAAAAAGCAAAGCGGATGCAGCTCTTCGATCAGCTCGAAGACGTGCAGGAAAAGAACGGCGTCATCAAGGGCCGTATCATGCGCCGCATCAAGGGCGGTTACACTGTGGATCTGGGCGGCGTGGAAGCGTTCCTCCCCGGTTCCCATGTGGACCTGCGCCCCGTGCCGGACATGGACGCTCTGGTGAACCAGGAATACGAATTCCGCGTGCTGAAGATCAACCGCCGTCGCAGCAACGTCATCGTGTCCCGCCGTGTGCTGCTTGAAGAAGAACGCGACTCCAAGCGTCAGGATCTCCTCCAGACCCTCGCCGAAGGTCAGGTCGTTACCGGTAAGGCCAAGAACATCACCGAATACGGCGTGTTCGTGGACCTCGGCGGCCTCGACGGTCTCCTTCACATCACCGATATGTCTTGGAAGCGTATCCGCCATCCTCGCGAAATGGTTACGCTTGGTCAGGATCTCGAACTCAAGGTGCTCTCCTTCGACAAGGACAACCAGAAGGTTTCCCTCGGCCTCAAGCAGCTCGTGCCCGATCCGTGGCAGGACATCACCGCCCGCTTCCCCGAAGCGTCCCGCCACAACGGCAAGGTGACCAACCTTGTTGATTACGGCGCGTTCGTCGAGCTGGAACCCGGCGTCGAAGGCCTCGTGCACATCTCCGAAATGTCCTGGACCCGCAAGCTCCGCCATCCTTCCCAGATGGTCCGTCAGGGCGACGAAGTTGAAGTCGTCATCCTCGGCGTCGATCCCGAGAAGAAGCGCATCTCCCTCGGCATGAAGCAGATCAAGCCGAATCCGTGGGAACTCGTGGGCGAAAAGTACCCCGAAGGCACCATCCTTGAAGGCGTCATCAAGAACATCACCGAATTCGGCATGTTCATCGGCATCGAAGACGGCATCGACGGCCTCATCCATGTGTCCGACATCAGCTGGACCAAGAAGATCCGTCATCCCAACGAGCTCTTCAAGGTCGGCGACACCGTGCAGGCCAAGGTGCTGACCGTGGATCAGGAAAGCGAAAAGTTCACCCTCGGCATCAAGCAGCTGACCGAAGATCCGTGGACCAACGTTCCCACCGCCTATCCCGTGGGCGGCCTCGTGAAGGGCATCATCACGAACATCACCGATTTCGGCCTGTTCGTTGAAGTGGAAGAAGGCATCGAAGGCCTCGTCCACGTGTCCGAACTGAGCAACAAGAAGGTGAAGACCCCCGCCGAACTGTACAAGGAAGGCGAGGAAATCCAGGCCAAGATCATTCACGTCAGCGCTGAAGATCGCCGCCTCGGCCTCTCCATCAAGCAGCTCAAGGACGAGGAAGAACGCAAGAAGCCCCGCGAATACAGCCGTTCCGGCCCCGAAGCCGGCCAGAGCCTCGGCGACCTCCTCAAGCAGAAGTTTGAAGAGTCCGAAAACTAGGCCGCTCGCGGCTTAGCCGACAGCAAATAAAAGAAGCCCGGCGCCTCATGGTGCCGGGCTTCTTCTTTCCCGGGGAAGACACCGGAAAGCGGTTTGTGCGTCTCCCTGCAAAACAGATGCGCCCCCGATCTTCCTTCCCGCGAGTCGGCTTGGGGGAGAAAACGGTGCCCGCGCCCTTCCCTCAGATCTCTTCCATAATCCGATCTTCCGGCACCTCATACAGCACCAGCGCATGGTTCCGCTTGAGGGTTTCGCGCGACAGCAGGTTGCCGCTCCTCTTGTCCACGCACTCGCGGGCAATGACATTGTTCCGGTATACCCGATCGCCTTCCCGGACAAAGGTTTCTTCCTCGCTTCTGATGTGCCATGACAACGCCAGCTCCGCGTCGTCGCGCAGCTCACCGCACAGATGCGTATCCGTCGTCCAGACGAGAAGCTGGAACGTCGTCCCCGTCGGGTTCTGAAAGCGGTAATCCAGATAGTTGTAGGAAATGGACGTGCCGATCCCGAAAGGGATCTGCCTTCCGCAGTCGGGGAACAGATCAACCCCATCATGATGGTGGTACTCCACGATACGCAAAGGGGAATGGAGCACCAGCCAGTGCAGCAGGTTGGTGAACTGGCACAATCCGCCGCCGATGCCCTGAGACGGCTGCCCACGCTTGATCATGAGCCCTTCGCGGTAGCCCTTCCGCGCCGAGGTCGCTCCCACGAGCCGCCAGAACGAAAAGACTTCGTCCGGCCTGATGAGCACGCCCGACACTTTCGGCGCGGCAAGCCGCAAATTGACGGCCTTGTTTTCTTGGAGCCGCATGTCCACGTTGCCGAGCCGCCGCCGGATGAGCGAGGCATGGCGATATGCCAGTACCGGAAGCGGCTCTTCCCGCCGCGACCGGGCAAAGGGGCTGGAGCAGCGCAAATCCTGCAAATGCCGGAACGCAATGCCCTTCCAGCGCGAAAGCTCGTATGTAAGCGGGCACAGATCACAAAACAGCTTACGTGCCATCGCCCGCCGCCTCCCTGATCCGCGCCCGGGGCAGCATCTCCGCAATATCCGTCGCCGAGTTGCCGCGCTGGGGGAAGGCCTCACGCAGCAGCCTGCCCGCCCGCGCGTGGAGGTGGACGCCCATGCACGCGGCAAGAAAACTGGAGCTTTCGCAGCCCTCGGAAGGATGCGCGGCGGTCTGCGCCATCAGCGTGCCGAGGCAACCGGAAAGGACATCCCCTGAACCTCCCACAGCCAGATTGGGCTCCGCGTAGGGGGCGATGGTCACGGGCTGGCCCTCCGTGCCGATGAGCGTCCCCGCGCCCTTGAGAATCCACACGGAAGGGGCCAGACGCCGCAGCCCCGCCAGCGCCGCGAAGCGGTCCGCCTGCACCAGCGCGGGCGTCGTATGCAGCAGGGTTGCGGCCTCGCCGGGATGCGGGGTCAGCACGTCACAGGCCCGCAGGGAAGACAACGCCTCGGGATGCATGGCGAGCGCGTGCAGCGCGTCCGCGTCCACCACGGCGGACGGGCGCGAGGGGCACATCAACAGGGCCTGCACGAATGCCGCCGTTTCCGGTTCGCGCCCGATGCCCGGCCCCAGCGCCATCGCCCCGCACTGGCGCAGAAACGGCAGAAGCTCCTCAAGCAATGCCGGGCTCCACCGCACGTTCCCCGCAGGGCCGAGGGCACGGGTCATGATGTCCGGGCAGTCCGCCTTGATGTCCCGGCACAAGCCGTGCGGAGCGGCGACGCTGATCAGCCCGCCTCCGGCACGCAAGGCGGCCCGGGCGGCCAGATGCGGCGCGCCCGTAAGCCCTTCCGAACCGCCCACGATCAAAATGGCCCCGGCGGTCCCCTTGTGCCACCCCGGAGCGGCTTCCGGAAAAGCTCCGGCAATGGCTTTCGTGATCATCTGATAGGAAGCGGGATGCTCCCTCCGCACCATGGCCGGAATGCCGATGGGCCGGATGTGCAGCCTGCCCGTGTACGGCGCGGCTTCCGGCAGGACAAGGCCGGGCTTCGCCGCCTCGAAGGTCACGGTGGCGTGGGCGCGCACGGCGACGGGGCACGGACGCCCGGTCAATCCGGAAAGGCCGGACGGGATATCCAGAGAAAAAATGAAGGCCCGTTGCGCCAGCGCGTTGATCCGGGCCACCAGCCCAAGCTCCAGCGGCCTGAGGCTGCCGGAAAAGCCCGTGCCGAGTATCCCGTCCACGACGATGTCCGGGCCGCCCCGCTCGCAGACGGAAGCGTCGGCATACACATCCCACGGCGTATTGCGGTATTTTTCGGGCCAGCCCGCAGCCGGGGCAAACGCCACGCCGCAACGCCGGGCCAGCCGCACATGCTGCCCCGTCACGCCCCGGTAGGCCCCCAAAGGCCGGGTATGCAGCACAAGCACCTCGGCGCCTCCGTCGTGCAGATGCCGGGCAAGACAAGCGGCGTCCCCGCCGTTGTTGCCGCCGCCCATGAACAACAGGACGCGCTTGCCCGGCATATGGCCTGTTTCAGCCGAAAGCACATGCAGGGCCTCGCGGGAGGCGTTTTCCATCAGCAACAGTTCGGGCAAGCCCAAATCAATGGCGGCCCGATCCCAGCCGGACATTTCCGCCGGAGAGGGAAGCGGTGCGAACATACGAAAACCTCCCGAAGGCCCGGCTGCCATAAAAGAACGCGCGGGCCGTTTTTCCTTCTGTCTTACGGGCCGGAAAGCGAGGGGTCAAGCGGCCCTAACGAGGGACGGTAACAGGATAAAACCTACGCGTGAAACCCTTCACTATTTGACCTTCCCCCAGACATACAGTAATGGTGAATATCACGCCGGATTCCATTTTCAACATCCGGTGGAGCCTTATGAGGCAGCCGGGAGCTGCTGTCGCCAGAACCCCGTCTTTCCTGTGCGAACTGTATCCGGGCCTCGCGGTCCCTCACATACAGCCCCCTCACCATTTGATCCGGAGGAAATCATGCCCAGCGCATCCCTCGTCAAGGAATTCGAAAACCTCATCGGCAAAGAGAACGTCTTCACCAGCGAAGCGGACAGGCAGAGCTACGCCTATGATGCCGCCGTGCTGCCCTCGGTCGTTCCCGGCCTTGTCCTGCGCCCCACCTCCACCGAACAGCTCGGCGCCCTCATTGAGCGCTGCTACGCCAACGGCCTGCCCATGACCATCCGCGGCGCGGGGACCAACCTCAGCGGCGGGACCGTGCCCGACGCCGACAAATCCGTGGTCATCCTGACGCAAGGACTGAACAAGATCATCGAGATCAATGAAGAAGACCTCTTCGCCATCGTCGAGCCCGGCGTTGTGACGGCCCAGTTCGCCGCCGCCGTGGCTTCCAAGGGCCTCTTCTATCCCCCGGATCCGGGTTCTCAGGCCGTCTCCACCATCGGCGGCAACATCGCGGAAAACGCCGGCGGCCTGCGCGGCCTGAAATACGGCGTCACCAAAGATTACGTCATGGGCCTCGAATTCTATGACCACACCGGCGAACTGGTGAAGAGCGGCTCCCGCACCGTCAAGTGCGCCACCGGCTACAACCTCGGCGGCCTGCTCGTGGGTTCCGAAGGCACCCTCGGCATGATCAGCCGCGCCATCCTCAAGCTCGTGCCCCCGCCCCAAGCCTCCAAGGCCATGATGGCCGTGTTCGACAACGTGCAGAAGGCGTCCGAGGCCGTGGCCCGCATCATCGCCGCCCACATCCTGCCCTGTACGCTGGAATTCATGGACAACATGACCATCAACCTCGTCGAGGACGACGTGAAGATCGGCCTTCCCCGCGACGCGCAGGCCATCCTCCTCATCGAAGTGGACGGCCACGCGGGACAGGTCGCCGACGAAGCCCTCATCGTCGAGGAACAGCTCAAGAAGAGCGGCGCCACGCAGATCGTGGTCGCCAAGGACGCCGAGGAAAAGAACCGGATCTGGGAAGCCCGCCGCAAGGCCCTGCCCGCCCTGGCCCGCTTCAAGCCCACGACCATCCTTGAAGACGCCACGGTGCCCCGCTCCAAGATCCCGGCCATGATGAAGGTCATCAACGGCCTCGCCGAGAAGTACAACCTCACCGTCGGCACCTTCGGCCACGCCGGGGACGGCAATCTGCACCCGACCTTCATGTGCGACAAGCGCGACAAGGACGAATTCGAACGCGTGGAACGCGCCGTCGACGAACTTTTCAACACCACCATCGAAATGGGCGGCACCCTTTCCGGCGAACACGGCATCGGCACCGCCAAGCAGAAGTGGCTGGAAAAGGAAACCTCACGCGGCACCATCGGGTACTCGCGCCGCCTGCGCAAGGCCATCGACCCGAAGGGCCTGTTCAACCCCAGCAAGCTGGTTGGAGTTTAAATCATGGATGAGCTGACCCTTCTCGCCAACGCCCTCATGGCGCTTGACGACAAGCTCGCCGCCTGCATGAAATGCGGCATGTGCCAGTCCGTGTGTCCCGTTTTCGGCGAAACCATGATGGAAGCCGACGTGACCCGCGGAAAGCTCACGCTGCTGGAAAAATTGGCTCACCGTCTCATTGAGGACCCGGACGCGGTCAACGAAAAACTCAATCGTTGCCTCCTGTGCGGCTCCTGTCAGGCGAACTGCCCTTCCGGCGTTTCCATTCTGGAAATCTTCATGGAGGCCCGCGCCATCGTTGCGGCCTATAAAGGCCTTTCGCCCCTCAAGAAGGCCATCTTCCGTACCCTGTTGCCGAATCCGAAACTGTTCGGTTTCCTGCTGAAGATCGGCGCTCCTTTCCAAGGGCTGGCCATGCGCGACGACAACAACGCGCAGGGCACCGCCACGTGTTCCCCGCTGCTGCGTCCGTTCCTCGGCGAACGCCACATGCAGCCCCTCGCCAAGCAGACCCTCAGCGCCAAGATCGGCGCGGTGAACTCCCCCGCCGGGAAAAGCCGCTGCAAGGTGGCCTTCTTCCCCGGCTGCATGGGCGACAAGATCTTCACCAACGTTTCCGAAGCCTGCCTCAAAGTGTTCGACTACCACGAAGTCGGCGTCTATCTGCCTACCAACTATTCCTGTTGCGGCATTCCCGCCCTCTCGTCCGGCGACCTTGAAGGTTTCGAAAAGATGGTCATGCACAACGTGGACGTATTGAAGGAAGGCTCCTTCGATCTCATCGTCACGCCCTGCTCGTCCTGTACGGAAACCATCCGGTCCCTGTGGCCCAAGATGGCGGGCAAAATGCCCTACAAGTACCGCGACGCCATCAATGAGCTCTCCCAGAAGGCGATGGACATCAACGCCTTCCTCGTGGATGTGCTCAAGGTGAAGCCCCGCGCGTCCGGGCGCCACGGCCAGACCAAGGTGACCTATCACGAGTCCTGCCACCTGCTCCGCTCTCTCGGCGTCAGCGCGCAGCCCCGTGAGCTTATCCGCATGAACCCGGATTACGATCTCGTGGAGATGAAGGAAGCCGACCGTTGCTGCGGTTGCGGCGGCAGTTTCACCCTCTCTCACTATGATTTGTCCCGCAAAATCGGTCAGCGCAAACGCGACAACATCGTCGCCAGCGGTGCGGAAGTGGTCGCCACCGGCTGCCCCGCCTGTATGATGCAGCTTTCCGACATGCTCGCCCACAACGGCGACAGCGTGACCGTCAAGCACACGATCGAAATCTATGCCGACTCGTTGAAATAAGGGGAGCCTCCGGCGGCAAGGGTGGCTACCGCCCCCCTTGACCCCCTGTCCGGGGGGAATGATTCCCCCCGGCCCCCCTCAAAGGCGA
>OLGL01002733.1_pt1 | contig 12803 bp, 10 predicted proteins | sample 1605041 | NCBI WGS metagenome assembly OLGL01 (sample SAMEA3888905, study PRJEB22519) | human gut metagenome | biome: human gut; feature: human-associated habitat; material: faeces | place: Denmark | collected 2010 | reverse complement strand
CCGGGAAGGATCCGGTGACGTCTCCGGTCCTTAAAGAGGTGGTAAAGGACAGCTATGGCCGCCTTATGGCTCCGGCCATCGAGCGGGAGATCCGGAACGCTGTCACAGAAAAGGCAGAAAACGGAGCGTTCCAGGTGTTTAAAAAGACTTTGAACCAGCTTCTTATGGAGCCCCCCATCAGCGGCCAGGTGGTCCTGGGCTGGGATCCGGCTTTCCGTACCGGCTGCAAGCTGGCGGTGGTGGATCCCACCGGAAAGGTGCTGGATACGGTGGTCATCTATCCGACAGCGCCCCAGAATAAGGTGGAGCAGGCGAAGAAGGTCTTAAAGGATCTGATCGAAAAATATCATGTTACGCTGATCTCTCTGGGAAACGGAACGGCGTCCCGGGAGTCAGAGCAGATCATCGCGGACTTTTTAAAGGAGATATGTGATCGTAAACGAGGCAGGGGCGTCGGTATATTCGGCCAGTAAGCTGGCCACAGAGGAATTCCCTGGCTTTGACGTGGGACAGAGGAGCGCCGTTTCCATTGCCAGAAGGCTCCAGGACCCGCTGGCAGAGCTGGTGAAGATCGACCCCAAGTCCATCGGTGTCGGCCAGTACCAGCACGATCTGAACCAGAAGCGCCTGGACGAGGTGCTGGGCTCTGTGGTGGAGGATTGTGTAAACCGGGTGGGCGTGGACTTAAATACTGCGTCTGTATCCCTGCTGGAGCACATTTCCGGCATATCCAGGACCATTGCAAAAAATATCGTGGCCTACCGGGAGGAAAACGGCCCCTTCACTTCCCGGAAGCAGATTTTGAAAGTGCCCAAGCTGGGGCCCAAGGCCTTTGAGCAGTGCGCCGGCTTCCTGCGGGTGCCGGAGAGCCGCTCCGTGCTGGACAACACCGCCGTCCACCCGGAGAGCTACGCCGCGGCGGAGAAATTGCTCTCCCTCACCGGCCACACCCTCACGGACGTGCGGGATGGGAAGCTGGGAGATCTGAACGCCCAGATCAGGACCTACGGCGAGGACCGGGCGGCGGCGGACTGCGGCGTGGGCGTGCCCACATTGCGGGACGTGGCGGCGGAGCTGATGAAGCCCGGCCGGGACATCCGGGACGAGCTGCCCAAGCCCATCCTCCGCACCGACGTGCTGGAGATGAAGGACCTGAAGCCCGGCATGGTGCTGACGGGCACGGTGCGGAATGTCATCGACTTCGGCGTGTTCGTGGACATCGGCGTCCACCAGGACGGGCTGGTCCACATCTCCCAGGTGTCCCAGAAGTTTATCAAACACCCCTCGGAGGTGGTGTCTGTGGGAGACATCGTCCAGGTGGTGGTGCTGGAGGTGGACGAGAAGAAAAAGCGCATCGGCCTCAGCATGAAGCAGGTGCCCAAGGCGTGAGGAGGGAAACAGCCATGATCCTGACCATCGACCGGGTGAACGACCTGCTGGACGACATGGCAGACAGTTTCCCGGCGGCGTTGTTCGACGGCCTCAACGGCGGGATCAACCTGCTGGAGGAGGCCAAGCCGGACCCGGAGTTCCCGGAGGGCGAGATGTATATCCTGGGGGAGTACTGCGACGACCTGCTGGGCCAGTATATCAACCTGTACTACGGCTCCTTTGCCGCCCTTGCAGAGCGGGAGGACTGGGGCCAGGAAACATGGGAGGACGAGCTATACACCACCCTGTCCCATGAGCTGACCCACCACATGGAGGGCCGGGGCGGCCTTCACGCCCTGGATGACCGGGACGCGGAAGAGCTGGAGGAATACCGCCGGGAGTACGGCGGAGAGATGTGATATAAAAGGACCGCCCCGTGCCTGCGGCACGGGGCGGTTTTGATATCCGGAGGGAGATCAGCCCTTGTCCTGCCGGATGATCCGGCGCAGGGCTTCGATGGCGGAGAGGATGGGCTTCTGGATGCTGTCGGTGGGATAGACGTCGGCGCTGTTGCGCTTGGAGACGGACCCGTCGAAATTGGTGGCTGATACCAGGATGGAGGCGGTGCGGATCCCCAGGCTGGAGCCCACAGAGAAGAGGATGGACTCCTCCATGGAGGTGCAGACGGCACCGCCCCGGACATAGCTCTGCCAGCGGCGGATCAGATCATCGGACACCGGCTTCGTCTCCGGCTCCGCCTGCGTGTAAAAGGAGTCCTTGGTGATGCTGACGCCCACCGTGGTGTGAAAGCCCAGAGACACAGAGCTCTCCTCCAGAGCCTTCAGCAGCTGGTAGCTGGGGACGGCAGGGAACTCCATGGGCAGGTAGTGGAGGCTGGTGCCGTCCATGCGGACACTGCCGCTGACCACCACGATGTCCCCGCACTGGACGTCGGCGCAGGTGGAGGCGCAGGTGCCCACCCGGATGAAGGTATCCGCCCCGCACTTATGGAGCTCCTCCACGCAGATGGCGGTGGAGGGCCCCCCGATACCGGTGGAGGTAACGGTGACCCGCTCTCCATCCAGCGTGCCCTCCCAGGTGGTGAACTCCCGCTTCCGGGTCACCATGCGGGGGTTGTCCAGGTGGGCGGCGATCAGCTCGCACCGGTCCGGATCCCCGGGGACGATGGCGTAGCGGCCCGCCTCTCCGGGGGCCAGATTCACATGGAGCATTTTGGCTGTTTCAGACATGGTTCTCATTCTCCTCATCATATCATTATTGGTGTGAAATCCGGATGGAGGCCGTTCCCCGCATCCTCAGCAGTCCGCTTCCGCCTGGATCTCCTGCCGGAACATCAGAAGAAAACTGACGGCCAGCAGCAGACAGCTGGCCCAGATGGCCCCTGTTCCCCAGAGCTGGGAGGCAACGCCGCCGAATCCGGCCCCCAGGGCAAAAATGAGGATGACGGCGAAGTAGCGGCCGGCCTTCCGCAGGGCGGTCCGGTCCCGGGTGTCCCAGTAGGCGCAGAAGGCGTCCACCCCGCTGCGGAGATTGCCGATGCACATGGTACTGGCGTATGCGCTGCCGTTGACCTTGCGGAACGCCTGGACCTGCATGGCGCAGGTGAAGGACACCAGCGCGTTGGCCGGCGCATCCCAGGACGATGGGAGGAATCCCACGCCCAGCAGCAGGCCGATCTCAGCCAGCACCACCATCTGCCGCCAGTGGAGCCGGGAAATCTCCTGACAGCGGCGGCGGACCATCTCCGCAGCAAAGACGCCCAGCGCAAAGGCCAGCAGCGGGATCAGATACCGGAGGACGCCGGCCAGATCCCCGGCAAAGGCCCGCTGGCTCATAAGAACGATGTTTCCCGTCTGGGCATTGGCGAAAACCTGTCCCCGGACGCAGTAGGTGTAAGCGTCCTGCAGCCCGCCGGACAGGGTCAGAAAAACCATGGTGGAAAATGCCTCGGACATCTGCCCATGGCGGAGGGCGGACCTGGCTCTGTACATCCCATCAGCTCTTTTCCTGAGAATTCCGTGAACAGTATAATATAGGCGCGGGAAAAAGACAAGCCTGGAGAGAAGCACCTCTCACATTCCCGGAGCAGTATCATCTGTCATAAGTGCTTTTAATGGAAGCGGTTACATTTCTGCCGATCTATACAAGGAATGTTAGAGCTTTTCTACACCTGTGTAAAATGTACATTAAATACAAAGAATCCCTTGCTTCCACCGCAAAAAAGTGTTAAAGTTGACTTGATCCAGGAAAACACTGGAAGCTTTACAACAAAAAAACTGTTATTTTCCTACGAAAAATATGAAAACGCTTACGTGAAAAGGGGCGTGACCGTGAATCCAACCATCTATGATGTCTCCAGACTGTCCGGAGTTTCCATCGCCACCGTGTCCCGCGCGTTCTCCAATCCGGAGCGGGTCCGGGAGGACACCCGCCGGAAGGTGTTTGAAGCAGCGGAAGTGCTCCACTACTCTCCAAATGCCATCGCCCGGGCCATGGCCCGCCAGCGAACGGACAAGATCGCCTTCCTGATCTGTAAGGAGGGGGCCACGATCCTGGACGAATTCTACGCCGGCATCTGCACCGGGATCATGCGGGAGACGAACCGAAGTGACTTTGAGTTGGTCATTTCCACCGCTGCGGACTGGGACACGGCCTCCAACACCTCCAAAAACAAACAGGTGGAGGGTGTGATCCTGGGCGGCAATGCCCGACCGGATATGATCGCAGAGCTCCAGAACCGGGATCTGGCCGTGGTACTGGTAAACAACCGCATCCAGGGACTGGACATTCCCTGCGTGGTGTCGGACGAATACGGCGGGGTCCGCCAGGCGCTGGAGCACCTGATCGGCCGGGGTCATCGGAACATCGCCATGCTGGCAGGGCGCTTCTCCCCCTATATACTGGGAGAGCGGTACCGGGCCTTTCTGGAAGTCACCCAGGCCCACGGCCTGCCGGCAGACACCCGGCACATCAAGCTGTGCGATCCCACGGTGGAGAGTGCCGCAGAGGCCTGCCTGGAGCTGCTGTCCCGGCAGGACCGGCCCACGGCCATCTTCGGCGGAAACGACGTGATGGCCGCCGGAGCCATGAAGGCCGCCCTCCGCCTGGGCCTGCGGGTGCCGGAAGACCTGGCGGTGACGGGACTGGACGACAGCTCCGCCTGCGGGATGCTGGAGCCGGAGCTCACCTCCGTCCACATCGACTGCCGCCGGATGGGGGAGTTGAGCGTGGCGCGGCTCCAGGCGCTGCTGGCAGGGGAGACGGACGTCCCCCAGGTCACGGTGGTGCCCACAGAGCTGCGGGTGCGCGGCTCCAGTTGACCCGTACTTTGGAAAAATACAGAATGCCGCGGGTGCGCGGCGGGAATTTTGCCATGCGCAAAAACGAGGAGGAGAGGATATGAAAGCGAGAAAAAGAGCCGGGACAGTGGGAAAAGTCCTGGGCTGCGCCCTGCTGTTGGTGATCGCCCTGTTTCCCATCTATTGGCTGGTGGCCATGGCCATCCGCCCTACATCGGAGATGCAGGGGCATATCTCCCTGATCCCGCAGTCCCTCACCATTGAGCATTTTATCAGCCTGTTTGTCAGCAAGGGCTTCGGCCAAGCCGCCATCAACAGCCTGCAGACCACGCTGAGCTCCCTGGTGCTGTCGCTGATCGTGGGAGTCTGCGCCGCCTATATCCTGGCCCGGCGGAGATTCCGCTTCGGGCTGAAGCGGCCAATGACCTATTGGGTGCTGCTGGTCCGCGTGCTGCCTCCGGTGGCCTTCACCATCCCCCTGTACACCATGTTCAGCAAGATCGGCCTGTTGAACACCAAGATCCCGGTGACGCTGGCCTGCGTGCTCATCAACGTGCCGCTGATTATCTGGTTCCTCATCAGCTTTTTCCAGGACCTGCCGGAGGAGGTGGAGGAGAGCGCCAAGGTGGACGGCGCCACAGAGTGGCAGCTCTTCCGCAAGATCGTCCTGCCCCTGGTGGCGCCGGGTATCGCCGCGGTAGCCATGCTGTCCTTCATGTACGCCTGGAATGAGTACACCTACACGGTCATCTTTACCCGCAGCCCCAGCAACTACACCGTGCCCCTGGCGCTGTCGGTGCTGAACACGGAGGACAACCTGACCAACTTTGGCCTGGTGGCCGCAGGCGGCGTGGTGTCTGTCATCCCCATCACCCTGTTTGTGATCTTTGCGCAGAACTACTTGATCTCCGGATTGTCAAGCGGTGCTGTCAAAGAGTAACAAAATACATCGCACTTCCGATCCCTGACACAACATCAAGCGGAAAAGAGTAGGAGGAAACGAAATGAAAAAACTGCTTACCCTGGTCCTGGCGCTGGCCATGACGCTGTCTCTGGCGGCCTGCGGCGGCGGTGGAGAGGACACGGCCGATGAAGGCAGCGAGGGCAGCACTTCCGGCGAGCCCACCAAGATGACCCTGATCCTGCGGGGCGGCGCCTACGGCGAGTCCCTGGAGGCCAGCCTGGCCCCCTTTGAAGCGGAGCACAACGTGGACATCGAAGTGATGCTCATGTCCTTCGACGACCTGCACACCGGCATCGCCCTGGATGCCGTCAACGAAGTTGGCACCTACGACCTGTGCATGGTGGACGGCTCCTGGATGGCCGAGTTCACTGAGAACGGCGTACTGGCCAACCTCAGCGAGATGGGATACAGCTTTGACGACGACATCATTCCCGCCACCACCACCATCTGCAAGGTGGGCGAGGACATCTACCTGGCTCCCTACTACGGCAACGTGACGGTCATGATGTACAACAAGCAGCTGCTGGCGGACGCCGGCTACGCCCCCGAGGATATCGACTCCTTCGCGGATCTGATGGACATCGCCCAGAAGACCAAGGCGGCCGACTCCAACAAGAACGGTTTCCTGATCCGCGGCGGCAGCGCCGACAACATCCTGTCCGACTTCCTGCCCCACCTGGTTGTCCACGGCGGCTGGGTCGTGGATGAGAACAACAACCCCACCGTTGACACTCCCGAGTTCAAGGCCGCCATGCAGGAGTACCTGGACCTGTACGCCCTGGGCAGCACCCTGGACAAGGACGACATCGTGGCTTCCGTGACCTCCGGCGAGACCGCCCTGGCCCAGATCTGGCCCGGCTGGTACACCCCCACTGCTGACGGTCCTGCCAACTACACCACCATCCCCACCAAGCTGACCGACGACTCCGCGCCTGTGGACGCCGTGGCCCTGCAGGGCGTGTGGTGCATCGGCATCCCCGACAACGCCCCCCACAAGGACCTGGCCCTGGAGCTGCTGGAGTACGTCATGAGCCCCGAGGTGCAGCTGGCCTCCATTGAGAACAACGGCGTGCCCTGCCGGTACAGCTGCCTGACCGATTCCACCGTGCTGGAGACCTATCCCCACCTGCAGACCGTCTGCGGCGCTCTGGAGACCGGCGTGTACCGCCCTGTGATCGAGGAGTGGACGGAGTTCACCAACATCCTGGGCACCGAGATGGACAACATCATCCAGGGCACCAAGACCATGGACGAGGCGCTGGCCTACGCCCAGGAGCAGCTGGAGCAGCTGATGGCCTGAACCCAGCCTCTCTAAAACAGAAATGACACGGCCGGCCGGGGCGCCCCGGCCGTTGTTCCAAAAGCCCCGGAGCCGGGCCCTGGGGCCACACCTCTCGAGTTTGTGAGGCCAATGTATGAAGAGAAACGAGATTGCAAAACTGAATAGCGCCCAGGCGGCCACAAACCGGTTCGGGATCGGAATGCTCACGCCCACCCTGATAGTCCTGCTGGTCATGACGGCCTATCCCCTGATTTTCACATTTGTATACAGCTTTACCGACTACAACTACCTGAAGGGCACGGAGAACGCCTCTTTTGTGCTGTTCGATAACTACGTCTCCCTCTTTAAAAACGGATATTTTCAGCAGGCGGTGTGGAACACCATCAAGTTCACTATCCTGGCGGTGGTACTGGAGATGGCCCTCGGCCTTCTGATCGCAGTATTTGTCAACTCCCTCAAGCGAGGGCAGAAGATTATGCGGACGCTGCTGCTCCTGCCCTATCTGCTGCCCGCCGTCACGGTGGCCCTCAGCTGGCGGATGATGCTCTCCGCCAACTACGGCATCATCAACCAGTTCCTGAAGGGACTGGGCCTGCCGGTGTTCAACTGGTTCATGGACACAAAAACGGCCTTCGGCACGATCCTGCTGATCGACGTGTGGCAGAACGTCCCCTTTGTGTTTCTGCTGCTGTACGCCTCCCTCCAGTCCGTGTCGGAGAACCAGTATGAGGCCGCCCGCATCGACGGCGCCGGCTTCTTCCAGCAGTTCTGGTACATCACCCTGCCCAACATCAAGGGCAGCCTGGCCCTGTGCGCCCTGCTGCGGACCATCGACACCTTCCGCCTGTTCGAGAAGGTGAACGTCCTCACCGGCGGTGGCCCGGCGGGCACCACCACGACCATCACTCAGTTCTTGTATACATACGGTATCAAGTCTCTGGACTTCGGCTTCGGCAGCGCCGGCGCCATCGTGATGACATTGCTGGTGCTGATCCTGTCCAGCTTCTACATCAAGCGGGCCATGGGTTGAGCGCCTATGGAAGAACTGAAGCTGACATTCGTCAACGTGGGCTATGGGGAGGCCGCCCTGCTGGAATGTCCCGACCCGGCCTTCCCCGGCGGTACCTTTGTCATGGTGATCGACGGCGGCAGCGCCGAAGCAGAAGAGTACCGGGACAGCGCCACCGGCCGTATCCCCTTGGACCAGTATCTCTCCCTGCGGGGCGTGGACCACATCGACCTGATGGCAGCCACCCATGTCCATGAGGACCACCTGTGCGGCCTGCTGCCCGCGGCGGAGAAGCTGCCTCCCGCGGCCCTCTGGCAGACGCTGCCCCCGGAGTTTTGCCGCTCCATGCGGACGCTGGACATTCCGGCGGAGGGCCTGACGCCCTCCCGGAGCAAGTTTCTCCGGGCCCTGAACGACTACCGCCGCCTCTGCCTGGGGCAGAGCTGCCCGCGCCACCGGCCTCTGGCCGGAATGGAGCTCCGGCTGTGCCGGGATCTCTTGGTTCGGGTGCTGGGCCCCTCCCGTGCACAGGCGGAGAAGCTGGCGTCCTCGTGCCGGGCACTGTATGAGGAGGCGGACCCGTCCGCTTTCTGGCAGCGCCTGGACCAGCTGGACGCGGCCATGAACAATTACAGCCTGATCCTCCTGCTGGAGTACCGGGGGACCCGGATCCTACTCCCCGGCGACACCAACTACATGGGCTATGGAGGGCTGGACCCCGCCTCCCTGCGGGCCGACCTCTTCAAGGTGGGCCACCACGGCCAGCGGGACGGTATTTCTGCAGAACAGATCCAGGCCATCGCTCCCCGGGCGGTGGTGTGCTGCGCATCCAGCGACCGCCGCTACAACAGCGCCGATCCGGCCATCCTGCAGATGATGGCGGACAGCGGCGCACGGCTGTACTTTTCCGACTGCCCGCCCGGTCCGGACGGCGCAGTCCCGCCCCCCCATCAGGCCCTGACGTTCACAGTAGGCGCCGGCGGCGCAATGGAGGGCACATACCTGTCCATCCCGGATTGAGTCCCCGGTCAAATACGACATATCCGTCCGCTCCGGCACTCCACATTCTGCCGAGAGCGGGACGAAAAAAGGAGGAGAACCCCGCCTGGCTCGCGGTGCGGCAGTGTGGAGACCTGCCACAGAGGCGGACCGGCCCCGGCCGGCCGTGAGGGAACAGCTGCGGAGGCGCTGTTTCCAGAGCCTGATATCATGGCAGAAGTTATTCTGAAAAACATCAAAAAGGTCTATCCCCACCAGGAACCCGCCAAGAAGAAAAAGGGCTCTGAGGAGAAGAAGACGAACCTCCAGATTACGGATGAGGGCGTGCTGGCAGTGCAGGAGTTCAGCCTGAACATTGCGGACAAGGAGTTCATCGTGCTGGTAGGTCCCTCCGGCTGCGGCAAGTCCACTACCCTGCGGATGGTCGCCGGCCTGGAGGAGATCAGCGGCGGCGAACTGTATATCGACGGCAAGCTGATGAACGATGTGGCACCCAAGGACCGGGATATCGCCATGGTGTTCCAGAACTACGCTCTGTACCCCCACATGACTGTGCGGGAGAACATGGCCTTCCCCCTGAAGCTGAAGAAGTACCCCAAGGAGGAGATCCGCAAGCGGGTGGATCAGGCGGCGGAGGTTCTGGGCATCACGGAGTATCTGGACCGCAAGCCCAAGGCCCTCTCCGGCGGCCAGCGCCAGCGGGTGGCCATTGGCCGGGCCATCGTGCGGGAGCCCAAGGTCCTGCTGATGGACGAGCCGCTGTCCAACCTGGACGCCAAGCTGCGCAACCAGATGCGGGCGGAGATCATCAAGCTGCGCCAGCGGATCGACACCACGTTCATCTACGTGACCCACGACCAGACAGAGGCCATGACACTGGGCGACCGGATCGTCATCATGAAGGACGGCGTCATCCAGCAGATCGGCACGCCCCAGGAGGTGTTCGACCATCCCACGAACCTGTTCGTGGCGGGCTTTATCGGCACGCCCCAGATGAACTTCTTTGATGCGGAGCTGGTGAAGGAAGACGGCCGCTATGCGGTGGTTCTGGAGAACGCCCGGGTGGAACTCTCCGAAGCCAAGCAGGCGAACCTGGCCCGGAAGCAGGTCCAGCCCGGCCCCATCACGCTGGGCGTCCGGCCGGAGCACATTTCCCTGGCCGGGGATGCGTCCCAGGCGGTGCGGGGCACTGTGGACGTGGCGGAGATGATGGGCTCTGCGGTCCATCTCCACGTGGACGCCTGCGGGCGGGACACCATCGTCATCCTCCAGACCATGGATCTCCAGGGGGCGGGGCATCCGATTCCCGCCACCGGCAGCGCCCTGCCGTTCACCTTCGGCGGGAACGTGGCCCATGTCTTCGACCGGGAGACCGGCCGGAATTTGGAGGTCTGATCCGCCGCCCTGCCGTGCCGGATGCACCACGGTCAAACTCTGCTGTAAAAGGAGACGCGCTTTTCAGCGCGTCTCCTTTTTTTAGTTTCAATCAGGGCGCGGCCAGCGGCACGGCAGTGGCTGCGGGACCGTGGAAGCACAGAAGGGGACCGGCTGTTTGGAGCCGTTCTCTGGCCGCCGAACGTCAAAAACCGGCGGCCTCTGGATATCGTTCTTTTTGGGCGGGAACGGTTCGGTCAAAATCCACATTTTCAGCACCGCCCTTCCAGTCGGCACGGGCGGCGGGCAGGTGTTTTCCCGGAAAGCGGATGCCTAGCGCAATGCAAATTCATTCACCCGCGTATTTTAGAGCATCGGAGGGCGGAGCCATCCCTCCGGACAGCGAAACCCGTCAAAAGGGACATCCCAAAAAGATGCCCCTTTTGATGGCAGGGCCGGTTGGAGTCGATATTACCTCGTGAGTAAGATAAAATCGCCGCAAAGCGGCGGACCCAAACCGAAGCCCAGTGAAGTTGGTTCAGTTTGGAATCGAAAAGCAGCAGAACGAGCGCACGATAAGCTCTGCAATGAAATGAAAAAGCTCACCGCAAGCGATATGACGCTTGCGGCGAGCTGGTGCGGGTAACAGGACTTGAACCTGCACGGTTGCCCAATGGAACCTAAATCCATCGTGTCTGCCAATTCCACCATACCCGCAGAGATGATGCTGGGATAGTTGCAGTATATCACATCTCTTCCTCTTGAACAATAGGAAAATCTACGATACAATGAAATGCAGTCTGTTCAAAACCATTGAAAAGAGGAAGCGTACCATGATGACCCCACGCGTTGCTGCCATTCATGACATGTCCGGCTTCGGCCGGTGTTCTCTCACTGTGGCCATTCCTATTCTCTCCGCCATGGGGGTCCAGTGCTGCCCCCTGCCCACGGCATTTCTCTCCACCCATACCGGCGGGTTCGAGGGGTTCACCTTTCTGGACATGACCGACGAAATGTCCAAGGTGGCGGACCACTGGGCCAGCTTGGGCCTGACATTCCAGGCTGTATACAGCGGCTTCCTGGGCAGTGAGCGGCAGATCGGCGTGGTGGAGGACTTTATCTGCCGGTTCCGGGGACCGGACACCGTGGTGGTGGTGGACCCGGTGATGGGGGACTACGGCCGGGTCTACCAGACCTACACCGCCGCCATGTGCAGCGGCATGGCCCGGCTGGCGGAGCTGGCGGACGTCATCACCCCCAACCTGACGGAGGCAGCGCTGCTGCTGGGCCAGCCCTATGAGACGCTGCCCGCCGGCGAGGCGGGCCTCCGGGAGATCACGGAGCGGCTGAGCCTGGGAGGGCGGCGGTCTGTGGTGCTGACGGGCGCCTCTCTGGCCCCCGGCCGGACCGGCGCCGTCTGCTTCGACGCCCGCACCGGGAAGACGGAGGCCGTTCAGACCGCCTATGTGGCCCATGAGTTCCACGGCACCGGGGACGTGTTCTCCAGCGTCCTCACCGGGGCCCTGGTGCGGGGGGAGTCCCTCTCCTCCGCCGCCGGAGAGGCGGCGGCGTTCGTCCGTGCCTGCGCGGAGCGGACCGCGGCGGAAGACCTGCCTATGCGGGAGGGCGTAGATTTTGAACCCCTGCTGGGTCTGCTGATTCCCGGAAAGGAGACCGTATGACCGAATTCCCCTCTCTGCGGCGGCTGAACGTATCCTATACGCTGGTCCACGTGGTCTACTGGGCCATGTTTGCCATCTTCGCGGGCTACCAGACCTCTCTGCTGCTGGGGCGGGGCTTTACCAGCGGGGAGGCGGGGATCTTTGCCTCCATTCGCTGCTTTGCCGGCATTTTGGCTCAGCCGTTGCTGGGAGGCTGGGCGGACCGCCACCCGGAGGTGCCGATCAAACGCCTGCTGAACGCCTGTCTGGTGCTGGCCCTGGGGGTGAATGTGGTATTCTACACCACCCGCCCCGGCTTCTGGGGCACCGCCCTGATCTTCCTGACCCTGGGCATTCTGGAGCTGAACGCCTATCCTCTGCTGGACTCCATGGCGGTACAGTTCATCGCCGCCGGGGTGGACATGTCGTACAGCCTCAGCCGTGGGCTGGGGTCTCTGTCCTATGCCCTGGCCTGCGTTGCGTGCGGCCAGCAGGCGGTGCGCTTCGGAACAGAAAGCCTGCTGCTGACCCACATGGCGCTGCTGGTGCTGATGATCGCGGTGGTGGCCCTGTACCCTGCCTTTCCCAAAGATGCCTTGCAGGCCCAGGGCGGGGGAGAGCGGCCCCACTCCATATTGTACATTCTGAAAAGCAGCCGCCCCTTCACCCTGACGCTGGTGAGCCTGTTCTTCACCCTGGCGGCCATTATGCCCATCGTCAGCTTCATGGTGAACCTCGTCTCAGACCGGGGCGGCGACGAGGGGCACCTGGGTCTGGCACTGTTTCTGATGGGGGCGTCGGAGCTGCCCGCGGCGCTGCTGTT
>OLGL01002715.1_pt1 | contig 12893 bp, 9 predicted proteins | sample 1605041 | NCBI WGS metagenome assembly OLGL01 (sample SAMEA3888905, study PRJEB22519) | human gut metagenome | biome: human gut; feature: human-associated habitat; material: faeces | place: Denmark | collected 2010 | reverse complement strand
TTTGGATGTATTTTTGTGAAAAAAGGGAGTTAAATTGTCTAAAAAGACTAATTTTGCAAAGAATAATCTACATTATACTTATGGATTCAAATAATCTTACACCTTTGAGGAAAGGGGTGGTGGGGGTACAATTCTTGTTTGTGGCTTTCGGAGCTACGGTACTCGTGCCGTTATTGGTAGGGCTCGATCCTTCGACAGCTCTGTTTACAGCAGGTATTGGTACGCTTATCTTTCATGCCGTTACGCGTGGAAAGGTTCCTATCTTTTTGGGGAGTAGTTTCGCATTTATTGCGCCTATCATTAAAGCGACAGAACTTTATGGGTTGCCCGGCACCTTATCCGGCATGGTTGGAGTAGCATTAGTTTACTTTGTGATGAGTGCGCTTGTCAAATGGCAGGGAGTGCGGGTGATTGAACGGTTGTTTCCTCCTGTTGTCATAGGACCTGTCATTATTCTGATAGGTTTATCATTGGCGGGAACAGGAGTGAATATGGCAAAAGAGAACTGGGTGCTGGCTCTGCTTTCATTGGTGACTGCGGTTGTCGTTTCGATGAAAGCTAAAGGACTTTTGAAGCTGATACCTATTTTCTGTGGAATTGTAGTGGGGTATCTGGCTGCATGGATCTTCTATGGTTTGGATTTGTCCGGTGTCAGAGATGCCGCTTGGATTGGATTGCCGCAGTTTGTCTTTCCTAAATTCTCATGGGAGCCGGTGTTATTTATGATTCCGGTAGCTATTGCTCCGGTGATAGAGCATATTGGTGATGTCTATGTGGTGAATACGGTTACGGGAAAAGATTTCGTGAAAGACCCGGGATTGCACCGCACCTTATTGGGGGATGGTCTGGCTTGTTTCTGTGCCGGATTGCTGGGTGGTCCTCCTGTGACTACTTATTCGGAAGTGACAGGAGCCATGTCACTGACAAAGATTACTAATCCGCAAGTGATCCGAATAGCTGCCATTTCCGCTATCTTATTCTCCGTTGTCGGTAAAATCAGTGCGTTGCTGAAATCCATTCCAAGTGCGGTATTGGGGGGAATTATGCTTTTGCTGTTCGGAACCATCGCTTGTGCCGGAATAGGTAATCTGGTGAATAACTGTATTGATCTGAGCCGTACAAGAAACATCATCATTGTCTCTCTGACATTGACTTTCGGCATTGGCGGAGCTGTTCTCACGTGGGGAGACTTTTCATTATCCGGCATCGGACTGGCCGCTTTGGTCGGAGTACTTCTTAATTTGATATTACCGAAGGACGATTGACTCTGTTCTTGAAATGGTCAGGACTGTGTCAAGGTTAATAGTAACTAAACTAGGACCGACTTTTAATCAGCCCCAGTTTAGTTACTATTGACACTCCTCCTTTTTATATTTAATAGTTAAGGCTTAGCATGTATATACGTCTTGTGTTTATGACAAGAATTTCATAATATCTTCGTCTGCGGTACTGATGCCACCGATTCCGAATTGTTCGATCAATACGTTTTTTACGTTTGGTGAAAGGAAGGCCGGAAGAGTAGGTCCCAGATGAATATTCTTCACTCCCAGTGCCAGCAATGCCAGCAATACGATCACCGCTTTCTGTTCGTACCATGCGATGTTATATACGATAGGAAGTTTGTTGACGTCGTCCAATCCGAATACTTCTTTCAGTTTCAGTGCGATGACAGCCAGTGAGTAACTGTCGTTACATTGCCCTGCATCCAATACGCGGGGAATGCCGTTAATGTCCCCTAAAGCCAGTTTGTTGTATCTGTATTTAGCGCAACCGGCAGTCAGTATGACTGTATCTTTCGGAAGTTTCTCGGCAAATTCGGTATAATATTCACGACTTTTCATACGTCCGTCACATCCTGCCATAACGAAGAACTTGCGGATCGCTCCGCTTTTTACGGCTTCTACTACCTTATCCGCCAAAGCCACTACCTGTGCATGGGCAAAACCTCCGATCAACGTTCCGCTTTCGATGGCCGTCGGCGGTTGACATTGCTTGGCATGTGCAATCAGTGCGGAGAAATCTTTCGGTTTTCCGTCTTTGCGTTCGGGGATGTAGTGTGCTCCCTCCAGTCCGCAGGCTCCGGTGATGTAGATACGGTCTTTGTAAGAAGCGTTGGCACGCGGAGGAACGATGCAGTTACTGGTAAACAGGATCGGTCCGTTGAAACTTTCAAACTCTTCTTTCTGTTTCCACCAGGCATTTCCGTAGTTTCCTGCCAGATGCTTGTATTTTTTCAGTTGGGGGTAATAATGTGCAGGGAGCATTTCACTGTGAGTGTAAATGTCTATACCTGTTCCTTCGGTCTGTTCCAGCAATTCTTCGAGGTCTTTCAGATCATGGCCGCTGATAAGGATACCGGGATTATTGCGGACACCTAGATTCACTTCCGATATTTCCGGATTTCCGTAGCTGTTTGTATTGGCGGCATCCAGTTGCGCCATGGCGGAAACTCCGTGCTTGCCTGTTGCCAGAGTAAGCTGAACCAATTCTTCCATCGTAATATCATTGCGGGTGAGCTCGGCCAGTGCACTTTGCATAAAGGCGAAGATTTCCGGCGACTGGTATCCAAGGTTATGCGCATGCTCAACGTAAGCCGCCATACCTTTCAGTCCGTAGTGTACCAGTTCTTTCAGCGAACGGATATCTTCGTCGGGTGTGCGAAGTACTCCTACTGTCCTGGCTTTCTCTTCAAACTCATCTTCATTCCCATCCCAAAGACATTCGTCGGGAGCATTTGCAATGGTTACTTTGCTGGCGAGTTCGTTTTTCAGTTGTAGTCCTTCTTTTATTTTTCTGATGATGGCCGCTTTGTCAAAATTGGCGTTAGTGATGGTGATGAACAGGGCATCGTAGATAAATTTGTCTGCTTCTTCAGAAGGATGTCCTTCCCGGCGCAGATGTTCGTTGTACACGGCGATTCCTCGTACTACAAAGAGCAGCAGGTCTTGCAGGTTAGCCACTTCGGATGTTTTTCCGCATACTCCTTTTAAGGTACAGCCTGTACCCATTGCGGTCTCTTGACATTGATAACAGAACATACTCATAACTTTTACGTTTTAATTAGTCTTATTTGATTATGAACGCAAAAGTAGGGGGAAAGTTTGAGGTAAGTTTGTAACCAATGTTACATTGGGCGAAAAAAAAATCGGATGCTATGAGCTAAATTAAATTAGCTATAATCATATTCCGATTAGCTATAATGAAAAAAAGATTAGCTATAATGAAACCGGAGTGAACTCTTGGTCATTGAATCAGCCGGATCAGCCATTCTTTCTGTAAGATAGTAATCTGTTTCCGGTCGGCTATGATCATACCGTCTTCCTGCATGTGCGACAGTTCACGTGCCAGAGAAGGACGGGAGACACCGAAGTAATCGCTCAGTTCCTGTTGCGAGCGGTCGAGGGTGATCTGTAGCTGTTGCTGCTGTTTGTATAACCGTAGCAGATAAGATGCTATCTTTTGCCGGATAGTCTTGAAGGACATAAAGAAAAGCTTATCCGATAGGGTACGGGCATAATTGGCGGATAGATTCATATAATTCTCCAAAAACTGCTCGTTCCTACGAAAAAGCTCCAGTACGCTGGCTTTGGGGATTTCGATTACTTCCGTCGGTTCGTTGGCGGTCACTTCTACCGGAAAGCGATTCTCTTCTCCGAAAAGGAAAAGAGGGGCAAGGGCCCTTGGTGCGGCAATGTCTTCTACTTTGATGAGTCTTCCGGAATAGTCAATCATTTCACCACGGACACTTCCTTTGGTCAGTATCACGAGACGGTTGCACACATCTCCCTGTCGTGCCAGTATTTCTCCTTTTCTATAAGAATGGGTGTGGAAACTGATCTCTTCCAGATTGGCGGATAACTTCTCCGGAGTAATCCCCCGGAATAATGGGTTATTGGTGAGTGCAGGTGTCATAGGCTGGTCTGTTATTTGAATTTTAATATGAATTTCGTTTCCTTGTTGTCCGGTAACAGCGTGAGGCTTCCACCTGAAAGCCGCATGATCTGACGCGAAATACTTAGTCCGATTCCGCTGCCTCCTTCTTTGGTAGTGAAGAAAGGGATAAAAATGTGCTCCACTATTTCCGGTGGAATGACGGGACCGTTATTCTTAATCTCAATCAGCACTTCTTCCGTTTCGTTGCAATAAACCTGAATGTCGATTTGTCCATCCGGCTGATCACCGATTGCCTGAATCGCATTTTTCAGAAGATTTATGACTACTTGCGAAATCAGATTTTCATCTGCATGCAGGATCAGGTCGGCAGGATCGATCTTTGTATGGAACGTGATGTGGTCACAAGGATTCTGATGGCGGGCAAGTTCCACCATTCGTTCGATGAATGCTTTCAAGTAAAACAATGAAGGTTCCGGAGTCGGTATCCGTGTGAATTTGCGGTAGGATTCTACGAAAGCAAGCAGCCCTTTTCCCGTGGCACTGATGGTTTGCAGTCCGTGGCTGATCTCTTCGTCTTTGTCCTCCACCATCGAGAGAAGCGTATCGCTGAGCGAAGTGATGGGAGTCACGGAGTTCATGATCTCATGAGTCAGTACTCGGGTCAGGCGAATCCATGAGTCTATCTCCTTTTCGTCCAGCTCAATATTAATATCATTCAGTGCAAGGATGCGCAGATGTTCTTTGTGTACATTGATTTCTGACACGCGAATAGACAGATTGACCGTTCCCCGTTCATTGTGAAACACCACTTGCAGCTTATCTCCGGAACAACAACTTTCTATCTTCTCCATCAGTGTAGCATCTACTTTACTCAACTGGCGGACATGGGTAAATACATTCAGTCCCAAAAGCCGGAGTGCTTCTTTATTTTTCTGATAGACCGCTCCGTTATCATTGAGCACCAGCAGTCCCGTGCTGACAAAGTCAAGAATCAGTTCGTAGTACTTTTCCTGTTGGGCAGTCTCCGCTTTTACATTATATAAAATGTGGCCCACCCGATTGAGTGCCCGATTGATCTGTTTACTCTCGGGAGTACCGGACTCTTCGGGGAAACGGAAGGCACTGTCATTATTCTCCAACGCATCGATCATGAAGAGCACCTGCTTGATGTGCAGGCGATAAAGCCGGACTTGCCAGATGATACTTAAGATCAGCAGACAGGCACTGACGCTGAACCAGACATAAGACTGATGCACGCCCAAACAGATAGTCGCCAGACAGCAAATGACCGTCAGTGATACCCTGAACCAATATTGGTTGGCTACTTGTTGTAGAATCCGGTTCATAATCCGAATTTTTTCATCTTGTTATAGAGAGTCTGTCGGGTAATTCCCAGTTGCGCAGCTACTGCCGAAAGATTTCCTGCACAAGCATCCAGCGCTTTCCGTATCATTTGTACTTCCATCTCTTCCAAGGTGGAAATATTCTTCTCGGAAGTTTCTGTCTTTCGGGAGGATAACTGGAACAATTCCGCAGGGATTTGCAACCCGTCGTTAATGATGACCACCTTTTCGATTGCGTGCTCCAATTCGCGGATATTGCCGTACCAGGGATGCGCGGTAAGCTTTTCCTTTGCTGCCGGACTGAATTTCATCAGTTCCTTATCATATTGCTTGCAGAAGCGGATGATAAATCTTTCGGCAAGAGGGACAATATCTTCTTTCCGTTCCCTCAAAGGAGGGATTTCTATATGAATGGTGTTGATACGGTAGAACAAATCTTCCCGAAACAGTCCTTGCTTTACCATTTCCGGAATATCTTTATTGGTAGCAGAGATCAGCCGGATATCAACGGGAATCACTTTGTTACTTCCGATTCGGGTGACATTCCGGTTCTGTAGTACAGTCAATAGTTTGGCTTGCAGTGCAATGGAAAGGTTTCCGATTTCGTCCATAAAGAGGGAACTGCCGTTGGCCGCTTCGAATTTTCCCGGACGACTTTCGTATGCGTCGGTAAATGCTCCGCGTTCGTGGCCGAACAGTTCGCTTTCGAAGAGTGATTCACTGATGGCGCCCATATCAATGCCAAGCATTTGACGGGAATTTCGGGGAGATAAACGATGTATCTCCCTGGCTAACATCTCTTTTCCTGTTCCGTTCTCTCCGGTGATCAGGATGTTGGCGTCGGTTTTGGCTACTTTCGTGACCACTTTAATCAACTGGAGCATTGCGGGAGAGTGGCCGATTAACATTTCCGGTTTGCTCGGTTTCTCGGTATCCCCCTGTTTGCCGGTTGCCTTTGAAGCGCTTTTGGCTTTGCTGTTGTTACTTTTATAAGCCTCCTTTATCTTCCGAATCAGAATCTGATTATCCCAAGGTTTGAGTAAAAAATCAGTAGCCCCGTTTTTTAGTGCTTTTACCGCCAATTCAACGTCTCCGTAAGCAGTCAGCATAACCACCGGTAAAGATGGGCGGATTTCGTGGATTTGTTTTAACCAGTACAGTCCTTCATTGCCATTGTTTATGCCGGCAGAGAAATTCATGTCAAGGATAACGACGTCGATAGAGGTGGTAGTCAGTAACGTGGTGATTTGATTGGGATTGGCGGCGGTGCGAACTGTACCGAACTCATTTTCGAGCAGTAACTCCAGTGAAGCTAACACGCTTTTATTATCATCTACTATTAAAATAGTTCCGTTTTCCATATCTAAGATTGGGGGTATCTATCAGGTTGAACCATGCTTTAAGTTTGGGGGTAAAGATATTCGTTTTTGCTTTCCTCTGCAAGCGAGTGTCCAATAATTAGACGTTTTCGGGCATATTTACTGCAAGGCTTACTTAAATGCCCGAAAATTGCTCCCGAAGAATATGAAATAATGGATAACGTCCAAAAGTTGGACGTTGCGGTGTGTAATAATTGGACGGATGCAATGCAATCGTATTGGTCATTTGGTTAATAATCAATTACTTAAAAATTGTGGCATCCTATTTGCCTTCTAATCATCGTAACACACAATCGCATATATTATAAAGAATGAAAAACCTTTTCTTTTTGTCCTTATTCTTATTACCGCATTTTGTGCAGGCCCAGTCCGGCATGACTTTGGATGAGTGCATTCGTCTGGCATGGAAGCAGAATCCTTCTGTGCGGAACAGTGTGATAGATATAAAGGAGGCACGGGCAGATTATATGGCCGCTGTCGGTGCTTTTCTTCCCCGTGCGGCGGTTAATGCAGAAACAGGGAAACGCTTTGGGCGTTCTATCGATCCGGATACGAACGGATATACCAACGAAACTTTTGAAGAAGGGACTGTGGGGCTTGATATGACTCTTTCTCTTTTTGAAGGTTTTTCACGCATTCATCAGGTACGCTTCCGGAAGATGAATAAGGAACGTAGCGAATGGGCATTGAAAAATAGGCAGAATGAACTGGCATATCAAGTGACGAATGCTTATTATAAACTGATTCTGGAGAGAAAACTGCTGAATCTTGCTTTAGAACAAAGCCGGTTGAGTGAGCGGTATCTGAAACAAACCGAAGCCTTTGTTGAGTTGGGATTGAAATCCGCTTCCGATTTGCAGGAAGTCAAGGCCCGCAGAGAAGGGGATATCTATCGTTATAAATCTCGTGAGAATACTTGCCGGTTGGCCTTATTGCATCTGGAACAGCTCATGAATTTCCAACCCGGTGATACACTTGTTATTCAGGATACTATTGTGGAAGCGAATCAGCTGCCCTTGCTTTCTGTTCCGTCTACGGAAATACTTTATGCCCAATCACTGGAAATACTTCCCGTCATGCGTATGATTGATTTGAAACGAAAGGCTGCCCGTAAAGAGTATGCGATGGCTGGCGGAGCTTTTTCTCCTTCTGTTTATGCCCGCTTTACGGTTGGTTCCAATTTTTACAATACGGTTTTTTCTGCCAGACAGTTGCGGGACAATATAGGAAAATATGTCGGCATCGGTATTTCGTTTCCTTTGCTGAGCGGATTGGAACGTCTGACTCATCAACGGAAGCAGAAACTAAACCTGTATCGCCTGAAGAATGAAGAAGAACTGGAAAAGCAGCAGCTATATACCGATATAGAGCAAACACTTCTTTCCCTGCATGCCGGATTTAGTGAACATCAACAGGCATTGCAACAGCTTGAAGCAGAAGCTCTCGTACTGAAAGAGTCCGAACGTAAATGGGAGGAAGGGCTCATTTCCGTCTTTCAGCTGATGGAAGCCCGTAACCGTTTTATCTCCGCCAAGGCAGAACTGGTTCGTGTACGCCTGCAAGTGGAAATGATGAGGAAACTGGAGAAATACTATCGGGAGGGGACTTTCCTGTAAAACGGAGTCTGTGCCATCGGATCAATCATTTAATAACAACCCTATTTTGAATATACCTTTATGGATACACCTGTTGAACGCAAACCCGGCATAAATCGCAAACACCTTTATACGATCGGTGGTGTGGCGCTGGGAATCGCTGTCATTTTATATTTTATTTTTAGAGATACGGCTTCCTCCATGACAGTTGAGAAAGACCGTCTGACGATTGCTACTGTCAAGCAAGCGGAGTTCAATGATTATATCCGTGTGATCGGGCAAGTGATGCCCAACCGGATTATCTATATGGATGCCATAGAAGGCGGTCGTGTGGAAGAACGTCTGAAAGAAGAAGGAGCTATGGTGAAAGCGGGCGATGTGATTCTGCGTCTTAGCAACCCGTTGCTGAATATCGGAATCATGCAGAGTGAGGCAGACCTTGCCTATCAGGAAAATGAATTGCGCAATACCCGCATCAGTATGGAGCAGGAGCGTCTGCAACTGAAACAGGAACGCATAGGCTTGAATAAAGAACTGACATTGAAAAAACGCCGTTATGAACAATACAGACGTTTGGTGGAGGAGCAACTGATTGCCCGCGAGGACTTCCGTCAGGCAGAGGAGGAGTATGAAGCTGCCAAAGAACAACTGGCGGTCATTGACGAACGTATCCGTCAGGACAATATTTTCCGTGAAAGCCAGATCAGCAGTCTGGACGAGAACATACGTAACATGAAACGCAGTCTTACGTTGGTCCGTGAGCGCTTGGAAAACCTGAAGATTAAAGCTCCGATTGACGGACAGGTAGGAAACTTGAACGCGCAGGTCGGACAGTCCATTTCCGCAGGAGAACATATCGGGCAGATTATTACTCCGGACCTCAAAGTACAGGCACAGATAGACGAGCATTATGTGGAGCGTGTACTTCCCGGACTTCCTGCCGACTTTACCCGTGACGGAGGAACCTATAAACTGGAAGTAACCAAACCTTATCCGGAAGTGAAAGAAGGGCAGTTCCGTACTGACCTGGCTTTCATTTCGGAGCGGCCGGAGAATATACGTGCCGGACAAACTTATCATATCAACCTTCAGTTAGGAGACCCGGCACAAGCGATCCTTGTTCCCCGTGGCGGATTCTTTCAAATTACCGGAGGGCGGTGGATGTATATTGTCGATGAAAGTGGTAAATTTGCCACGCGGCGTCCTGTGAAGATCGGGCGCCAGAATCCACAGTATTATGAGGTGACGGAAGGTTTGTCTTCGGGTGAGAAAGTAATCATATCCGGTTATGAGTTGTTCGGAGACAATGAGAAACTAATACTAAAATAAATAAAAAGAATCACCATGATTAAAACAGAAAAACTGTCTATGCTTTTCACTACGGAAGAGGTGCAGACGAAAGCATTGAACGAAGTCACCTTACACGTAGAACAAGGAGAATTTGTCGCTATAATGGGACCTTCCGGATGCGGCAAGTCAACGTTGCTGAATATTTTGGGCACGTTGGATTCTCCCACTTCCGGCTCTTATTTCTTTGAAGGGAAACAGGTGGATAAAATGAACGAGAACCAGCTGACTGCCCTTCGGAAGAATAATCTGGGCTTTATCTTCCAGAGTTTCAACCTGATTGACGAACTGACGGTATACGAAAATGTGGAACTCCCGCTTGTCTATATGGGGATTAAGACTGCCCAACGCAAAGAGAAAGTGAACAAAGTGCTGGAGAAAGTAAATCTGCTACATCGTGCCAACCATTATCCTCAACAGTTGTCGGGCGGACAACAGCAACGTGTGGCCATCGCCCGTGCGGTAGTGACGGACTGTAAGTTGTTGCTGGCTGACGAACCGACCGGAAATCTGGATTCGGTGAATGGCGTGGAAGTGATGGAGCTGTTGAGCGAACTGAACCGCCAGGGGACTACGATTATCATTGTCACCCACTCTCAAAGGGATGCGACGTATGCGCATCGGATTATCCGGTTGTTGGACGGACAGATTGTATCCGAAAACATCAACCGTCCGTTAGAAAAAAGTACGTCCTCTAAAAACGAAGCTGTATGATAGGAAATTATTGGAATAGTGCCTATCGGAATCTGATGAAGCGGAAGAAGTTCAGCTTCATTAATGTGTTTGGACTGGCGATCGGCATGGCATCGGCTTTACTGATTCTGACGTATGTAACTTTTGAGTTCAGTTTTGACAAGATGCACACGAAATATCCCCATATTTACCGTGTGCAAAGTACATTCCGCGAAGGGGAGGTGCTGACCGATAACTGGGCAAGCAGCTCCTTCGGATACGGTTCGGCAATGAAAGAGAATCTTGCGGGAATTGAAGATTATACCCGAATCGGCTCTCTGCTCCAACCTGAACAGATTGTGAAGTATGGTGAGTTGACACTGCGGGAAAACCAGATAGCTTATGCCGATCCGGGCTTTTTCCGTCTTTTCGATTTCGAGCTTCTGAAAGGTGATAAAAAGACCAGCCTTTCGATGCCGGGACAAGTTGTAATCACCGAGCGCATTGCTCGCAAATATTTCAAAGAGGAAGACCCTATCGGAAAGATTCTTATCTTTACCGGTCCCTATTATAAGATATCGTGTGAAGTGACCGGAGTCATGGAGGAAATGCCTTCCAATTCCCACATACATTATAACTTCCTGATTTCGTATACATCTTTGCCCAAGTTTATACATGAATACTGGTATAAGCACGAAGCATATACGTATGTTCTGCTCGATTCGCCGGAGAGGGAAGCGGAAATAGAAAGAGAGTTTCCCGTCATGGCGGAAAAGTACAAGACGGAGGAAGCGTTGAAAAACAAAACATGGGGAGTCGATTTGGTTCCTCTGGCAGATATACATCTCACTCCGCAATTGGGTTATGAAATGGAGACAAAAGGAAATCGTTCTGCCATGATTGCACTTGTCTTTGCAGCCATTGCCATTCTGGCTATTGCCTGGATAAACTATATCAATCTGACAGTAGCCCGTTCGATGGAGCGTGCCAGGGAAGTCGGAGTGCGTCGGGTAGTGGGTGCTTTCCGCAAGCAGTTGATTCATCAGTTCCTGTTCGAAGCGCTGGTTATGAATCTGATTGCTTTTATATTGGCGGTAGGGCTGATAGAGCTGATTCTTCCGTACTTTAATCAACTGGTGGGACGTACGGTCACTTTCTCCGTTTGGCTGATGGATTATTGGTGGGTGCTGCTGGTTCTTGTTTTTATCGCAGGGATATTCCTTTCCGGATATTATCCGGCATTGGCTTTGCTGAACCGTAAACCGATTACCCTGTTGAAAGGAAAGTTTTTGCATAGCAAGTCCGGAGAACGGACTCGTCAGGTGTTGGTTATCATTCAATATACGGCCTCTATGATACTGCTTTGTGGAACATTGATCGTGTTTGCACAGCTGAATTTTATGCGCAGCCAATCATTAGGGGTGAAAACCGACCAGACATTAGTCATTAAATTTCCCGGACGTACAGACGGGCTGAATGTGAAGCTGGAAGCGATGAAGAAAGCGATAATGCGGTTGCCACTGGTGCATAGTGTCGCAGCTTCCGGTGCTGTGCCGGGCGAGGAGGTGGCTACTTTCCTTTCCAATCGCCGTACCAATGACGCTTTGAAGCAGAACCGGCTTTATGAGATGCTGGCCTGCGATCCGGATTATATAGAGGCATATGGTTTGCAAGTGATAGCCGGACGGGGCTTTTCAGAAGAGTACGGAGACGATGTAGATAAACTGGTGATTAATGAGACGGCCGTACGCAATCTGGGCTTTGCTTCCAATGATGAGGCGATAGGAGAGTTGGTAACAGTAGAATGTACCGATGCTCCGATGCAGATTATCGGAGTGGTCAAAGATTATCATCAGCAGGCGTTGAGTAAGAATTATACTCCTATTATGCTGATTCATAAAGATAAGATAGACTGGTTGCCACAACGCTATATTTCTATCGTAATGACTTCCGGCAATCCCCGCGAACTGGTATCGCAGGTACAGGAAATATGGAATCGGTACTTTGCTGATTCCAGTTTCGATTATTTTTTCCTCGATCAGTTCTTCGACCATCAGTATCGTCAGGATGAAGTATTCGGGGTGATGATAGGTTCTTTCACCGGATTAGCGATATTCATATCCTGTCTGGGACTTTGGGTATTGGTGATGTTTTCCTGTTCCACCCGTACGAAAGAGATGGGTATACGTAAAGTCTTGGGAGCTTCCCGCTGGAATCTTTTCTATCAGTTGGTCAAAGGATTTTTCCTGCTGATTCTGATAGCGGTTGTGATTGCTCTTCCGGTAGCTTGGTTCAGTATGAACGCCTGGTTGAGTCATTATGCTTTCCGGACGGGTTTAGAAGCCTGGTTCTTTATTGTGCCCGTATTGTTGATGTTGTTCATTTCCTTCGTGACGGTGGTCTTTCAGACAATGAAAATAATAATGAGCAAACCTGCTCGTTCGTTAAGATATGAATAGTTTTTAGATCACTCCTTCGGGTATTCGTTAATATCCGGAGGAATTATGTTAAATGTTAACGAGTCTGCTACTTCTATTAAACCATGTTATAAGATGCTTCGCTTTGCTCCGGAAATTTGGAGATATGCAGAAAGTCCGTATCTTTGTAGTGTGTTTTTCATAGTATTAGATTTAAGGTTAACAAAAGATTGGCTGTCTGGGATA
>OLGL01002706.1_pt1 | contig 12931 bp, 7 predicted proteins | sample 1605041 | NCBI WGS metagenome assembly OLGL01 (sample SAMEA3888905, study PRJEB22519) | human gut metagenome | biome: human gut; feature: human-associated habitat; material: faeces | place: Denmark | collected 2010 | reverse complement strand
TATTCCAAACCGACATAATCATCGACGCGATAGTGCAGGCCGACTTCGGAATCGTCATGCGTCAGGTCCCGGTCGTAGCGCAGGGTCCACCGCCCGCCTAAGGGCTGGCGCAGCCACAGGTGCTGGCTGTCGTCGAGGCTCTCGAACTGGTATCCCGCCTGGGTCCCGCCGGTAAAGCGGTAAAAGTAGCCGGGAATGAAATTCCAGTCCAGCGAAGACGGCGCCGTAGATTTCGTGATGGCTGCCGATCTTGCGGCCCAGCTGAGCCATGAGGACCGTATCTTCGTCGCTGCTGTGGTCACGGCCGGCGTCGATATAGGCGCCGCCGCGGATGTCATAAAAAGCCGTCTTCGACGTAAGGTCGATGGTCGTATCCTCACCGAGCGACAAGGACGGCGTCACGTGAAGGCCGTAGTTCTTGACGACCCACTGACGCTGGACGTCTTCCTGCAAGGCTGCGGCGATGTCCCGCTCATGGCGCTGGACGAAGGCGACAGGCAGGCCGTCCAGTCCGGCGTAGTCCCGTTCCAGATGGTTGCGGGCGCTGAGGAAGATGACCTTGGGCACATCATCGCCCTTGATGGCGACGCGGACGTTGCGCACGATAGGCAGCTTGGGCAGCATGTAGACCGTGACGTCTGTCTCGGACCCGCCGTGGATGACGATGTGCGGATAGAATTCCGGCACCCGGTCTTCCAGTTCATTCTCCAGAACCGACTTGACGGCGCCGTTAGCCCAATCCAGGGCATCGACGGGCAGTCCCGTGAGCAGGCTCTCAGCCATATCCCCGGCGTGTTCCAGGTCCTTATCGACCAGGGCCTGGCCCATCGCCGGCAGAGCGCCGTAGTCGATAACAAAGTGGACTTTGCGGATCGTATCGCCCCAGGGGCGGATGCGCACATCCAGGTCCGTCCGGCTGCCGGGATGGATGGCAATGGATTCCACCGTATAGCCTATGAGGACGCGGTTGATGATATCATTGACGGTTCGCTCGTATTCTTCATGACGGCCGACGATTTCCCCGCTGTCGTGGTTGAGGAATACGTGGTTCCCTACAGTTTGGATGCTGGCAGCAATACGTTTCTCGACTAATGGCGGAATCGCCTCCTCTACGGAGGCGACATGGACCGTCACTTGTTCTACCGATGCTGCTGTAGCACTACTAAGACTAGCACAGACGGCAAAGACAGTCAATAAATAAGTGCGGATCTTCATCATCCACGACCTTTCATTGTCTTAGAACTTACCGCCAAAGCTGAAGTGGAACTTGCCGCCATCCTGGCCTACGCCGTAATCCAGGCGGATAGGCCCGATTGGCGTGGTGATGCGGAAGCCGATACCACCGGAATAATGGAGTTTATTGTTTTCATGGTACCAGGGGATATTTTCTACGCCGCCCCAGGCATTGCCCACGTCGGTAAAGACGACGCCCTGGATCTTTTTGGCAATGGGATAGCGGTATTCGACGGTCGCTTCGTACATCTTGTTGCCGCGGAATTCATCGTCTTCATAGCCGCGCAGGTTGTCGGCACCGCCGAGGGTGAACAGGTCGTTGTACGGCATATCACCGGTGGCGATACCGCCCATGAGACGGACGGCGATGACGTGGGCCCGGCCGACTTTATAGTACAGGCGGTTTTCGGCGATGAATTTGAAGTAGTCGAAGTCGCCGCCCATGCCGTGGCCGGCCCAGGTGCCCGTAAAGGACAGGCGCTTGCCTTTCGTCGGGTCGTAGACGTTGTCGCGGTTATCGAAGACGTGGGACCAGGTCAGGCTGTTGGTGCGCCCGAAGTTGTTGTCCAAATAGTTGCGATATTTGGAGGGCAGGGACGGGTCATTCTGCCATTCGCGGTAGTTATAGCCGCTGTCGTAATCGGTGTATTTCGTCCGCTTCGTTTCCAAAGTGACGTAGTCGCTGACGTATTCGCTGCGGACGCGGCCGTAAGTAATGTTGAAGCCATTGGTCCGGCGGTCGTATTCAGCGACGGAATCGCCTTTTTCATTGTAGTCGTCGTATTCCGATTCGCGGTCGAAAATGCTGAAGCCGATGGAGTCGCCGGCATCGTTGAGGTACGGATGGGTATACGAGAAGATGTAGCTCTTGTTGGTGTCCGTATTGCCGCCGAATTCCCAGCTGATATTGGCCTTATCGCCTGTACCGCGCAGGTTCGTTTCAGCCAGGCCGAGGATGCCGACCAGGCCGTCGGAGTCAGAGTAACCGGCACCGATAGTGACCGAGCCAGTCTTCTGTTCGGTGACGTCGATTTCGACGATGACGTCTTTCGGATTGCGCTGGCCCGGCAGGAGGCGGACGTTGACGTCTTCAAAATAGCCCGTGTTGTAAACGCGCTGGATACTGCGGTTGGCAGCGTTCTTATTGAAGATATCGCCCTTCTTCATGCGCAGTTCACGCATGATGACCTTATTCTTAGTCTTGGTATTGCCGCGAAGGTTGATATTTTCGATACGCGGTTCGGAAATGGCAATGTGCAGGGTCCCTTCGTCGTCGAGGCGGACATCGGAGACGCGGCTCATCATATAACCGGCATTGGCAAAGGCCGTGTTGATATTGGCTACGTCGTGGCTGACGACAGCTGTGTTGAGCGTCGCGCCCGGCGTCGTGGCGACGAGTTTCATCAAATCGTCCGTGCTGATCGATTCGTTGCCGACGATGTCGATTTTCTTGACGACCGGATTCATCTGGACCGTATAGTTCAGGGAAACGCCTTCCGGTACGGTCGTAAAGGACGGCTTGACCGTCGAGAACAGACCCGTCGCACCGATGACGTTGAGGTCGTGGCGGATGTAGTCCATATTGACGGCATCGCCGACGCGCATGGCCAGCTGAGGCAGGAGTTTCTGTTCAATCTGGGCTTCCGGTACGGGGCCGACCGTGACGGAAGTGGCTACCTTGTCGACATAGGGTTTCAAGTCGGCATCGGTGACGGCTTCCCCATAAGGCAGGGCCACGTCCTGGCCGGCCTGGATGACGGCCATGGGATAGCCGGGGATGGACGTATCGAACTGCATGTCGCTGGTACCACTCATGTAGCTGACTTTGTCGCCCGTAATCTGCGGCGTCGTATCGACAGGAGCCGGGTTGAGGATTTCATTTTCCTTGTGGACGGCTTCTGCTGTTTCCTGCTGAACTGCAGCCGGACTCTTACCGGCAGCAATGGCGGCCAGTTCTTCTGCCGTTTCATAGCCCGTTAGGCCCGATTTAGCCGCTTTCATGGCATCGGCTGTCGTTTCATCATTGGGCGAGGTTACGACCGTATTGACAGCTGTTTTCTGGTCATCCGCCGGAGCGGCTGCCGAGCCAGATGTAACCGTCTGGCTGCCCGACGACTCATAACCTGTCGCCGCTGTCGTATCATCAGCCCAGACAGGGCACGTCATCATCGCACTGGTTACCATCAGGGCGAGAAGTTTTTTCTTCCGCATATTCATAAAAATCCTCCATTATCTATTTCGTAATACCTGTACCGCGCAAGGTATGACGTGCTTCTTGTACAGTAGCTTGTACCTGGCGGTCCGACAAGACTGCCTTCCTTTCCACCCGTACCGGAGCCGCTGCTGGCGGTTCCGGTACGGCTGCAGCCGTCGCGGCTGGCTGCACAGGCGGTTCGTCTCCGGCAGGAGCTGCTGGCGGCACAGATGCTGCCGCCGGTGCTGGTCCTTCCTGGACAGGGGGCTGCACGCTGCCTGTCGGGACCGGCTCGGCCACAGGTGCAGCCGTATCCACCGGGTCCCGGTCCGCTTCATTCCCTGCCGCCGTCTCCTGGACGACGGCCTCTACCGCCGGCGGCCGTTCTTCCTGTCCGGTCAGGCGGAAGGCATACCAGCCGCCCAGCGCCAGGCAGAAGGCCGTAACCATGGCACCGGCCCGCAGCCAGTTCCTGCTGACTGGATGGTGTTTGCGCAAATTCTTCATTTCCGCTTCGGCCAGCATCAGATTGAGTTCGCCCTTGATATCGGACTCTTCATCAAACGAGGCTTCGGCCTTTTCCAGCCAGGACCGGACGGCCCGGACCCGGTGAACCGTGTCGCGTTGGGAATGTTTCATACAGCCTTCTCCTTTCTGCCTAAACGAATACTCTTATAAAATCGGCAAAGGCCGTATGAATTTATACCGGCAAAAAGGCGCAAAAACATGCCATAATCTATATTTTACAGCATTTTTCGATTATTTTCACCTAAAAACGGGCCAATTTTAAGAAAATGTAAAAAAACTTTTAGTGGCGGCTCTCATGAATGAACCGGCTGAGCATGCCGCGCACGCGGCGGATGCCCCGTTTCTGCAGGCGATAGACGTAAGGCAGGCTGACGTCCAGGCTCTTGGCCAGGTGCTTCTGCTCCACGTCATTCAGGTACACGCCTTCGACGACGGCCTGTTCCTTTTCGGGCAGCCTTTTCAAGACGTGGCCGACCTTTTCCAGCAACAGCTGACGGCTCGTGGCTTCGACAGGGTCCTGGCGCTCATCGCAGAGCGTATCCTGCAACGTCACGCCCCGTTCATCCGGTTCGTCAAGGGATACGGCGCTGACGGCGCCTTCGCGCTTCAGATAGTCCAGGATGGCCCCGCGGATGCGGTGGACGGCAAAGAGCGGGAAGGCCACGCCACGGCGGTAATCATAGCGTTCCACGGCTTCGATGAGGCCCAGCGTCCCTTCCTGCAGGGCGTCGGACAGGATGTCGCGATGGATGTGCCAGCGCATGGCTTCTTTGAAGACCAGGGGCTGGTACTGCTCGATAAGGCGGCTGCGGGCCTCCAGATTCCCCTCGTCCTTATAGGCCTGCCACAGGGCCCGTTCTTCGTCAGGCTGGAGCAGGGTGATGTGCTGTAGTTCTTTCAGATAATCGTCTAACATGACCTTTCACCACCTTTTCATTCAAAATGGAATTCACACATATATAGGGACGGGCGCCCCACGTGGGCGCCCCTACAAAAGCAATGGCATCCACACATATACAGGGACGGGCGCCCCACGTGGGCGCCCCTACAAAGGCAATGGCATCCACACCACACAGGGACGGCCCCCCACGTGGGCGCCCCTACAAAGGCAATGGCGTATCCACACATATACAGGGATGGGCCTGTATCCCATCTGTAGGGGCTTGCACGTGGCAAGCCCGCTTCAGGACATGTTGCCTTTCCGTTATTCCTGTATGTATGGCGTCCTGCCATCAATCCCCAGATGCAACGGCATGACCCCATATACGGAATTAAAACGAATACTTATATACGCCGCCCATGAAGCTGTCGTCGTCGGATTTCCAGGCGTTGACGCTGAACTTGCTGCCCAGGTCGTACATGAAGCCGAAGCGGTCGTCCCCATGGTTGATGCCGAAGGCCGCCGTGACCATGAAGTCGTTGAACAGGTATTTCCCCATTTCAATGTTGTAATAGTTGCGGCTCACATCGGTATTCTTATCATTGAGGTTCAGCGAGCCGTTGGTGACGGTGAGCATATCCAGGGACAAGGCCTTTTCCAGGCTCTGTGTAAGGCCCAGGCTGTTCAGGGTCATGCGGATGCCCGAGCCGAGGAGGCTGTCCATATCTTCCTCGCTGAGGGAGCTCTGGGGGCGGCCGCCGCTGTTGCGCAGGGTAATGAGCGATACGATCTGCTGCTTCGTCAGGGGCGGGTCGGAGCGGAGCATGAGATCCATGTTGTCCGCCTGGCCGCGCAGGGTCAGCATGACATTGTACTGGCCGACGCGGCTGAAGCCTTCGGCGTCGACATAGGGCAGGAAGGAATCATACCGTGAGAAATCGGCCTTAGCCTTGGTCACGCGGAAATTGGTGTCCAAATAATGGACGGTCCCCCGCGTCGCTTCAAAGCGGCCCGACGGATGGGGATGATTGAGGTTGCCCTGGAAGGTGACCGACCCATTGACCATCAAGTCGTACAGAGCCGGATTGTACAGACGGACCTTGTTGCCCAGGGTCAGGGTGAAGTCCAGGTCCAAATCGGGCCCTTCACTGCTGCTGGCCAGGGCCAGGGGAATGTCGACAGTCGTATTGTCGACCTGCATGAGGCCGCTCACTTTAGGCCGCCCGTCACCAGGCGTGACGTTGACATAGCCCGTGATGGGACCGTCGTAATAAGGACAATTCAGATAGAGGCCGGAAAAATCAGCCGCCAGGGAATACGAATCTAAGCTGCGGCCACTCCAGGCGGCTTTGCCGTCGAGGCTGATGCTGCCGGGATTCTTCTTCCCTTTCTTATCCATAGTACCGCTGCCGCTGAGGACGGCCGAACGGCCTTTGAAGGTCAGGTCAGCATTGATGTTGGCCAGGGGATAGGCCGTGTCCTTGAACTTGATGGTGCCGTTCTTGACGGCAATATCGCCGTTGACCGTCGGTGCATCCAGAGTTCCGCCGATTTTGACGGCCCCCTGGATGGGACCGTCGGCTTCGGTGACGTAAGGCGTCAGGAAAGTCAGGACATCGAGGCCGGCGTTATCGAGCTGCAGCGAAAGGTCCATGGATTCGCCGGTCTTGCCGCCAGACAAGGCGCTGACGGGAATGGTACCGTGTGCGCTGACCTTATAGGGGTCGCGGCTGCCGCTGGCCTGCTGCAAAGTGATCAGGCCGTTGCGGATGTTGAACAGGGCATAAGCGCCCGTAAAGGAAATGCCGTTGGCCGTGCCGCTTCCCAGCTGGGCCGATACGTCGGCCTGGAGGTCATCGCCTGTGCCGCTCAGGTCAGCGGCAAAGTCGATAGGCGCATCGACGACGAAGTCTTTATGTCCCAGGACGTCGGTCAGGGCCTTGGCCGGGAACTGCTTGGCAGCGACGGACAATTTCACCGGACCGTGCAGGGCATACGTCCCCTGGGCGGCCAGGACGCCGCTGCCGATGTTCAGGGCCATCTTGTTGATGGTGACGACGCCATTTTCCATCTGGACGTCGATGTCAGCCGGTTCGACGGCCTGGCCGCCGAAAGAAGCGTCACTGATGGTCCCCTTCATGGAGACCGTCGGGTTGTCACCTGTGCCGCTGATGTCGACCTGGCCATTCAGCTTGCCGGCAATATCCTGTACCGGCAGGGCCGCGACCTTGAGCAGGCCTGCAATGTCGCCGTTGACGACCGTCGCCTGGCCCCGCAGGAGGGACGATTTCGTATTATACAATAAATTGCCGTCATACGTCCCGCCGAGCTGGGCGAAATGGAGGTCTGTCAGGCGCAGCATATTGTCATAATAGGCAAAATCGCCGTGGATATTGTTCAGGGCCATGTGGTTGATGACCAGATTGGCCGCCGTCAGTGAACCGGCTGCCGTCGGATTGTCCAGGCTGCCGCCGATATGGGCCTGGACGTCGAAAGATCCGCTGCGCGGCGTCTTGTTCTGCGGTACCAGGCGGGAAATATCGACGTTCTTCCCGGTCAAATCGAGATTGAGCGTATCGCCGATGGAACCGGACAGGGCCAGGGATGCCGTGTAAGAAGAAATATCGCCGTTCGAGAGATAGACGGTCCCATTATCCAGGCGGTAATCGGCGCTGACATTCTTATAGAGGTAGCCTGCATAGGATCCGCTGGTCAGGCGGAACGAGCCGGAAGCCGTCGGATTATCCAGGCTGCCGCTGAGGGTAATCGTATTATCGGCCCAGCCAGTGAGCGGCAGGTCTGCCTTGCCGATAGCCGGCAGGAGCTGTTCGATGCGCATATGCGCCGTCGTCAGCGATGCCTGTATCGTCCGGGCATCCAGGTCCGCCTGGCCGCGCAGGGTGTGGGTCCCATCACCGCGGCGCCAGTAGAGGGCCGGGATTTCGATGCGGCTGCCCTGTCCCCGGGCCGTCCCGTCGATACTGTCGAAGGGGACGCCCTTGATCTGGCCGCTGCGGGCATTGAAGGCCACATCCCACTGCTGCCCTTCGACGTGGCCGGACAAATCGGCCGTCCCATCCATGGGGAGGGACACGAAGGGCGAGGCGGCGTCGAGGGGCAGGTCATGGCCGGTAAAGGACAGGTGCGGCGTCTGGCTGTCCACTTCATAAGAGCCGCTGACGTCGATACTGCCGCCTGCCAGGTCAGCGTGACCGCTGCGCAAGGTCACGACGCGGCCATCATAGGCCACATCGCCGGCTGCCGAGTCGACAGTCAGGCCATTATAAGACAGGTCCCCTGCCGTCACGTGGCCTGTCGCCATGATCGAGTTATCCTTACTGTTGCCGGCTGCGTGGAGCGACGCCGACAGACTCCCCATGACGGCCACGGGCACGCCGGGCACGGCCGAGAGGTCCAGTCCGTCTACGTCGGCATCGGCTTCAGAGGCACCGCTCTGGATGTCATAGACGCCCTTCCCGCTCAGGGAAGCGCCATAGGCCTGGGCCGTCAGAGAATCGATATCGATCCGGTTCTGACTGTAAATCAAATCTGCCTGGGCTTCATCGACGGTATAGCCGTTATAAGTCATATCGTGCAGAGACGCTGTACCGCGGGCATTCACGTCCTGTACCGTCCCCCAGACCGTCCCTTTGAAACCGGCTGTCCCGCTGATGGCAACGGGCAGATAATCGGCAAAGGCCGTCACGTCGGCTCCCGGGACGTCGACGTTCAGGTTGAATACCGGCGTGTCGCCGTTGGTCACGATAGTCCCGCCGACGCGGAAGTCCTGGCCGTTGACACGGCCTTCGACGTCCGATAAGGTAATATCTTTGCTCGTCAGGGCCGCATGGCCTTTCAGGTCGTCTACCTCGAGGCCCTGGACGGTAACGTGGCCGTCAGATACGTCGGCCTGGCCGGACAGGAAAAAGCCGTTGTGGCTGTCCGCGACGCGTACTTTGACATTTTCGACAGTTCCGCTGCGGATGACGACATCGGCCGACGACGGGATGAATGACGACGCATAGACCCCGTTGATGACGTCGGCGCTGACAGTGAAGTCATACTGGCGGTTCGAGGCATACGTCCCGTGGGCCGTCACCGTTTGGCCATCGACGGTCATGGACGCATCAATGGCCAGCGACGGATAATCGGCAAAGGCCACGCTGCCGTTGACGTTTTCTCCGGTGACGACCGTGCTGTCCGGTAACTGGGCGTCAATAGTCCCGTTGTGGACGTTGATGGCCCCGCGGAACCCGGCATCGGTCGTACTCTGATTCTTCTTGATGAGCGATGCCACGTTCCACGTGCCATCGTCTTCATTCTGCCAGAGATGCAGAATCGGCGCATCGACATCGGCCGTATCCAGGGCCTGAAGGATTTCACCCTGCTTCAGGGCCGTCATGATCTTACCGGGATTGACATAGACCCGGACGGCGTCGCCTTCGATGACGACCCGCCCTTGTGTATCTTTAATAACCGGCTTGGCCATGACCAGCTGGCCATTCAGGGATATATCCAGTGAAGAAAACGACAAGGTCCCGTTCAATTTACTGTTTGCAGTTGTCGTAATCGCCTGGCCAGCCATCTGGGTCAGAGCCGGCTTTTCCATCCACAGGGCAATCCCTGCAGACAGGAAGAAAGCCGTGACGCCACAGGCAGCCATCCATTTTTTCTTCATAATCGAGCTCCGCATACAAAAAAAGAGAGAATCGCACGTTACAATTCTCTCTTTATTCTACCTATGGAGTTGAGGAAAATCAAGAAATAGATGACAAATAGGATATTTCCCTTGTAAATTGTTAAAAACCTGTCATCATCTCTTTAAGCCCTGTTTATCCCCGATATGTCGTCGCCGTCAAAGACGGATGGATGACACCCGATTCGACATCGACGCCCATGACCTGTTCCAGTTTGGCAATGCCGACGTTGTAGTCGTACAGGGCCTGGATGTGGTTGACCTGGGCTTCGTTGAGGCTCAGCTGGGCATCGAGGACGTCCAGGTTGATGCCGACGCCGGCCTGGTAACGGATATTCTGGATACGATAGTTTTCACGGGCCTGGTCGACGACGGTCTGCGTTTCTTCGACCTTCTGGGCGGCACTGCGGATGTTGAGGTAGGCCTGCTTGACTTCCAGCTGGACGGCTTCGCGGGTCTTCTGTTCCGTTTCACGGGCGACGAGGAGATCCTGTTTGGCCTGGTTGACTTTAGCCTTCGTCGCGCCGCCGTCATAGAAGTTATAAGTGACGCCAGCACCGATGTTCCAGCTGCGTTTATTGGCATCTATGCCTGGGAAGGTGTTGTCAGCCCAGTTATTGCCGCCTGTAATGGCGACAGTCGGCCTATTGCCGGCATTGGCGATGTCGATGTTACGTTCTGCCTGCTGGACGGCAATGGCTGCCTGGAGGACTTCCGGCCGATATTTCATGGCATAGTCCGTCGCTTCCTGGAGGGAAATGTTGTACGTATCGAAGGGAAGCTGATGGTCGGCCAGGTTGAGCTTCGTTTCCAAAGGCAGGCCGAGGATGTTGTTCAAGTTCGATTCGGCAACGGCGACGTTGTTATCTGCCGTAATGGCCGTCGTCTTGGCGTTGGCCAGGGAGACATCGGACGAGAGGACGTCGACTCGTGCCTTCGTGCCGACATTGTACTGAGCCTGGACGTTATCTAAGTGGCCCTGGAGGTTGTCGACGGCTTCATGGTAGACGCCTTGCAGTTCCTGATAAGCCAGGAGGCCATAATAGCCCTGGATAGCCGAATATTTCGTCGCCTGTTCGACGCGAAGGATGTCTTCCTGGGCATTGGTCTTGCCTAATTTAGCCACGTCGATATTGCCTTCGACTTTGCCACCCGTATAGAGCGGAATGGTGACAGATAAATTATTGCCAAAAGCATTGGAGATGGCATCCTTGCTGCGGGAAGCAGCCAGGCTGGCATCGGTTGCACGAGAACGCTGTGTATTGAAGGTATAATCGACGACAGGCGCCTTGCCGGCTTTGGCTTCGTCAATGGTGTATTCAGCCTTCTTCAGGGCGTACTGGGAATTCTTGATATCCCGGTTGTAATCGAGGGCCATCTGAACAGTCTTGGGCAGGTTCAAATCGACAGTGCCATTGGTCGGTACGCGGCCGATGACGATGACCGGATCGACTTCCTGTGTCTTAGCCCGTTTGGCAGCGGCTTTTTCTGCCAGCTTCGCCGAATCGTCAGCGATTTTCTGAGCCAGTTCTTCGCGCAGTTCCGGCGTAATATCGACAGGACGGACGGCATCGGCAGCCTTTCTAGCCTTGGCTTCAGCCTTGGCCGCTTTCTTCTGCTGAGCCTTTTCCGCCTGGATTTCCTGCTGTTCCGCTTTGGCACGGGACTGGATCGCATCGGCCTGCGCTAAGTCGACAGGACGGACAGAAGCCGTCGTATCCGCTGCCGAAGCAGCGGCGACTGCGCTTATGGTCGTAATCATCATGGCGATGACCAATTTCTTGTACAGTTTGTTGTTCATCATGGGTACCCCCGTTATTTCTATAGAATCTGCTAAAAAGCGTAGTTAATACCATAATAATTGCCACCGTCACTGCGACTCATGGGCCGCGTGAACTGGCTGAAGAGATAGAGATCCGGCGCCAGGCGGTACTGGGCTTTCAAACGGAAGCGCCAGTCATCGGGATCATAGCCTTCCAGGGACAAGCGGAAAGGCCCGTCCTGGAAGAAATCGAAGCCCGCACCGAGGTCGCCGTTGATCAGGCCGGCCCGCGTGTCGAAAAGGCGGCCGCGGCGGCCGTACTGCAAGTTGAGGTTCGTACCGTTGCCGATGTTCTCTGCCCCGACGAGGCCGAACGTATCGCCACGGTACACCTTAAAATTTACAGTGCCGCTGGTCTCATTCTTGGTCGTATTATATAAGAGTCCGGCTTCGCCCTGGACTTTGATGTCCGATGCGCCGCCGAGTATCTTATTCACTTTTGTTGTAATCTGGGCCGTATTATTCAGCGTCGTCTGAATATTGGCCTGAGTCTGCGGATCCGTCGTCATCTTTTCCATCGACTGGGCAATAGTTTCAAAGCGGTCCGTTATCTGCTTCATGTTGGCTGCCGTCGCCCGGACGTTGGCCGAAGCCGCGCCGTCGCCGTCAAGGTTCTGCATGGACGCGTTCATCTGGGCCGTCATGGCTGCCATATTGGCCGTAATCTGCTGGATATTGCCGGCATTGGCGTCCATCATCTGGCTCGTCTTGCCGGTAATATCGTCGATATGCTGGATAGAACCGCGCATGGCGGCCTGGGTCTTTTCATCACCGATGATGGCGTTGATATTCTTGACCATGTCATCGGCACTGCCCATGAGCTTGCTGGCACTATCCATCATGTCATCCATGTTCTTGCTCTGGCTGCCATCGATGTAATCGCCGTCGACGAGAAGGTGGTTCTTATCGTTACCGGGCGTAATGGAAACGATTTTTTCACCGAGAAGGCCATCTGTCGTGACCGTGACTTTGGAGTCGCGCGGGATTTCCGTCCCCTTCTCCAGTTTCATGGCCACATCGACGCCATCGCGGGACGGCTTGACGCTTTCGACTTTGCCGACGTGGACGCCGACATAGCGGACGGAATTGCCTTTTTGCAGGCCATTGGCATCCTTGAATTCCGTATGGACGACGAAGCCGGGCTTACCGAAGATTTCGGCATGAGCCAGGGTCAGGACGACAAAGGTAAATAAGAGAACGCCGACGATGGTGACCAGACCGACTTTCGCTTCTGCACTCCACTTCATAGGCTATCCCCTCTTTCTTCTGGAAGACGCCCGCCGTGGATAAAGCGCTGCACTTCCTCATCATCTGTATGGGCAAAGGTCTTCTTATCGGCAATGAGCCGGAAGCGCCCGTCTTGTAAATAAGCCAGGCGGTCAGCGACATAGAAGGCCGAGTCCATGTCGTGGGTGACGATGACCGACGTCGCATGGATCTGCTTCTGCATACTGACGACCAGGCGGTTGATATCCATACAGCGCAGCGGGTCCAGGCCGGCTGTCGGTTCATCGTAGAGGATGACCTGCGGGTCCAGGGCGATGGCCCTAGCCAGGCTGACGCGCTTCTTCATGCCGC
>OLGL01002696.1_pt1 | contig 12963 bp, 8 predicted proteins | sample 1605041 | NCBI WGS metagenome assembly OLGL01 (sample SAMEA3888905, study PRJEB22519) | human gut metagenome | biome: human gut; feature: human-associated habitat; material: faeces | place: Denmark | collected 2010 | reverse complement strand
TTCTTGCCAGAATAAGACATCACTATGTTCTTTGTCTTCTAAGTTTTCAGATACAAAGAACGGATTTGATAAGGAGTTGTAGAATAGTCTTGTTGGGTATATATCTAATTCAGTAAATAAATGCTTCGCAAATTCCACTTTATTCTTAAAGATATATACCTTGTCATTTTGATTTAAAATAATGTCATGTGTGACAAAGTTTTCAACCACTTTTTCATTGCCAGACACATCATAATAACTTCTAGATACTAGCTGACCTTTTTTATTAAAAATTGTCTTGGCATACATAAAACCATACTTATTATAATGATCCCTTACACGAACGACATGCGTATCATCATACCAATCTACAATCTTCACAAGTCTTTTATGTAAAGGAGATGCGAAGAATATCTTACCTCTTTCATGATTCAAATCAAAGACTTGACCACCTGAATTACTCGCCTTGATTTCCCAATAATCCGGTACATCAATTTGATTGAAATAGCGAGCTTTTCCTCCTTCTTTTTTACCACAATAATACGTATAAATACTTGTCACATCATCTGGTAAAAAGCCTTCATCACTAAAAGTGAAAACCGGACCATCAAAGCCAGAAGTTCTAAAGCTTTGATACAACATTTGACTCTCTTCATCAAAATTTTCTAATAATAAAACTGGAGTTTCTAACATACAGCTTCCCTCCATTTTTCTTGTACGTTACAAGTTAAGAAATCCTTAGCTACCAAATAAGATACAGAATGACACTTTTCAAGATCTTGTTTAAATAAATCCACAATTCCTTTTCTTAAAGCTTCAATTTTATCCTTATCTTCCTCTGGTAAATCAAGTAAATAGCCATTTTCACCATTTCGAATAAAAGTAGGATTTCCATAACGAACATCAAAACCAATGATTGGTAATCCTCCACCAACCGCTTCCATTAAAGTCAGTCCAAAGCCTTCACTTGTACTTCCTGCAATATAAGCCTCATAGTTTTGATATACTTCACTTAAATCATGTTGACCCATCAAGCGAATATAACTCGATGCATTATTATCTCTAATGATAGTTTCAAGCTTTTCTCTTTCGCCACCAACACCATAAATATCCAAAGATACTTCAGGCACTTCACTATGCGCTTGAATGACAGCCTTACAAATCCAATCCACATGTTTTTCACTTGCCAAACGACTTGCCGTAATCAAAGAATAAGGTTTGCGAGTAGAACTAGGATATTTCAATTCCGGTAAGGATCCAACTGGAATGGTATATACACAAGGTGTTACACCATAATATTTTTCAAATTGTTGAACCATCAAATCACTCTGTGCTTGTGTTGAACAAATATAGAAATCAATATGTTTATGCATATTAAATTCATATTCATAGAAATTATTTCATAAGATATAATCGTCATTTGTATCCTTTTCACTAAAGTGATCCGCATGTACGACTGTACCTACTCTAGCAGGCTTACAATTCATAATAATTGATTGGCCAATATCTGTAGAACGATCAATTAATACTACATCATCCTTCGTTAAATGTAATTGGGATACCATATATCCCACAAATTCTTCTTTTGAACAAAGAATCTTATCTTTAAATTTATACATCACACGATCATCATCAATGATTTCTTCATAGGCAACACTACCATTTTCATTAAAGAAACGGCGATGATATAAATGAGCCTTATTATCTAATGGCGCATAATATTCTGAATACACACGTCCATATGTAAAATAATCTTTTCGAATCAAGAATCCATTGGAAACCATTTCTACACGATGCACAAAATCATCATGATCATTGACCATATATGCCGTATAAAAATTATTACTTCCACCAAACACATAACGACAAATCTTGCCTTCTCTTGTTTTTGTATAATTTGAATCTGTAAATGTCTTTTCTAAATCACTCAACGTATATGTAACAGGTGCTGTTTTAAAATCCGTAAAGAATGTATATAGCCAAATAACTTCCGAATCTAAAAAACCAATATTCTTTGTCATATGTTCCATATTTTCAGAAGGAAACATATCTGTAAATACAAACTTGGCATCGACACCAATATTACGAAACATTCGAGCACGATAGATCTGAGCATATTCAACACCACTACTTGCCCAGCCAATGCCTAAATTAAAATTATATATCATAATCAAGAACTCCTTTCTTTAAGGATACAATATAATCATTTCATTGTCTTTACCAAATGAGACTTCTCCCAGTAAAATATTACGAATCATCGCCTTTTTAATCGATTTTTCCATATCTCTAAAAGAAAGTCTTGCCTCCCTTTGGTATTCATATAAAAGATTACGCTGCGCTGTAGAACGACCAGAAATTGCTGCTTGTAACTGCTGCAAGTAGTCAACCTCTTCAATCCAACCATCATCTAAAGCTTTTAATGTACAAAGACGACAATATTCAGAAAAACGATTTCCCAACACTTGTTTCTTATCCTTAAATGCCATATCTGCATACTGTTTTAAATAATCTTTTTTATTGGCAGAAGAAACAGATAATTCTTTAAGTCGATACGCCAAATTATCTAAGATATAACGATACATTGTTTTATCATCCATCTTTTTATTTTCTTTTACATAATCATCTATATTCTGTTTATAAATTTGAATCAAGACATTCTCATCCAAACTTTTTCCATCCAACAAATCATTTCTTGTCTTATACATAATCGTTCTTTGACGCTTCATAACACTATCATAATCCACTGAACTTTTTCTTTGGGAAACACTCGACTCATCTTTAATTTTTTGCGATTTATTTATTAATTTCTTGATTCGATGCTTAGAAATATATCTTCCTTTATCAATATACTTCTCTAAGAAATCTTCACCTAAAATCGTACATACATCATCCTCTAATGAAGTATAGAAAATGGATACACCCGGCTCTCCTTGACGTCCTGCACGACCTCTTGCCTGTCTTTCATCACGTGTATTGTTCATTCGACCAATTCCTAATACACATAAACCACCAAGCTCTTTCACGCCCGGACCCAAATGAATATCCGTACCACGACCCGCCATACTTGTAGCTACTGTCACAACATTTTTTTGACCAGCCTCTTTAATAATTTCCGCTTCCCAGAACGCATTATTCGCATTCAATACACTATGCTCAATATTTTCTTGAACCAATAATTTTGACAACATTTCCGTATCTGAAATTAAAGACGCAATCAATAATACTGGCTGTCCAGTTTTATGTCTTCTTACAGTTTCCTGAATGACCGCATCAAACTGTTCTTCACTCGTTTTAAAATACTTGTCCGGCATATCTTTACGAATCATTGGCTTACGTGGAGGAATCACAACAACTCTTTTATTATAGACTTCTAAAAGCTCCTCTTTACCATCTTTGATTGTACCACTCATACCTGACATTTTCGGAAATAAATTAAATAAGTTTTGATACGTAACGGAAGCAACCGAACGCTGTTCTTGACTCAATTTTAAATGTTCCTTTTCTTCAATCGCTTGATGAGAACCTCCACGAAGTTTCATTCCCTTCATTTTACGCCCCGTACTCTTATCAAGTAATACAATCTCACCTTCATCTGTTGCGACATAATCAATATCTTTTTCTAATAAGAAATGGGCACGTAAAGCTAAGACAATATGTCTTAAAACATCAAAGTTTTCTTTACTATATAAATTTTCAATACGGAAATAACGCTTCGCATATTCAATTCCTTTATTAGTTAACCATACCTTTTTATCTTCAATTTCATAGTGAACATCTTCTACTAATGTTGTCACAAAAAAGTCAGTTATTCCATATAAATTGGATTGAACACGAGGAGAACCCGAAATAACTAAAGGCATACTTGCACTATCTAATAATACAGAATCCGCCTCATCAATAATTACATAATAGAAGTCTCGCATAAAACGATCTTCTTTAGACTGTACTAAGTTATTTAATAAATAATCAAATCCAAGTGCACCATGCGTTGTGTATACAATATCCGCATTATAGACATCCTTTTTTGAATCATTGTCTAACTTTTCATTTGTATCACGCTTTACACCTGCTTCTACAATCAAACCTAAAAACTTATAGACTTGACCCATCTCTTCGGCATCACGAATGGCCAAATATTCATTTGCCGTAACCAAAATCGAACTTTTTTGTGTCAATCCATTTAAGTACATAGGCATCGTTGCCGTTAAAGTCTTTCCTTCCCCCGTATTCATTTCGCACAAATAGCACAAATGAAGTGCAATACCACCTAAAATTTGTACATCATAAGGAAACATACCTAATACACGATAATCGGCTTCACAACATACCGCAAACGCTTCAGGAAGAAGATCATCTGTTGTTTCTCCATTATGTAAACGTTCTTTGAATTCCAACGTTTTATTCTTCAATTCATAATCACTAAGCTCTTTAACCTTTTTACACTCCTCTTTGACCTTACCCAAAAGAAAGTGTAATCTTTTATCAATTTTATTCATTTTACCCTTCCTTTTCTGTAATCACAAAAGAATGAAAATGCATCTTAGTACCACCCGCATTAATCAACTGTACACGATAGCTATATGTTTTTAAAGGACACTTAAAATCCATTTCCTGTTCACGAATGATAAGTGTACCCGCCTCATTTTCATAACGATCATAAAATACCATTCGTATTAAATACGATTCAAAATCACTCATATTCACTTGAATATGATAAGAACTCTCCCCATCAATAATTGGTAAAGATGGTTCTGTTCTCATCATTTGATAATTTACTTTAGAATACCACTCTTTAATAACCGTTCCAGGAGGCATCAATTCATTTTCAAATTCAATATCTTCACGAGAATGAAACCAAATTTTTGAACCATATAAATAGGTTCCAAACGTATCTTCATTCCATACGACTTTCCATGATTTATTCTTCATTTGGTTCACCTCGATTAAAATCTGATTTTAAAATATCATCATATTGATTTTTAAACCACGCAACAATACTATACGTATCATCGTTGTGTCGTCCATGAATACCTTTACCAATCACTTCAACACCCACATCATCGATATGAGAAATCAAACGATTATAGGCCGTCATATCATAATCATCTTCTAACATATAAGAAATAATAAATTTAGTTTGAGACCAATCCGTTTGATCAAACAAATCCCAAAAACGATGATTCAATACATCCATAGATTGTTCACTCATATCTCCACAATTCTTTGACAACACATCTAAAGAAGTAGGAAAACCTCCAGGTCTTGAAATACGCTCATTTCTGGCTATATCTCCTAAACTAGCTAAGGGTTTACCTAATAAAATCGCATGTGGTCTTAATTTACAACCATTATATAAAGCGCCAAAAGTTCCCATAGAAAGTCCAGATAAAATCAATTGTGACCTATCAAAACCCAATTGTTTCAAACAATCTTGAATACCAGAAACAATAAGATTCTCATATTCTTTGTCTCCCAAATAGAAGGCTCCACCCTCTAATCGAGCTTCCGTTATCAACAAAAATGGTGCTCCCATATTTCGCATCATATAGAATCCTTCAAAACCTTCTTGCGTCTTATAACCACTAAAATACACATTCAAAGGTGGTTTCATATCTCCTGGATCAAAGTACATAAAGACTTCTTCACGTTTCGATGTAACCTTACGGATTCCTCCCGGTAAAAAAGATCCATATTCTTTACGAGAATAACGATCATGTAGACCTACTATTTTTAATTTACCCTTACCCTTTGCGAGCAAAGAAATAAATACAGGACCATTCATTCTATTGTTTGTCACATGTACAATTGACTTCAAATCGTCTTCTGAATAAATCCAACGGTTTTGTAATGCCGAAATAGATCCAGATTGAAATTGTTCGATTTTTAATTGTATTGATACCGATTCATCCTTCTCATATTCTAACCAAAAATCAATAGTTTGATCTTGAAAAACAGGGATATTATATCTCCAATATGCGATTTGATAAAAATCATCCCCATAATTACCTTCAAGTTCAACACCAGAATATCCATTCCAGAAAACACTGCCCTTAAAGCTTTGCGAAATTGACAAGGATTTTGAATCGAATTTCTCTCCATAATGATTTGGAAAGTAAAGATGAATATCTTCTTCAATAAATTTTTGTAAAGTTTGAATATCTAATACTTTTGCACGTCTAGACGTACAAATCCATTTTGTCCATTTGTCTACGTCTACATCATCCAAAAAAAACAATGTATATGCACGAATCTTCTTTAGTAAGATATATGCCTCTTCCTTATTGACGCAACGACTTAAAACACATACATCATAACCACGTTCTGTAGCTTCTTCTAAATCGTCCACATAATTCCAAGTTACATTATCAGGAATATGAAGTTGTAAACTTAAGTCTTCATTTCCGACTTGTAAAACACTAATCTTGTTCAACTTGCTTCATAACTCCCTTCCACTTACGAATTAAACTTGCCGTATTATATTCCTTACCTAATTCATAAGAATAAATCATACACTTATTCCAATTCGTAATATTATCCAAATAATATTTTAAACCATTCAATACTTCAGATACTTCTTTGACAATAAAACCATTCTTTCCATCATGCACATATTGTGTATTAAAAGAAACAATTTGAGGAATGGCACTACTAATACATGAAATCTGTAAATATAGATCTGGACGTGCTGTCACATCCACCATAATACGCTGTTCACGAATACATTTAGAAATACTCAATTCATCCACACATTGATCTACGAAGAATTTGATTGGAACTTTCTTTTCTTCGTCCAAATCAAACTCCGCTTTATCATTCGTCTCTTTTCGAGCCAATCTTTCATCGAGTCCATTTACTTTTAGTACTTCACGAGTAAAATTCAAAACCGAATCCACACGATCCCAATTCGCATTTCGGGTAAAGAAATGAACACGAGCCGTTTCATTTGTTTCAAAATAGGATGCGAATAAAACAATCAATTCTTCAAATTTAGATTGTTCAATCGTATCAATAGGAACCAAGATGTTTTGAACCGTTAATTGTTGACTAATCCCAAAATCAGCACGCGTATCAAAAGGTGTAATATCTACAATTGGAAGTTTCTTTTCTGCATAATCTTCTAATAAAGAAATCTTGTGTTTCGAATCGACAATACAATAGTTCGTATTTTGAATCAAAGACTTCAATTCAGGATCCTCAAATAATTCCAAACGATTTTGATAAAAAGATAAAATTGTCTTACGTTTTTGAAACAATTTTTCTAACATATCATGATGTAGTACGTGCATAGCCAAACAGAAAATATCATCTGTTGAAGTCATTTCATCTAAATATGTTGAAAATACTTCTTCAATCAATGATTCCATGGAATTATAACTCAAATGGTCAAACTTAAATCTTTTATTATCTATCAAATAAAATGGATTTTCACCATTAATTTCAATATGACCATCTTCAAAAAATTGATAAAACTTCCATATACCTTTTTCATCTAAGAACTGTTTATACAATGGATTTCCTTTTTCAAAAACTATACTTGAAGATAAAAAACCACGATCATCATAGATATTTGTTCTAATTAATGTATTTTCCTTAAACAACAAAACTTCGATCATATTTCCATCTTCGCCAAATTGTACTTCCGCATATTTCATATTATTTACATAAGCCACAATACAAAATGGTGTATAGACAAATTCTGTATGGTCTGGCCACATCAAATCATGGAAAGATAAAATATCAACTTGTTTTCTTTTGATTTCTTGTATTGCATCAAAGCAAGACCAATATGGTGCATGGAATACACTTTGTCTATGAAGAAAGTGACGAAAGTTTGGACTATAAGACAAATTCAAAATCTTATAATCCATTATATTATTCCGGTTAAACATCTGAATCTGTTTAACACTATCATCAAATTCTGTTACTGCACGACGAACATAAAAATATTGTTCATTTTCTTTATATTCATTTCCATGATACCAGGAAGGTACAAAATACATCATAAATACTACCCCCTATATAAATGGCTTATATGAATCAAAGTCACGATAAGCACGAATCTCTAAATACAATGTACAAATAAAGCCAGAAAGAATCATAAAAGTAGATGGAAGCATAGCCACAGTTGCATCTACAATACCTTGATACTGTAAATACAAACAAAGACTTAAACAACCACACATTATTCCACCGCTAATAAAACTAAATATCAAAACCCACTTACGAAGATAACGACGTGTCGCCTTTCCTGCAGGAATTCCTTCAATGCAGTCTCCGGTTTGTAGTAAATTATCTGATAAGTCTTTAGGGTTAATAAATAGCAATGCCAACAAAACTGAAAAAGCAAACATTAACACTATATAAACACACATTCCAAATAGTCTAGACATATTTAAATTTAAATATAACCAACTTATATATTCATTCGAATTAAAAAAATTATGTAATACTGCAACAATTACTTGAGGAATCATAAAAACAGCGGATCCAAACATGATTGCCATAAAACCAACTGGATTATATTTTATGGCTAAATAATTCTTTTCTGCATGCACATTATGAACTGAAACTCTTTGAACAGGTATTCTTTTTTCATGCATTTCCATAAAAATCATAATTATAACCATCACAAAAGAAATAGCTAGCGGAATCCTTAATGCATCAAGAGAAGATTTCATTAATATTCCAACTAAAGTTTCTGTCATATTTACAATAATAATTGGTGCAAATCCACCAACACCATACTTTTTATTTTTCATTAATAAATATTGAGCAATACATGCACCAGCCATCAATTCAAATATCACCACTAAAATACTCATTATGTCGCGATTTATGTAAATTAAGTCTAAAGCATAGTAAATTGACTGGATTAATGCTACACAGAAAAATAATCCTGTAATTAAATAATTTAAACTTTTAGGTGAAGTACGAGCTCTAGATTCTTTTGAACGCACAGCTTGTAAAATTGTTATAGTTAAACTCGCCGTAATATAAGGTGAAATACCTAAGCTCATAACATAACATCTTTTGTTTGAACCATTTACAGCTAGTGACAACACAGCACCTAGATCCAAACTTAAATTATCATAAGCACTCATATCAATTCCATTCAATGGAATTCTATGACATACAAAATAAATTAAAATAATAACAATTGAAAAAAGACATCGATTTCTAACTAAATGCGTTTTTTCCTTCATAAACACCACTCCCAAAAAAATAACAGTAACTAAAAGTTAGTTACTGTTATATTTTATCATTATTTCATCTTTTTATCTTTAGATTCTTCTTTTTCCTTCTCTTTTTCTTCTTTACGACGCTTACGAGTCTCATTCGAAGAAACTAAAGCACCAATAATTGGAATCCAAGACCACCATACTCTATGAGCAACATCCAACGTTGACTTAGGCATCTTTTCTTTTTCGATTGATTCTTCCTTAGCCTTAGGAGTTACATCATCCTCTACAGCTTCTTCCTCACTAACTCTTGGAGCTACTTGTAAAGGAGCACGAGTATCAACTACAACCTGACGATAAGCAATTCCGCCACCTGCAGTACTTGTAGAAACACTTGTTGCGTAACTTTCTGATGTTGAAGCACTTTCACTTGAACTTAGTGAACCACTAGTTGAATTTACTTCAGACTGAGAAGCACTTGTTGAATCTACTTCACTCTGACTAGCTGATTTACTGTCAACTTCTGACTGGCTAGCACTTGTTGAGTCAACTTCATTCTGACTAGCTGATGTGCTGTCTACTTCTGATTGACTCGCTGATGTGCTGTCTACCTCTGATTGAGAAGCACTTGTTGAATCTACTTCGCTTTGACTAGCTGAAGTGCTGTCTACTTCTGACTGAGATGCACTTGTTGAATTTACTTTTGAAGTACTATTATCTACATTACTTTTACTTAAAGATACAGATTCACTTAATAATCTACTTAAACTTTGAGATACACTATTCAATTCACTCTTATTTTCTTTATCATATTTTGTATCTCTATCTTTAAATTGCTTAGTTGAAAAATATGGAGTACCTTTGATGGTATCTGTATTTAATTTATCCTGATCATATAAGTTTGGCACAGCTACGAAAGGCGGGTGTCCTAAATCCTGACCATACTTATTCCGATCATTTTGTTTTGTAAATTTTAGAGTACTATTTCCATTTTGAACGCTTATAGATCCATCAGTATTGACAGTAACTCTATTACTTTCAATTTCGCTATAAGTTGAATCACCACTTGTTTTTAAATAATGCTTAACATTGCCATTTTTATCTGTTTTAGAATAATAATAATTACATTTAGTTTCTCCATTCACTCGAACTGTATTTACATAAGCAATTTCTTTCTTTAATATAACAATCTGTGTGACATCTTTTGGTTTATTTAAAGATAAATATCCAGAATCATTAGCTTCAATATAGTCAAAATATCCTTTATGCACAACACCATTTGCATCTGTATATTCCAAATAAATGTAGTTACCATTATTACTTCCACCTTCACCATAATTATGCCAATCTTCAGAATCACCTTTAATTTGTCCAACTCCATATTCTTGGAAGAAATAATATTCAGCTAATTTAATTGATAATTTATTCGCAACTTCATACCATGTTCTTTTTCCATCATACTTTACATTCAATTTAGGATTTGATTGCTGTAGAATGCTTTCATGAATACTTTCTAACTCATTTTGTAATTTTTCAATTTCACCACAAAGCTCTTCATACTTATCAATTCTATTTGAATTACTTTCAAAATCTTTTTCAGCTTGACTTAATGAATTTGAACCTTCTTGATATTTACTTTTAAATTGGCTAGCCGATTCAGAAGCAGCAAGAGATATTGATTTACTATCAACTATATAACTTGCTTTACTATTTGAAAGACTTTCTGACTCAGAATTACTGTATTTTTCAGACTCAATTAATGCCTCACTCTTCGCATCAGAAGCACTATCACTTTCTGATTTTACAATTGATTCTGCTGTCGAAATAGATGTTGAAGTTTCTTCAGAAGTCATTTTATTCTCATCAGCAACAGTTTCTTCCCCAGCGCCTTTTTGTCCTTCTGTTTCATCAACGGTCATAATATTTTGTTCATCTGAACTTTGTGCTTGTTCATTATTAAAGAATCTTGGTGCACGTTTAACAAATGCTTTATGATTTGTTTGAACAGTATTGCTTTCAACTGCAGAAGTTGCAGCAGATGCTTCACTTTCAAAACTACTAGTTTCTGATTTAACTTGAGATAAAGATTCTGTTGTTGATTCAGAAACTGATTGAGATTCAATAATCTGTTCTTCTGATTGTGAACCTACAACACCTTGTTCATTTTCAGCAGCATAAACAGCATTGTTGCCCGCAAAAATAGTTCCGCCACCAACAACAGCACCAGCAGCTGCCATTCCCTTTAAAAGATTGTTCGATTTTTTTCTTCTTATATTCTTTTTCTTTTTCGACATTCTACTCATTCCTTCCCAAAAAACTTTTATATTTCTATATAGCCCATAAATTAGAAATAAAAAAAATCAAGCAGAGTACACGAAAAGATGTACTCTTCCCTTACTAGGTTTAATAGTAAACGGAAAGCTTGATTTATTCAAGTAAAAAAGCACGATTTCTAACCAAATTTTTTAAAAAAATCTACATTTGTTAATATGCGTGAACATATATTAAAATAAGCATATAAATAATATAACCAGTATGCTAACCAAAGTTGTATTTACAATAACTTTCTTAATAATATGAACATATTAAAGTACAACACTAAAAAATATATTCCAATATAACTAAATACTCTATTTTTTTAAAATACACTTCCATTTCTCGCTTATCTTTGTAACAAGAAATTCATTTGCTATTTTGTATGAATGTTCTGAAAATTCATTTAATCTTCTATAATCACTAAAAGCATCTACAATTCTATCAGCGATAACTTTTACCAATTCGTTTTCATAACTAATATCACGATTAAAGTTATATTCTACCAAATAACCATTTTTTTCATTTTCAATGAACGTTGTATTCCCGTAAGGTACATCCAATCCGATTAAAGCACAGCCTGAGGAAGCCGCTTCTAACAATGTTAGTCCAAATGTTTCAAAAATAGATGTAGATATATATAATTGATAATTTTTATATACATCATCTAAGCGTTGAAATCCCATGAAGTGAATATATTCAGAAGCATCATTTTTTTGTATGATTTCAACCAATTCATTTTGTACAGAGACATCACCCTTACCATAGATATCTAATGAAATATTACTATTCTTTTTATGTGCTTCAATAACTGATCGAATAATCAAATCAATTCTTTTACCTCTCACTATTCGTGATACTGTAAGAATTGAATTTTGCTTTCTATCATTAGAAACACGCAAATTATCAACAGCACCTACAGGTATTACCTCGATGTTTGGAATAGCATAATCATACTTATTAAGTACACGGATCAAATCTTTCTTTTGATTTTCGGTTGAAACAACAAAAGAGTCAATATACTTAGAATATTTAAACCAGTAATAATATTCATAACTTAAATACAAGGCATACATGGATTGATTTGGTTCAAAGTAATGTCCAGAATGAATAACACATATCTTTTTACAAGGTAACTTCTTTCCTAGAATTATGTCATTAAATTCCAAATTATATGCACGATCCATTATAATTGAATCGTTTTCATTCAAATTTAATAAATCTAAATATAAATCTATAATTTCGTAACAATCAATTATCTTACCATTATTCATGATATAGTTATTTTCTATCTGTTCTAAACAAACCTCGCCATTTTTCATATAGAAAACTCTTTTCACTTTTTTTGCATATAACGAACCATTATCACGACTTGCCGTAATAAAAAAATCAGAATATACTCTACCATGTGAATAAAAATCAGCCTTAATCAAACAATTGTTTTTAAAATAATAAACCTCATAAAAATGATTTGAATCATTTTGCACAGTAT
>OLGL01002695.1_pt1 | contig 12967 bp, 8 predicted proteins | sample 1605041 | NCBI WGS metagenome assembly OLGL01 (sample SAMEA3888905, study PRJEB22519) | human gut metagenome | biome: human gut; feature: human-associated habitat; material: faeces | place: Denmark | collected 2010 | reverse complement strand
TTTAATTAATGATTTGAATTATGCTACTAACTCGTAATAGCGGGCGCAAAGATACAGCTTTTCTTTTGATTGACAAATATTTCCTTTCTTTTTCTTATGAATACCTCCTCGGATATCGGAACAGGATAGCGAGCAGGGCACAGATCCCCATCGTAAACGGATAATAGAGATTGCCGATGATACTGATAGGAGAGATGTTGGCTAACCCTGCAGCAATCAGCATTTGTGCTCCATAGGGTATGATGCCTTGTATCAGACAGGAGAATGTATCCAGAATACTGGCTGTTTTTCTCCGGTCGAGATGGAATCTCTTTGCAATATCCTTTGCAATAGGTCCTGTGGTGATGATGGCAATCGTATTGTTGGCAGTGCATAGGTTGGCGATACTTACCAGAGCGGCGATGCTCAGTTCCGCACCACGCTTGCTGTTGACATGACGGGTCAGTTTTTTGATGATGAAATCAATACCTCCGTTATAACGGATTGTTTCGAGCATACCGCCTGCCAGTAATGTGATAATGATCAATTCACCCATGCCTGTGATACCCGTACCCATTGCCCCAAACCAATCGAATACGCCAAAACTTCCGGTAGCTATGCCGATGATACCGCTGGTCAGGATACCAATTATTAATACCAGCATCACGTTCATTCCGGCAATGGCTGTTCCCAGTACTATTATATAAGGTATGACTTTTATCCATTCAATAGTCTGTACTTGTGCGGGCGCAGTGATGGATAGTCCTTGAAAAATGTAGATTCCCAGTACGATAATCGCTGCCGGAACCACAATCATGGAATTTACCCGAAACTTATCACGCATCACGCATTCCTGAGTTTTGGTTGAGGCAATGGTCGTATCGGATATAAACGACAGGTTATCTCCAAAGAAAGAACCTCCGACAACGACTGCTACCATAAACGGAAGGGCGATTTCTGTCTTTTCGGCCAGGCCGACAGCAACGGGAGTAAGGGCTACAATTGTCCCTACGCTGGTTCCGATGGATAATGAGATAAAACAGGCGGCAATGAATATCCCGGCCAATAGCAGATTATCAGGGAGGATATGCAGTGTCAGATTGACGGTTGCATCAATAGCTCCCATCTGCTTGGCGCTTTGTGCGAAAGCTCCGGCAAGGATGAATATCCATATCATCAGAAGGATATTCTTGTTGGCGGCTCCTACGGAGAACTGGTAGATTCGCTGGTCGAGCTTCAATCCTCGCGTAATGGCAATTGCGTAACAGGAAGACACGAGGAAAGCCACAGTGATGGGTACTTTATAAAAGTCATTAACAAGAATGGAAGTTACCAGATAAAGGCAGAGAAAGACGAGTAACGGACTCAATGCCCACCAGCTGCCATGACGTTCTTTATGTATTTTTTCTTCAGTCATAAATTGATATTGTGGTATATATTCGAACTGCAAAGATAGTAAGGAAACACATAAGTACGATAAAAGGCTCAGATTTTCATCTTTTCTTTTTCCGTTTCATCTTTTCTTTTTCCGCTTCGGAAATTAAATTCCCGTTCTTTTTTCTTCTTTCCGCTACTTTCGTGCCGTTGACAACATAACTAATGTAGAATAGAATGACAACGACTAATTTTTCATTGTGTATTTTTTGTCTTTGCCTGCTCACATCGTGTAGTAAGGGTGAGAAGAAAACAAACGAGCCTGTACGGGTAAAAGTGGCGGAAGTAGAAATGCTGGTTCCTTCTGCCGAGCGTGAATTTTCGTTTATTGCCAAACCATTCAAGGAGACCGAACTCTCTTTTCGGGTGGGCGGACCGATTGACCGTTTCGAAGTGTATGCGGGTAATTACTATCATCGGGGAGATATCATAGCTGAAATCGATTCCCGTGATTTTCGTATTCGTAAGGAACGTGCGGAAGCTGTTTATCATCAGGCAAAAGCAGAATTTGAGCGAATCAAAGTGTTGTATGAGAAAAACAATCTGTCCGCCAGTGCCTATGAAAAAGCACGTGCAGACTATACTTCTGCCAAAACTGCTTATGAAACAGCCGTAAATGAACTTGAAGATACGAAACTTATTGCTCCTTTTGACGGATATATAGGGGAAGTCTACATTGAAAAATATCAGGATGTGAAAGCGACTCAGTCTGTCGTCTCTTTTATCGATATCACTCAGTTGAAGATAGAAGCGTATGTTACTCAGGAGATCGCATTTCAAGCGAAGGAAATCAAGGAAGTGGGTATTCGTTTTGATGTTCGTCCCGAAGCAGTATATCCGGCTAAAGTGATAGAGGTTTCAAAGAGTACGACGCGCAATAATCTTTCTTTCCTGATGACGGCATTGCTGCCCAACAAACAAGGAGAATGGCCGGCCGGTATCTCAGGAAAAATGTTGTTGGACCTTCCTGCTACATCATCTGTTCCTATGGTGACTGTTCCGCAAACGGCCCTTAATCATCGTCCCACTGAAGGAGACTATGTATGGATGGTGGATCAAACGACAGGACAAGTCGTGAAGAGAAAAGTCGTTTTAGGCGAATTGCTTTCCAATGGAAAAGTAGAAGTGAAAGGCGGATTGCAGGCAGGAGATAAAGTAGCGGTAAGCAAATTACGTTTTCTTTCGGACGGAATGCCTGTCGATATCATTTCTCAGAAAGAAAAAAGGACGGTTGCCGCTCAAAAGTAAGTAGAAGAATATGAAGTTGGTAAAATATTTCTTGCAGAAGAAGTCGGTGACTATTCTGCTGTTGATATTAGTGCTGGGAGGAGGATTGTTTTCTTATGTCAAGATGGGAAAACTGGAAGATGCTCCGTTTACTATCAAACAGGCATTGGTGATGACTCCATATCCGGGTGCTTCCCCTTCCGAAGTACAATCTCAGGTGACGGATGTATTGGAGGAATCGATACAGTCATTAGGCGAATTATATTATCTGAAAACTGAAAATCGGGCAGGCTTATCCAAGATCACGGTGTATGTAAAGAAAGAAATCCGGGCGGATGAGATGCAGCAGTTGTGGGATAAACTTCGTCGGAAGGTCAATGATGTACAGTCGAAACTTCCTGCAGGAGCCGGTCCTTCAGTGGTGAATGATGATTTCGGTGATGTGCTGGGTGTTTTCTATGGTCTGACGGGTGAAGGATATTCATATCGGGAACTGGAAAATCAGGCGAAGCTTATCAAGAATGTACTGCTCAGGGTGAAGGATGTGGCAAAAGTGGAGATTTATGGTGTACAGTCTCCAACGATTGACGTCATTCTTAATCCTTCCGTTATGGCACGGAGTGGAATCACGACTACGGATATTTCACGTGCCTTCGATGCACAGAACAGGGTAGTGGATGCCGGAGGAATTGATGCCGGCGTAAACAGAATACGGATTGAATCTACCGGTAATTTTTATTCTCTGGATGATATTCGGAATATGACTATCGTATCACGTACAGGAGAGCATTTCCGGTTGGCTGATATTGCAGAGATTGAGGAGAGTTATCAGACGCCTCCAAGTAATAAAATGCGGATTGACGGGAAAACTGCGGTAGGTATTGCTATTTCTACGATACCCACAGGAAATGTTGTCGATATGGCAGAGGCGGTAAAACAGGAGATTGACCATTTTGCAGAGACAATGCCCGAAGGTTTTGAGTTGCAGACGATTTATGATCAGGGTTATGAATCGGCAGTGGCCAATCAGGGATTTATTCTGAACCTGATTATATCTGTTGTAACGGTAGTAGCTATTCTGTTGTTTTTTATTGGATTCAAGAATGGTATTCTGATTGGCAGCGGATTGGTGTTTTCCATCTTTGCGACTTTGATTGTGATGCTTTCACAAGGAATTGCCTTGCAACGTATGTCACTTGCTGCCATTATCATAGCTATGGGAATGTTGGTAGATAATGCCATTGTGGTCTCCGATTCGGCATTGGTCAATATGCAGCGGGGAATGCGGAAACGGGTAGCCATATTGCGGGCTTGTTCTTCAACTTCGTTGCCCTTATTGGCGGCGACAGTCATTGCGATTCTAACTTTTTTACCTATATATTATTCGCCGCATATTACCGGCGAGTTACTGTCATCCTTAGTTGTAGTTATCGGCGTTTCGCTGATGTTCAGTTGGGTCTTTGCGCTGACGCAGACTCCTTTCTTTATTCAGGAGTTTGTCCGTCGGCCAAGACCCAACGAACTTAAGGCGGCTCTTTTTGCAGGCAAGTATTATGATAAATTTCGTTCTGCATTGAGATGGGTGATTCGTCACCGGTATGCAACGATTGGGTGTATGGTCATTATGCTGGTATTGTCGGCATGGAGTTTCAAGTTCATTCCGAAGGTCTTTGTCCCCGCATTGGATAAGCAGTATTTTACATTGGATATGTGGCTGCCCGAAGGGACACGGATTGAAGAAACAGATAAGATGGTGATGGATATGGCAGAGTATATCCGCGGACAGGAAGAAACGGAAATGGTATCTACTTATGTAGGACGGACTCCGCCGCGTTATTACTTGTCAAACGTTTCCTTTGGACCTCAATCCAACTATGCACAAATTTTGGTGAAATGCAAGACTTCGAAACTTTCCCGTCAGCTGCATGCCCGTTTGCAGGACTCTGTTTCGTTGAAGTTTCCCGAACCGTTGATTAAAGTAAATAAATTCGAACTAAGTCCGTTAACGGAAGCGGTGATCGAGGCTCGTTTCCTCGGACCGGACCCTGCTGTACTTGATTCTCTGGTAGGGCAGGCCATTGAGATTATGCGACAAAATCCTAAAGTTGCGGATGCCCGGAACGAATGGGGGAATATGTCGATGGTTATCCGTCCGGTATATGATCCGGTGAAGGCCGGAGCATTAGGGATTACAAAAGCTTCGATGATGGAATCGGTAAAATCAATTAATGATGGTTTGCCTGTCGGTGTCTATCGGGATAATGAGAAAAAAGTTCCTGTTCTTTTGAAATCGGGTAATGTGGATATAGCGGACACCCATTCTTTGGGAGACTTTTCGATATGGAATGGAGAAAGGTCGGCTCCGCTTTCGCAGGTAACAGAACGGATAGAGACAACCTGGGAGTTTCCCCAGGTGAGAACTTATAACCGTCAGCTGTCAATGGCTGCAATGTGTGGCGTGAAACCGGGGCATACGATGGCGGAAGTACATGGAGAAATCCGGAAAGAAATAGAGAACATCCAGCTTCCTGAAGGATATACTTTCTTTTGGGATGCCCAGTATAAAGATCAGGGTGAGGCGATGCAGGCCATTGCTAAATATTTCCCGTTGGCATTCCTTGCATTAGTGGTTATCCTGGTAGGGCTGTTCGGTAATTTCCGTGAACCGATTATTATTCTTTGTGTCTTGCCTTTGTCTTTGATAGGTATTGCGGTGGGGATGCTCTTGACCGGTTTTGACTTCGGTTTCTTTCCGATAGCCGGTTGGCTGGGGTTGCTTGGAATGATAATCAAGAATGTGATTGTACTGATTGATGAAATCAATGTGCAGCATCGTAGTGGAATTGATCTGTATACCTCTATTGTTGAGGCTACGGTTTCCCGAACCCGTCCGGTATTGATGGCGGCAACCACTACCATCTTCGGTATGGTCCCGCTATTGTTTGATGTCGCTTTCGGCGGAATGGCTGCGACTATTATTTTCGGACTGACGTTTGCCACGGGATTGACCTTGTTTGTCACGCCTGCATTATATTCAATGTTTTATAAAGTAAAAGGAAAATAAAGATGAAAATAAGGATATATAGCTTGTTGTTATGTGGTTTTGCTTTAGGGTCTTTGTCTGCTTTAGCCCAGCAAAGTCCTCTTCTTGAAAAGTACCGGACTATGGCATTGGATTACAATCACGACTTGAAAGCGGCTGAGAAGAATATAGCTGCCAGTATGGAAGTGGAAAAATCGGCACGGGCAGATTTGAAACCGAAACTTTCCGGAACAGCCAACTTTCAGTATACGGAGAATCCGTTGGAATTGACTCTGGATGTCCCTTCTTTAGGATTAGCAAGAACAGTGGAAGGGAAACAACTGAACTATGGTGGTTCTCTTTCCATTCTGCAACCGGTCTATACAGGCGGACGAGTACTGGAATCCATCCGTATGGCACAACATCAGCAATCATTTGCTGCCAATCAGGCAAAGGCATTGAATGATGCTGTTTGCTATCAAACGGATATTCAATACTGGAGTGCCGTAGCCCGGCAGGAGATTGTGACTGTTGCCGAAGATTTTCGTAACTCAATAGCCGCTTTGGTTAAAACAATTAAAGAAAGGGTAGAGGTGGGGCTGGTTGATCCACAGGATTTACTGATGGCGGAAGTAAAACTGAACGAAGCGGAGTACCAGTTGCTCCAGGCACAAAGTAATTTTGAAACAGGGCGGATGGCATTGAATTCTATGATTGGTGTCCGGCTGGAACATCATACGGAACTGGATTCACAGATACCGGTGGTGGTTGTCGATGATTCTACATGGTTGTCTACCGGTATGGCACGTCCTGAAATTCAGATGGCTTATGACCGGATTCGTATGGCCGAGAGTACGAAAAAGTTGAATGATTCGCAGTTCAAACCTCAGTTTTATGTGGGAATAGACGGGAGTTACTCTTCTCCCGGATATAACTTCAAGAAAGATCTGGATCCCAATTATGCTGTTTATGCAAAGGTCTCTGTACCTATTTTTGAATGGGGAAAGCGTAAAAGTGAGAAACGTGCTTCTTCTTTTCGGGTAGGTATGGCAGAAGATAATCTGAATAAAGTGATGGATCAGGTTGAACTGGAAATAGGAGTGGCACGTAAAGCCCTGTCACAAGCTATGGAACGGGTTCGTTTGAGCGAAAGTTCACTGGCGAAGGCAGAAGAGAATGAAGCGAAAGCAATAGAACGTTATAATGAAGGAAAGGTGTCAGTGGTGGAAGTGATTGACGCGCAAACCTATCGGCAGACATCGCAGGTGAATTATGTGCAAGCCAAAGCTGCGGCACAAGGACACTATTCGGAGTTAATAAAAGCGCTTCACGGATATGATTGTCGATAAAAAGCACTAACTTTGTATGAAAAGAGCCAACTGTATGAATGTAAAGTTGAACACCTTATTATATGTAGCGCTGTTTTCAGGATTGGGTATATTCTCTTTCCTGTTACTGATAAATTATGCAACCTTCTCTGATCGGGTTGCCGATATGCTACATTCAGTCAGTACACTGGGGTTCTTCATACTGGCTTTTAATGTGCTGGGATATGCTACCATCAGGTTGAGCTCATGGATCGATAATCAGTATGCGTTGAATCTGCATCGGCGTTGGAAGCTGGTTTCAGTCTATATTATCGTAATGGGGATGTTTCTTTTGCTGAACTACGGTTTAATGGTAACTGCCAAGTTGTTGGCAGGAGCTTCTTATCCGTTTACGTTTCCCAACGGAGGCTGGCGGATTCTTATTACCGTATGGCTGGTAGAGCTCGTCATCCTTGGATTGTTGCTGGCCAATCGCTCGATGCGGAATACGTTAAGATTACAACAGAAAGCGGCTGCCTTGCAAAAAGAGAATAATACGGCACGCTATACTGCTCTACAGAATCAGTTGAATCCTCATTTCTTGTTTAACAGCCTGAATACCTTGATTTCTGAGATTCGCTACAATCCGGCTAATGCGGAATTGTTCACCCAGCATCTTTCGGATGTGTATCGCTATATTCTTCAGTGTCAGAATCAACGGCTGACAACATTGCGGGAGGAACTGGATTTTCTGAACTCTTATATTTTTCTGCATAGGGTTCGTTTGGGCGATTGCATTCATATTGACAACCGTATTCCGAAGACTTGTATGGAGGCTCAGTTGCCTCCGCTTACTATTCAATTGTTAGCGGAGAATGTAATCAAGCATAATGTCATTCATACGGGAAAACCGATGACTATCGAATTTCTTTATATGGAAAAGGAACGGGAACTGATCGTCAGAAACCGGATACAAACTAAAAAAACAGTGATAACTTCCGGAATGGGACTTAAGAACCTTTCTGCCCGATATATGCTGTTGTGCAACCGTGACATTGTGGTAGAAAATGACCGGAAAGAGTTTACCGTAAAAATACCTTTGCTCTATGAATAAGATAAAAGCAGCCATCATAGAAGATGAAATTCCGGCAGCCCGTCTGCTGAGGGATACGTTATTGTCTCTTCGTCCCGATTGGGAGGTACAGTTATTGCCCGGTAATATTGAAGAGGCAGTAGAGTGGTTCGGGCAGCATCTTCATCCGGATATCCTGTTTCTGGATATTCAGCTAACGGATGGCAATTCTTTTCTTTTTATAGAACAGGCGCATCCGGAGAGTATGATTGTATTTACTACTGCTTATGACGAATATGCTGTGCGTGCTTTCTCAGTGAATAGCATTGACTATCTTTTGAAGCCGATTCATGAAGACCGCCTGATGCAGACCATTCAACGTTTTGAAGGATTGACAAAGAACTACATCCATGATTTCAATCAGGAAAGCCGGATGCTGGAAATATTGCAGCAACTTTCTGCTGCGCAGGAGACCTCTGTCTCTGTGCAGAAAAAGTATCGTACTCGTTTCCTTATTTCTAGTGGCGAGAAACTATTCACCTTACAGGTGAGTGATATCGCTTACTTTTATTCGGAAAATAAGCTCACCTTTGCCGTAACCCATAAGAATCGTGAGTATCTCATTGATCTGGCACTAGACCGATTGAGTGAACAACTCGATCCGGATCACTTTTTCCGGACGAATCGTCAGACATTAGTCTGTATTGATGCCATTCAGCGTATTGAATCCTATTTCTTAGGAAAGGCAATCGTTCATGTACAACCACCTTTCAAAGATAAGATAATGATAAGTAAAGACAAGATGGCTTCATTCAGAATGTGGCTGAATTATTAGCTGTTTTGTTATCTTCCAAAAGGGAATTGATTTCCCCTATAGCAATACAATACGTTTTTGCATGATATCTGTCAGTTGCGCCTTCAACTGACGGGCATTGATAGGTTTCGGCATATACCCGTCAAAACCACTTTCCATCACCCGTTGCTCGTCTGAAGCATATGCAAAAGCCGTAATGGCGATAATCGGTACTTTGGCAGAGTACTTGCGGATTTCTTTGGTTGCTTCATATCCATCCAGGACAGGCATATTGATATCCATTAATATAATTTGTGGATTATGCTCCTTGAACATGTTTACAGCTTCCTGACCATCCCAGGCATGAAGCAGATGATAATCATATTTTAGAATAGATTCGAACAACTTATAATTGCTTTCATTATCTTCAGCAATCAAAATTACCAGCTTATCCTTTTCTATGGCAATAGGTTGTATGTCCTTTGGAAGGCTCTTCTTAACAGTCTCTGCTTGCTTGTAAGGCAAAGTGAACCAGAATGTAGAGCCGTTTCCTTCTTCTGATTCTACCCCGATTTTACCTCCCATGTGTTCGACAAGTGTCTGGCAGATTGAGAGTCCTAAACCCGTACCTTGTGCAAATGAATTTAATTTGACGAAACGTCCAAAAATACTTTTTTGCTTATCTTGAGGAATGCCGCAACCTGTATCAGCCACATAGAAATATAATTCATTGTTCTGACGTTTGTATCCAAATCGGATACTACCTTGAATGGTGAATTTTATGGCATTCGTCACCAGGTTAATAATTAACTGAGATAACCTGTTCTTTTCTATATGTGCGAAACATGGTTCTTCAGGAGCTACGAATTCCAGTTTGACAGCATCCGACTTAAGTTTCAGTTGACACATGTTTTCCAGGTCTTTCATTAAATCATTGATTTCAACATTGGAATAGTGCAGGTCCAATGTTCCTGCTTCTATTTTTGATAAATCAAGGATATCACTGATGAGCTGCAATAATAACGTATTATTGTTTTCAATGATACTGACATATTCTTGTTTTTCCTCTTCTTCTTCGGTGGATGCCAATATACCGGAGAAACCGACGATAGCATTTAGAGGAGTACGAATTTCATGACTCATGTTGGCAAGGAAAGCAGACTTCAGCCGATTGGACTCTTCGGCACGGTTTTTGGCATTAATCAGTTCCATCTCCATTTTTTTTCGTTCAGTGATAACGAGTGAGGAGCCAACAAGAGTCAATGGTTTGCCATTCTCATCCCGCGTTTCAACGGCTGCTTGGGCTTCCACCCATTCTATCCTATGAAATCCTTTTTGTGTGCTGACTACGCGATATTCTTCTTTTACTTTTTCCGAATGACCGTCTATTAAGTTCTGATAAGCCTGTTCTACCCGTTTCCGGTCTTCCTTAAATATCTTGGAAAAATAGTGATAGTCGGGTACTGCCAGTTGTTCTTCGGCAACGTCTTTTCCTTGTGTGCTAAGTTCTATCGGTTTGTTGATGTCGCATAAAATTGTTTTACTTCGCAAATCCCATTTCCATGGCACGATATTAGCTACGTCAAGTGACATGGCGAGTTTGTTGTTGATAGTGCTTAGCTTTTGTTGTGCCTTATGGAGCTCTGTGCTGTTCAGGCAAAATACATCAATCATATTATTTTGCCGGTTTGCTTTAAGTACTATATCGTAGAAGGTATCTATTTTTTTGAAATAGTAGGGGAATGTTATTACTTTATTTTCTGATAAGGCTATTTGAGTGAAGTGCAGGAAGTCCGACATTGATTCCGGAAATATTTCACTCGCTTTTTTCCCGACAACTTCTTCTTTGCGGAAAAAGTTTTTCTCAAAATGCGCATTCACATTGCGGTAAATCAGTTCTACGGGAATGCCATTTTTATCAGCAAGCACTTCTTCCTGCATATAGAGAATGGGCATGTTATTAACCAGATTCTTATAATTTGTCATTGCGTCAATTTCTTTTTGCTGTGCTTTTTTGATGCTATTCAGGCTATGGATACGATAAAAGAATACGATTGCCAGTAATATCATAAAAGACAAGGTACCCATAATGAAATATTTGTTCTGTTTCCAGAATCCAAGCGGTTTATTCAGAAAATGTGTGTTTGGAGGACACATGGAAGGAGAGAATCCTTTACGGAGTAATATCGTATAGTTGATAATAGGTGCGCCATCTGATGGCATATAAAAGGGAATTTCTCTAGCCGGCTTTCCTGTAAGTATTTCTGAAATGGTATGAATTAATTGCTGGTTATAGTGTTTTTGGTCATAAGTATAACCACCTATCATGCCACCGTTTTCTTCTGTTATATCAGCCATATTAAGGGTGAAAATTGGAGCTGTAGTTGTTACGATAAGTTTGTGAGCATTGGTAACCAATGAAGTATTACCTGCAAATGTCGTTTTGTAGAACCAGGAAGCAAATAAAATTCCGGTTGTATTCGGATCAACATGATACAATGAATCCAATAATTGGTTCGTTGTCATTTTTTGTGGCGTGATGTACTGGTATTCAATATTAGGATTTATGGTTTTTAACTTTGTCTGTATTTCCTGATTATTGGTCTGATTGACTTCTCGCTCGTCACCGATAAATATGAATTTCTTCATATCAGGGATTATGTGAGAAATCAGTTGGATATTTTCCCGTAAATAAAGGTTTGAATATAAAAGTACCAGATTGTAGGGATCGGCAAGTTGGGAGATCGGAACACGCTCCGCTTGTGTAACTGGCTGTTTGTAGATGTAGGTGTCTTTAGGACCTATAAACTTTTCTTCCGAACAGAGTACAATAGGAATGTCTCCCCAAAGCTCTCTATATTCATCACGTAGTAATAGAGAAGGGTTTCCCAATAATATTAGCAGCCGTGGGCGATGATGCTCGTATTTCTGAGAGATCATATTCTTGAATTCTCCTAAAATCGTATCGTTATCGATCATTAAAGTATTCATATGTTCCGCATATAATGCCAGTTTTGGGTTCTTTTGAACGTACTCCGATACGGTTGAAATCATCCTGTTACTCCAAGGAGAAGATTCTGCATAGGAATTGATGCATAAAATATAGTTTGAAATATCTATGTGGTCTCTTTGTGCTAAAATAGGAGTAATAGATATGAAACATAGAAAAAATGCTAGCACATATTTTTTCATATTCATGAGAGTATGATGTTTGTGTTCGATATATTATTTATTGATTTGATACGGGCAAAAGTACTAAAAACAATCTGAAAAACGATGGCATCCAATTAAAAAATAATAAAGTAGATGTATTGTTCAAGGAATTTCGAATCCGACCTTATGCGGATGTGTAAACCAAAAATATGTAGGTGTACGAAAAAGGATACACTTGTTTTTATCAATAATTGGCCTATTGTTGTCTGTTTTTATTGATGAATGAAGCTGCAATATTTGCTTGTTAAAAGCAGAATGCGTAAATTGTTGATTATGAATGTTGTATGGGCGACTGTTTTTTCCTTTAAAACCAACGGCTCGTTGGTTTTAAAGGAAGGACCCGTTGCACACCGAGGAACGGGCCGTTGGTTTTAAAGGAAAGAATGAGTTTATTATTCAATTGTATGAACAATTCTTTTTGTGTGTGGATTTATTCCTTTCTATACTTTCCGGCATTATTTCAATGCTTCTATGACTTTCGGCAACATTGTCCAGATCGTATTCTCATCTTGTGCAGTAAAGAAGTTGCCATCTATCTCAGATTTTTCATCCGTGGCAATTCCGTTTTGAATGGCAGGTTTGGCCAGCGGATGGACAGCGACTTTTTTACCTTTTGTTATACCTGTAAAGTCAAACATCATTGCACCGGCACAGTGTCCGATCATCATCTTTTCTTGTTCTCCGAAAGTCTTGATGACTTCCATCAAGTCCACATTGTATGGCTGGTTTGCATACTGCTGGAATACAGGTACTGCATCTCCACAGGAGAATACAAGTGCATCAAATTCGTCTTCATGCCCTTTTAGATTAGCAATCACATCATCTACTATTAGGACCATTCCTGAATTGGTTTTGATCTCTTTCGTATCCGATACGGCAAATACTTTATATGAAATGCCATTTTCGAAAAAGGCTTCCAA
>OLGL01002660.1_pt1 | contig 13147 bp, 11 predicted proteins | sample 1605041 | NCBI WGS metagenome assembly OLGL01 (sample SAMEA3888905, study PRJEB22519) | human gut metagenome | biome: human gut; feature: human-associated habitat; material: faeces | place: Denmark | collected 2010 | reverse complement strand
AAGTCATGCTTTTTCATGCAAGCAAGAAACGCATGACCTTTTGACCCTTGTATCAAATCATTTAAGTAAGAAGAATGCCGGGAGGCATTCTTCTTACGTGATCAGGTAGAAATAGAATAGCATATTTCAAGAAAAAGAACAAGTGTTCTTTTCACATTCCGTCCTTCAGTACATTGTGATCACGCAGTACCTTTTCAATCACATTTCCTTTTACGAGTTTCAGAAGAGGTTTCTTCAGTGCGTTCAGCGGTCCAGGCAGCTGGATCTCAAGTGGAGATTTTCCGTCCATAAGTTTTACAGAGCTGTCGAGAAGCTCGCGGATATCATAAACACTTCCCCATACTTCAGGCACACCACGGTCTACTTTGAGAAGTCCATAAACAGCTTCCATAGCAGTACGTACAGAATACTCTGTTGTGAAAACAGTATCTCTTGGAGTTTCAGCAAACTGTCCGAGGAAAGCGAAGTTGACACATCCATCCGGAATAACATCCGGGCGGTCACCTTTTGTACGTGGCATGAAGAATGCTGTGATGTAAGGCATCATTGTCGGTACACAGATTGCACTGTTTTCTGCCAGATCCATGATCTGATCTTCCGGAACACCAAGGTGATAGAGCCATTCTGCTGTGATTTCTTTTCCGGTACAGTCTTTCATAGGCTTCTTGATATAGTCACCAGGCACATCAGTAAATAATCCATAAACCCAGACACATACCTTATCTTTATCCTGGTCTTTGAACTGTCCCTGACGATTGATCGTCCAGCTTAACAGCCAGCTGGAATCCTGGCAGCTGACGATACCGCCGGTTACAACATTTCCGGTGCGAGGGTCACGTTTGCAAATGTCTGTGATATAAGGAATGATCTTGTCATCCAGAGTTGTAACTGTTGCAGATTCCCAGTTTGTCTTGGCAATGTCGGAACAGAATTTTTCCGGATGTCCGAAGGATGGATCCTGACGGGCAATGTTTTTCCAAAGGTTCCATACACCGCTTGTACGGACTTCGGCATCCCCGTTTGGTGCATGGTTCTGATCTCCGTAAATGGTTCCCTCTGTACAACTTCCGTTTGTGACAAATACGAGGTCATTTTCTGTCAGGACGATACCTCTTTCCTGTCCGTTTACTTTACATTCAATTGCAGATGCAATCTTTTTGTCTCCTTCGAATTTGAATACAACATTTGTGACTTCTGTATTGAACTGGAAGTCCACACCGGCATCTTTGAGGTATCTCTGCATCGGAAGAATGAGGGATTCATACTGATTATATTTGGTAAATTTCAATGCACTGAAATCAGGCAGTCCGGCAATATGGTGGATAAATCTTTGGAAATATAATTTCATTTCCAAAGCACTGTGCCAGTTTTCAAATGCAAACATTGTTCTCCAATAGAGCCAGAAAGTAGAATCAAATACTTCTTCGTCGAAGACATCCTCGATGGTTTTATCGTAGAGATCTTCGTCTTTTGTCATGAAGAGTTTCATGATTTCTATACAGCCCTTCTGACTGAGGTTGAATTTTCCGTCTGTATGTGCGTCTTTGCCACGATTTACAGTTGCACGGCAAAGGGAATAGTTCGGGTCATGTTTATTGAGCCAGTAATATTCATCAAGTACAGAAACACCAGGTGTCTCGATGGATGGAATGCTGCGGAAGAGATCCCACAGACATTCGAAATGATTTTCCATCTCACGTCCACCACGCATTACATAACCACGGGAAGTATCATAGATTCCATCACATGCACCACCGGCAATATCCATTGCTTCTAAAATGTGGATCTGGCATCCAGGCATCTGTGCATCACGGACAAGGAAACATGCCGCTGCCAGAGAGGCAAGTCCGCTTCCTACGATGTAAGCATTTTTCTGATCTACACCTTCCGGTTTCTCCGGATGTGCAAATGCTTCGTAGTTTCCGTTGGAATAATAGATGCCTTTGCTGTTGCGGTCATATTTTCCGCGTTCAGTGTTACGATAGTTATCTGGAACGGAAGAATCAGCAACAGTACTCTTCTTAAAAATAGAATTACCGGATTCTGAATTACCAGATTCTTTTTTTGCCTTCTGTGCGAGATAAATTGCAGTTCCTGTTCCTGCTGCTACTGCAGAGATTACACCAAGTTTAGATTTCTTATTTGACATAATAAAACCACCTTTCTGAAAAAACGGATTCATGTCTCGTTTTGAGATCATCTCATCATAATTACTGTAAATAACGGTTACTGTTCACTCCCGTGTCAATCACTTTGCTGATTGACACGGAGGATGCATGTTTTGGCTTGAATGCATCTCGCCCCATCGCCAAAGGCGATTTAAAATGGCGAGATGCGTTGCTGGTCGCACATCGTGTGAACAGTAACAATAACGAGATATGAAGTATAGTTGTTATAGTTATAGTATGGACATTTTTAAAGAGTTTCAATTTACAAAAAGAGGCAAGTGATAAAAAACTTATCATTTGCCTCTTTTTGTAAAGTATAGGTTTAGTATATTTGTGTTATGAATTCTCTTTTTCTGAAAGTGCTGCGAAATTTTCAATTGAATGCGTAAGGCTTCCGTGGATGGTAATACTGATCTTATGTGCCAGATCGACATAATCGTCTTTCATTCCCTGTTTGATCCAGTCGAGCATAAGACCGACAAAGCTGTATTTATAAAAATCGGCAATAAAACGCCGGTCTTCTTCAGAAATACTGGTGCCTTCTGCTTTTTCCTCTACAACATTCATCAGTAAATCGGAAGTCAGATGAAAAAGGAAACTTTCAATCTGATCCCGGCTGATGCAGCGGTAAGCATTTAATATAAATAGCTTATTTTCATACACGGCATCAAAAATCTGTACCAGTCCTTCAGACCAGGTGTCGTAAGTTTTTTTGCCGGCAAGAGCGCGGGTTGCATCTTCCAGGCAGGAGCATTCGACCAGATCATAAATATCTTTAAAGTGATAGTAGAAAGCCATACGGCTGATGCCGCAGTCTTCGGTTAAATCACGTATCGTTATTTTATCGAGAGGTTTCTCGAGCATTAGTTTTTTCAGAGATTCTTCTAGAATATGTTTTGTCTGGTTTATCATAGAGGGATTCTCCGTTTGTTACAAAATTAAGTGTGACTATAATTTATAGTATTGCATTTTCCCCGGCAGATAGCAAGTAGTACTATTAAAAAAATCTTTTCCCAAAATTCTTTGGTGATGTATTTTTTTATGGGAAAACAACGGAGATTCTGTTATAATCTTTAACATAATATAGCAAGAATTCTCCTTCCTCAGCAGGTGGGAGATGAATTGCACAAAATAAAAAGAACATTTGTTCGGTAATGGGTTCCGTGGTATAATAGAGTCAGTCGAAAACATAGATTATTAGAGAGAGGACTGATTTGCATAGAAAAAATAGATCATAATGCATATTCAGTGTATCTGATGTATTATCATCTGATCATGGTAGTAAAATATCGAAGGAAAGTCATTGATAATCCAATTTCAGAAAGAGCAAAAGAGATATGGGAACATATTGCTCAACGGTATGGGGGTGTGCTGGAAGAATGGAATCATGACATTGATCATGTGCATGTAATGTTTCGTGCACAGCCTAAAACGGAACTCAGTAAATTTATCAATGCATATAAAAGTGCCAGCAGCAGGCTGCTGAAAAAAGAGTATCCGGAAATCCGGGAAAAACTTTGGAAAGAAGCCTTTTGGAGTCAGAGCTTCTGTCTGTTAACAGCTGGAGGCGCCCCAGTAGAAGTAATCCGTCAATACATTGAAACCCAGGGAGAGAAAAAGTATTGAACATAGCATATCGTTTCCGGATCTATCCAACAGAAGAACAGAAGATACTTCTTGGCAAAACATTTGGCTGTTGTCGCTTTTTGTATAATCAGATGCTTAATGATAAGATCCAGGAGTATGAAAAGACAAAGAAAATGTTAAAAAACACACCAGCCATGTATAAAAGGGAATATCCGTTTTTGAAAGAAGTAGATTCGCTAGCGTTGGCAAATGTCCAGCTTCATCTGGAAAAGGCATATAAGAATTTTTTCCGAGATCCCAAGATTGGATTTCCGAAGTTCAAGTCAAAACATCATTCTAGAAACAGTTATACAACGAATGTGGTCAATGGAAATATCCTGGTGGAAAGTAAGCGAATCCGGCTTCCTAAATTAAAATGGATTGCCATGAAAAAACACAGGGAGCCAGCAAAAGGCCTTCGCCTGAAATCAGTGACAGTCAGTATGGAACCATCCGGCAAATACTTTGCAAGCTTGTTGTATGAAGGGGACAGTTGTGAAAACCAAGCAGCTGAACCAGATTACAGTACTGCAAAGATACTTGGAATTGATTACGCAATGCAGGGGATGGCGGTGTTTTCAGAAGAGATTGAGATGGAAGAAGCAGGATTTTTTAGAAAAAACGAAAAAAGACTGGTGAGGGAGCAACGAAAGTTGTCAAGATGCGTACGAGGAAGTCATAATTATGAACTGCAGAAAAAGAAAGTTGCCAGATGTCATGAAAAGATACGAAATCAGCGAAGAGATTATCTGCACAAGCTAAGCCGAAAGATTGTGGACAGTTATGATGCAGTTGCAGTGGAAGATATCGATATGAAAGCAATGGGTCAGTGCCTGCATTTCGGAAAAAGTGTACATGATAATGGATATGGAATGTTCAGGGAAATGTTAGACTATAAACTGGCGTGGAAAGGAAAGAAAATAGTAAAGGTAGACCGTTTCTTTCCTTCCAGTAAAAAATGCTGTCAATGTGGAAGGATAAAGAAAGAACTGAAATTATCCGAAAGAGTCTATCACTGTGTATGTGGAAATGAGATGGACAGAGATCGTAATGCAGCAATCAACATCCGTGAAGAGGCAAGAAGGATGTTGATTGCATAAACTGTTCGTATCTGGACAATTGGATCATAAGAAAACATGCCCGTGTCCGGGCAAAAGAATCGCGGGGCACGCGAGGATAGCTTGTAGATACTTGGCTCAGTAGAGCCATTGAGCAAGAAGCCCCCACTTCAAAATCAGTGATTTAAGTGGTAGGAGCATGTCACATAAAGTAAAAGTAAGGTTATAAAGATATGAAAGAAAAGAAAATCACACGGATTCTGCGTATTTTCATGATGCTTCTTACCTGTATCCTGATTGCATTATTCTTTGGAATCATGATATTAGTCAGTGATATGCAGGGAACGGCTCGTGTAGTGAATTATGCCGGACTTGTGCGTGGAAAGACGCAGCAGATCATCAAACTGGAAAATGCACAGAAACCACAGGATGAAATGATCAGGGAAGTGGATGCGTATATTGATGGGTTACGTCATGGCAGCGATGAACTGAACCTTGTCCGTCTAGATGATAAAGCATTTCAGGATAAGATGGAAGTGCAGGAACAATTTTTTGAACAACTAAAGGAAGAAATCTATAAGGCTCGTGAAGAAGGATATGAGAATACACAGATTATAAATAAAAGTGAAACATTTTTTACAATCTGTGATGAGACAACAGGGCTTGCGGAAAGTTATTCGCAGAAGCTGGCATCTTCCTTAAACCGTCTGGAGAAAATTGTTGTCGTGGATATTATTGGAATTGTGTGTCTGTTGGGATATGAGCTTTTCAAGGCATTACGGTACGCGGCGCAAAACCGTGTGCTTCGTCAGAAGGTTTATCTGGATGAGGCAACAGGACTTCCGAATAAGAATAAGTGCGAGGAGATTCTGGCATCTGAAGAGCCGCTTACGGATAGGGAATCAACAGCGGTAATGGTGTTTGATTTAAATAATCTGAGAATCATTAATGACCGGCAGGGACATGAAAGAGGCGATCAATATATCAGATCATTTGCAGAACAACTGCGGGCAGCACTTCCGGAGAAATATTTTGTCGGAAGAGACGGAGGAGATGAGTTCATTGCAGTATTAAAGCAGGTGGATCATAAGCAGGTGAAAGACTGTCTGCAGATGATACGGGAACAGACGGAGCGTTATTCAAAGAATCATCCGGATATGCTACTTAGCTATGCAGTGGGATATGCATTGTCTACAGATTTTCCGGGAAGTAATATGAAAGACCTGTTCCGATATGCGGATAAGAACATGTATGTAGACAAGAATCGGGCGAAGATGAAAGAAGCAGCTGACAAGCGGAGAATTAGGAGTCGGCTGTTACAATCTGTAAAAGAAAAAGGATTTCATTTTACAGATTGTCTGTACTGTGATGCGATTGTGGATCAGTATGTTGTTCTTCGTGCAAGCTCAGAATTTTTCCTTGCAGATGATGGTAGTTATTCTGGTGCAGTAGAGCAGATTATACAGGAGCTGGCGGAGGAAGAGAAACGCAGGGAACTTTGGGAGAAACTTCAGCTGTCGGAAATCCGGGAAACACTGACAGAGGAACATCAGGTAGAGGAATATTTTTATTGTCACAAAGATGGTGACAGAGTTTTGCGTGGCCGGATCACACTTTTACTGCCTGACTTTGCTGAAAATGGAAATCTGCATCATTTTCTTGTTGGGTTTGATGTTTATCAGGACAGGGACAGATTGATCGTAAATGAGAAAAAGCAACTGACACAGTTCTATGAACAGCTGACGCAGTCCATTTTGGAAAACGGAAACTATATAGAAGCATTGATGGATACAGCAGAAATAATCCAAAGTGTTAATCTGACACAGAATTTATTAGAAAAGATATTTTGGCAAAACAGGGAAAACAGGCAGATTCCAGACATAAAACTTCCATGTCCTTATGATACGTATTGTAAGATCTGTCAGCGGTTCGTGACAAAAGAGACGAGAGAAAATTATCGTATCACAGAAAATCCGGTACAGCTGATCGAACGTTTTAAAGCAGGCGAAAAGCAGGTGACTGTGGAATATCAGGTAGAGAAAAGTGATGGAAGCAGATGCTGGTGGCAGGAGACAGTCCTGATGTCACAGGAGATGGTTTATGAAAGTAAGACGAAGCAGACAAGTACTGTGATCGGTGCAATTATTTTGTTCAAGGATATTTCAGAGTTCCATGAGCAGGAAGACAGAGAAAGAGAACGTCTGCAGGTTGCATACGAAAAAGCGGATCTCGAGAGCCGTGCGAAGACAGAATTCATGAATCGGATGAGTCATGATATCCGTACACCGATCAATGGTATTCTCGGAATGATCCAGATGATCCGTAAGAACTATAAGGATCAGGAAAAGATAGAAGAGTGTGTTGATAAAATTGATCTGTCTGTCCAACATCTGAGTGAACTGGTCAATGATGTACTTGATATGAGTAAAATAGAGTCAGGATATTTAGAATTACAGAATGATACGTTTGATCTGAATACGTTGATAGATCAGGTAGAAGTTGTGGTCAGTGCACAGGTAGAGGCAATGGAAATCAGTTATGAGAGTCATCGGGAAAAGGTGAATCATACGATGCTGAGCGGAGATACGCTGCAGATCAGAAGAATTATGCTGAATCTGTTCAGTAATGCAATCAAATATAATAAGCATGGAGGAAGGATAGACACTTATGTAAAAGAACTTTCTTTTGATGGAATGTGTGCGTCATTCGAATTTCGCATTACGGATACAGGTGTCGGGATGAGCAGAGAATATATAAAAAAAGAATTGTTTAAGCCTTTTACACAGGAAATAAATGATGCAAGAACGCAGTATAAAGGAACGGGGCTGGGAATGTCAATTGTAAAAGGACTGGTCGAAAAGATGGGTGGAACAATTCGGGTGAGCAGTACGCCCGGCGTTGGAACGGAGTTCCGTTTTTATTTGAGTTTTCCAGTAGTTCAGCCGGAAAAGGAAAGCCAGAATGAAGAATGTGTGCAGAGAACAAAACAGGATCTGAAAGAGGATAAACCGCTCAGAGGATATCATATTCTTCTTGCTGAAGATAATGAGATCAATATGGAGATTGCAGAGTTTTATCTGGAAGAAGCTGGTGCACAGGTGACAAAGGCATGGAATGGACGGGAAGCTGTGGAACTATTTAAACAGTCGGGGATAAGAGAATATGATGCTGTTCTTATGGATATCATGATGCCGGAGTTGGATGGAAAAGAGGCATCACGAAAGATCCGCTCTATGGCAGACCAAAGGGAAGATGCAGCCGAGATTCCAATTTTGGCAATGACAGCACAGGCGTCTACCGAAAGTATACATCAGTGTAAGTCAGCCGGAATGAATGAGTGTATCTTTAAACCTGTGAACGCAAAAGAACTGATCAGATTACTTCAGGATATAGTTGCAAAAATATAAATTGAGAGGGAAGGAAAATGCACGAATTAGGTGTTGTCTTTTATGTTGTAAAAGATGTAAAGAAGGTTGCGGAGGAAAATCATGTGGAGAAGGTTTCTGCCGTGACACTGGAGATTGGGGAAGTGTCAGGAATACTACATGATTATCTGACGGATTGCTGGAATTGGGCGAAGAAGAAAGAACCGCTTATGGAAGAAGCCGAACTGAAAATCGAGCAGATAGAAGCAGTAACATTTTGTGAAGAATGCCAGAAAGAATATCCAACGGTAGAACATGGGAAAATCTGTCCGTACTGTGGAAGTGAAAATACCTATCTGCTTCGTGGGAATGAATTTTTAATAAAAGAGATAGAAGTATCGGACTGAAAAATCAGCGTCTTACCTATTGTCAACCGCTTTGATAGATGATACAATACGAAAGACTTAAAAGAATCACAGGTGTTGCTGATCACAGCAGCCCGTAAACATTTCTTACAGTTTCTAGTAATACACGAGTTAAGCGAGGAAAAGAATTATGCGTCAGATTATCTATGATAAAGTGAAATACATTGCAGACAAATACAAAGGATACATTGATACGGAAGATTTGATGAAGGAAGGACTTACAAATCGTCAGATCGGTCTGTTGACAGCAGAAGGAAAGCTTGAGAAGGTAGCACATGGACATTATTGGATCATTAGTCCGGAGTTTTCCAAACCGGAAGATTATAAGGCAGTGGAAGTGGCACGAGTAAATAGAAAAGCGGTAATCTGCGCAGACAGTGCATGCTATTACATGGGTCTGATTGATAAAGAGCCGGAGATCCTTTCGATTGCAACAAGAAGAAGTGACCGTCACAAGATGAAGATGAATTTTGAAGTCAGCAGACATTACTTCTCAGAGCAGGCTTTTGAGGATGAGAAGCATGTGTTTGATACAAAGTACGGTTCTTACAATGTATATGGAATTGATAGAAGCGTGTGCGACTGCATCCGTTTCCGTGAAGACATTGATAAAGATATCTTTGAACTTGTTATTGAGAACTACAGAAAGTACGATAAGAAGAATGAAGAACGTCTCATGGCATATGCAAAAGCAATGCGTATCGGAAGACAGGTAGAGAGAATCGGATTGGATAGATAGTCTATAATAATGATATAAGAGAGTCTGTCATTTTGACAGGCTCTCTTTAATTAAAATAAGAGAAAGGAAAGAGCACATTATGAAGACATTACTTGCATATCTAAAAGATTATAAAAAAGAATCCATACTTGCTCCGTTGTTCAAGATGCTGGAAGCATCTTTTGAGCTGTTTGTTCCGTTGGTAATGGCGGCAATTATTGATGTGGGAATTGCAAATCAGGATAAGCCATATATTGTGAAAATGTGTTTTGTACTGATCGCGCTGGGAATCATCGGACTTGTCTGTTCCATTACAGCACAGTATTTTGCAGCGAAGGCAGCAACAGGAGTCGGAACGGGAATAAGACATGGATTATTTGAACATATCCAGAAATTTACATTTACGGAAATGGACCAATTAGGAACATCTACATTGATCACACGAATGACAAGTGATATCAATCAGATCCAGTCAGGTGTGAATCTTGTTTTACGATTGTTCCTGCGTTCGCCGTTCATTGTATTTGGTGCAATGATCATGGCATTTACAGTAGATGTGAAAGCAGCACTTGTATTTGTTGTGACGATTCCGCTTCTTTCACTTATTGTGTTTGGAATTATGCTTGTGACGATGCCGATGTATAAGAAAGTGCAGGCAGATCTTGATCAGGTACTTCTTGCAACGAGGGAAAATCTGACAGGAGCAAGAGTTATCCGTGCATTCAATAAAGAAGAGGATGAGACGAAGCGGTTTGAAAATGCGAATCAAATTCTTACAGATGCGCAGAAATATGTGGGACGCATTTCCGGAATGATGAATCCGCTGACATATATTATTGTAAACGGAGCAATCATAGCATTGATCTATGTCGGTGCAGTCCGTGTTGATATCGGAGATCTGACCCAGGGACAGGTTGTGGCACTTATTAATTATATGTCACAGATTCTTGTTGAACTTGTGAAATTAGCGAACTTGATCATTTCCGTGACGAAGGCAGCAGCATGTCTGAACCGTGTGGAGAGTGTGCTTGCTGTGAAACCAGATATGAATGAGGGAGATGTAAGATGGAAGAGCAATTCTTCCGAAACAGATTGGGATTTGAAAAATAAAATTCCGGTCGTAGAATTCTCTCACGTATCTTTGACCTATAAAGGAACTTCAGATACATCCTTATCTGATATAAATTTCTGTGCCAAGAAAGGACAGACGATAGGAATCATCGGGGGAACAGGTTCAGGAAAATCGTCTCTTGTGAATCTGATTCCGAGATTTTATGATGCAACAGACGGTACAGTGAAGATCAATGGACGTGATATCAAAGAATATCAGACAGAGAACCTAAGAGAACATATCGGTGTCGTTCTTCAGAAAGCAGTGCTTTTCAAAGGGAGTATTGCGGACAATCTCCGCTGGGGAAAGGAAGATGCAACAGAGCAGGAAATGTATGAAGCATTGGACATTTCTCAGGCAAGAGAATTTGTTGATACGAAACAAGGTGGATTAGAATTTCAGATTGAACAGGGGGGAAGAAACCTTTCCGGAGGTCAGAAACAGAGAATGACGATTGCGCGCGCACTGGTTCGGAAACCGGAGATCCTGATTCTTGATGACAGTGCATCAGCGTTGGATTTTGCTACAGATGCGGCACTTCGCAAGTCGATCAAAGAGATGAAAAACCAGCCGACCGTATTTATCGTATCCCAGAGAGCAGCATCTATTCAGCATGCAGACCAGATCATTGTGTTGGATGATGGAGCAATGGCAGGAATTGGAACACATGAAGAACTGCTGAAGGATTGTCCAATCTATCAGGAAATCTATTATTCACAATTTCCAAAGGAGGCGGTAATCAATGGCTGATAAAAGAAAGACAAATAGTGAGAAAAAACAGAAAAGTCAGGCGGCAACATTGAAAGAAGTAATCTGCCGACTTGGAAGATATAGAATTTTTCTTGTATTTTCAATTCTGCTTGCGACTGTGTCCGTTGCGCTTACATTATATATTCCAAAGCTGACAGGACATGCAGTTGATTATGTGATCGGAAAAGGCAAAGTGAATTTTCCGGGAGTAATTCAGGTGATGATTCAGATTGGTGTGTGCACATTGATTACGGCATTGGCACAGTGGCTGATGAATGTGTGTAATAACAAGATGACCTATCAGATGGTTCAGGATATCAGAAATGAAGCATTTGATAAAATAGAGCAGCTACCGTTGAAATATATTGATGGACATCCGTATGGTGAAGTCGTAAGCCGTGTGATCGCGGATGTCGATCAGTTTTCAGATGGACTACTGATGGGATTTACACAGCTTTTTACCGGTATTGCAACGATTATCGGAACATTTTGTTTTATGTTATCCGTAAATGTATCGATTACATTTGTTGTGGTTCTTATCACACCGGTATCATTCTTTGTAGCAAATTTTATTGCAAAGAGAACATTTCGTATGTTCCGCCTGCAATCTGAAATACGTGGAGAGCAGACAGGATTGATTGATGAAATGATCGGAAACCAGAAAGTGGTTCAGGCATTTGGGCGCGGAGAAGATGTAACAGAGCGTTTCGACGAAGTGAATAAAAGATTGCAGGAGGCATCCTTGCGGGCAACATTTTTCTCATCCATCACGAATCCGGCGACAAGATTTGTCAACAGTCTGGTTTACACAGGAGTTGGAATTACCGGAGCATTTGCAGTTGTACGCGGTGCAATGAGCGTAGGACAATTGTCCAGTTTCTTGAGCTATGCAAATCAGTACACAAAGCCATTTAATGAGATTTCCGGAGTTGTGACAGAATTTCAGAATGCGATTGCATGTGCGCAGAGAGTATTTACATTGATTGATGAAGAACCGCAGATACCGGAACCGGAACATGCAGTTCATCTGACGGATATTGATGGAAATGTGAAAGTAGAGGATGTTTCATTCTCTTATCTGCCAGGTCAGCATCTGATTGAAGATTTTAATCTGGAAGTAAAGCCAGGACAGCGTATTGCGATTGTCGGACCGACCGGATGTGGAAAGACAACCTTGATTAATCTGCTGATGCGTTTCTATGATGTGAATGTAGGAAGTATTAAAGTAGAAGATATAGATATTCGCGAAATGACAAGAAAAAGTCTGCGTGCAGGGTACGGAATGGTGCTTCAGGAGACCTGGTTAAAAACGGGTACAATCCGTGAAAATATTGCTATGGGAAGACCGGATGCAACGGAAGAAGAGATTGTCGAGGCAGCGAAAGCTTCTCATATCCATAATTATATCCGTCGTCTGCCAAAAGGATATGATACATGGATCACAGAAGATGGTGGTGGGCTTTCACAGGGACAGAAGCAGCTGCTTTGTATTGCAAGAGTTATGTTATGCAGACCACCGATGTTGATTCTGGATGAAGCAACATCATCCATCGATACAAGAACGGAGATCAAGATTCAGCAGGCATTTGCAAAACTGATGGAAGGAAGAACAACTTTCATTGTTGCACACCGTCTGTCAACCATCCGTGAGGCGGATGTGATTCTCGTAATGAAAGATGGAAAAATCATTGAACAGGGAAATCATGAAGTACTGATGAAGAAGGAAGGTTTCTATCATCACCTGTATGAGAGCCAGTTTTCAATGTAGGATAAGGTATGATGCGAGATAGTGAGATACGTTGCAGGTCGCATGAAATGTAAATAGTAACGAAATGAAAAAGGAAGGCTATTAACTACGATAACAGTATAAGTGATATGCTCCCTTCTAGGTAGACAAGTGAAATAATAAAAACTTGTCACTTAGGA
>OLGL01002659.1_pt1 | contig 13153 bp, 9 predicted proteins | sample 1605041 | NCBI WGS metagenome assembly OLGL01 (sample SAMEA3888905, study PRJEB22519) | human gut metagenome | biome: human gut; feature: human-associated habitat; material: faeces | place: Denmark | collected 2010 | reverse complement strand
CGTCGAGGTAAGGGATCCGCTCCCCGCCCAGCGCATAGGTGTCACAGTCGACGAAGGTGTCGAGCGACGTGCCGTGGCAATGCGTGGCGAAGAGCTGCAACGGGTAGAAGATCGTCTGGTACCACGAACCTTCCTTGGTGGAGAAGATCGGGGCGATGACGTTGACCAGCTGCGCCATGTTGGCCATCTTGACCACATGGGCGTTGCGGACGAAGATGTTGAGGAAAGTCGATACCACCAGCGCATCTTCGAGGTTGTAGACCTCCTCGTTGCCCTCCTCGCCCTTGGCGCGGTACCATACGTTGTACTCGTCGAAGGCGATGTAGATCGGATCCTTGCGTTCGGCCTTGGTCATCGCCTCGGCGATCAGTCCCTCGGTGATGCGGATAGCCTTCTCGGCGAAGCGCGTCGTGGCCATGAACTTGTAATAATCGTTGCTCCGGTTCTCGACGTAGTTGTGCAGGGCGATGTAGTCGGCGTGGTTCTTCAGGTACTCCAGCACGGTACGGTTCCAGTCGATCCAGTTGCCGTTGTAGTCGCTCGACCCGGCCACGACGAGTTTGATGTCCCGGTCGATCCACTTCATCAGCTTGGCCGTCTCGAGGGCGAACTTGCCGTAATCCTCGGCGTTCTTGTGCCCCATCTGCCACTGGCCGTCCATCTCGTTGCCCAGGGCCCAGTATTTCACCTTGTGGGGTTTCTCGTAGCCGTTACGGCGGCGCAGGTCAGACCAGTAGGTGCCTTTCTCGACATTGCAGTACTCGACCCAGTTGCGGGCTTCGTCCATCGTCCCCGTGCCGAGGTTCACGCAGAAATAGGGCTCGGTCGCGGCACGGCGGCACCACTCGACGAACTCATCGGTGCCGAACGCGTTGCTCTCGCGGAAGCCCCATGCCAGGTCGATGCGCGTCGGGCGTCCGGCCTGCGGGCCGATGCCGTCCTCCCAGTGGTAGCCCGAGACGAAGTTGCCGCCCGGCCAGCGCACCAGCGATGTGCGAAGCGCCCGCGTCGCTTCGAGCACGTCCCGGCGGTAGCCCTTCTCGTCCGAAAGGGGCGATCCGGGCTCGTAAAGCCCGCCGTAGATGCAGCGGCCGAGGTGCTCGACGAAGTTGCCGTAGATATTCCGGTCGATTTCGCCCTTTTGGCGTTCGATGTCGACCTTGATTCGGGCATTGCCCGTTTTCCCGCGCGCCCAAAGCCCGCCGGGGATCAGCACGGCGGCCACGAGCGCCGCCAGCATGGTTCTTTTCAGATTCATAGTCTTCGGTTTTTCAGGGTTATTCATCCAGCACCACGATCGTATAGGAGTAGGGCGCTATGTCGACAGTCTGCGCAGCCCAGGCCGGCAGTTCCCGCCCGACGGGGGCGATGCGGCGCGGCTCTTCGGGGGTGTTCACCGCGTCGAGGTCGCCCGAGAGCGAAACCATGCGGGCTTGGGAAACCTTCCCCATCCCGTCCACGCGCAGGCCCACACGCAGCGGCTCGGCACCCGTATTGGCGATGTGGAGCACGACGCTCCCCGCCTCGCGGCTGCGGGTTGCCGTCACGTCGAGCACCCCATCAGCGCCCTCGACCCCGCAGCCGACCGTCAGGGGACGGTGGTGTGCCGCAGCCATCTGCTGCGCATAATAGGGGGGCATCCCCCACACCTGGGACGGGGTGAAGAAAACCTGCCCCTGATCCCAGCCGTTGTCGTTTTGCCGGTAGGGTTGCAGGGCATTGGCCGCGCAGGAGGTCAGCACGAAGTCGCCCATGCGGCGCACGGCGTTCTGAAGCGTGACGTGTCCCAGCACGCGCTGCATGTCGTGGCGGTTGCCGTTCTCCTCGAAGATGGCGCATTTCATCGTAGTGGAGGGATTCCACCTGAGGAACAGCTCGCGCATACGGCGCAGTTCGGCCTCGACCTCCCGGCCGCTGGCGAGCTGGTCGGCCCACGGATGGTAGTCCCAATAGTCGGCTTTGCCGTCCAGGGCACGGAACGTCCGTTCCATGCTCGGCGAATCGGCACGCCACCACGCCGTGGAGATCAGTTTCACCGACGGGTCTTTGCCCTTGATGGCGTCGTGCAGCAGGTTGAAGCGCTCGACATAGTGGTCGTATTCGTCGGCACGATCGCCGTTGAAGAGTACCTCCTCGTTGCCGATGCCGATATATTTCACGCCGTAAGGCTCGGGGTGGCCGTTCTCGGCACGCCGGCGCCCCCACTCCGACGTCACCGGGCCGTTCAGGTACTCGATCATGTCGGCCATATCCTGGGGCGTCTCTTCGATATTGACCGCAAAGGCCGCCGTGAAGCCCGCCTTCTCGCAGAATTGCAGGAAATCCTCGATGCCGAAGCCGTTGGTCGACCAGCGGTACCAGTGTCCGTGGTAGGGCGGCCGCTTGTCGCGGTCGCCGATCATCTTCTTGAAGCGGTAGCCCGAAATGTTGATCATCGTACCGCCGTAACGCAGGAAGGTCAGCCCCTGGTCGACCATCGCCTGCCCGATGTCACCCCGCAGCGGCAGGCCGCGGAAGCGGTCTTCGCCCGTGGACATCAGCGTCACCTGATCGGCCTGCACCCTGCCGGGGCGGTCGAGGTAGAGGGCGAAGCGGGCATCCCCGTCCGCGGCGGCGGCAGTCAGTTCGAACGGAAATTTCTTCCAGGCCGCACCGATGCCCGTGATACGCTGCGAGGCATATTCCTTCGTGCCGTCGGCACTCTGCAACGCCACGACCACATCGCCCGACCCGCGCAGGTAGAGACGCCCTTCGAACGTCTGCCCCTTGCGCATGGCAATGCCCCAGCGGTTCAGTCCGGCATTGGCGATGCCGACGGTTCCCGTCCCGGAGACGAATTCCACGCTCTGCGAGCAGGCGCCGTTATAGGCGTCCCCCACTTCGTGGCGGTAGGCAGCCACGGCACCGCCCGTCGAAAAGGCGTCCCACTGCCGGCTGACCTGCACGGCCGGCGTCGTGCGGAACACGAGTTTGCGCGACGCACCGTCGGCCGTAACCTTCACGTTACGGAACCGTGCCTCGGAATTCCACGTACGCAGGGCGACCCTGCCCCTGGCCAGCACGGGATCGTCGTCCTCGGCACGGAGCACGCAAGCCCCGTTCAGGAAAACCTGCAACGTGCGGCCGTCGGTCTTGAATCCCAGCCTGTTCCATTGTGCGGGGTCGCACGACACGGCAGCATCGGCGATCGGCGTGAAATTGTTCTTATGCTTGCCCAGCACGACCTTACGGACGTCGGCCGTAAGGCTTATCTCGTAGCCGTGGAAATTGTCGGCGCCGTTGCCCGGCTCCGAAACCCCGGCCAGCAGGCCGGCATTGTCGCCACCGCCGCCGCGGGTGAATTTCAGTTCGGTCTCGACCTCGCCCGCAGCCATCTCCAGCGGGTCATAGACCAGCTTGGCGCCCGCATGAGCGGCACAGAGCAGCTCGTCGCCGGCAACCTGCCACTCCCCTTCGTAGGCCGAGCAGTCGTCGAAAAGGGGGTTGGGCACGGGCTCCTCGAAACTCTCGCCGAAGATCCGCTGGTCGTAAAGGCCTCCGTAAATCTCGTGGTTGACGTCTTCGATGCAGGCCCCGTAAAGCCAGGGGGTGACGCTGCCCTCGACTTTCGACGCATCGACCGTGATCGTGGCGTCCGTTGCGCCGCCCGCACAGGCGGCGGCCATGGCGGCACACAAGGCCGCGAGGGGAATTTTTTTCAGGGAACGGTTCATATGTCCGGGTTTTTATTTTACCAGTTCTTTCTGTATCTGTTCGAGCGATTTGTCCTTGGTCTCGGGGAGCTTTATCGCAAAGATAAGGCTGCCGAGGGCAATAAGCGCGAAAAATCCGAAGATATAGGTGCCGCCAACCGAAAGGAAGACAGGGAAGAACCACGACAACAGCGCCGACCACACCCAGTGGGTCATGCTGCCCAGCACCTGCCCCTTGGCACGCACCGAATTGGGGAAGACCTCGGAAATGACCACCCAGATCGTAGCGCCCAGCGACACGGCGAAGAAGGCGATGTAGCCCATCAGGCAGACAAGCATGTAGTAACCTTCGAAGCGTTCGAGCCAGAACCCGCGCGCCACGAGCACCAGCGAGACGAACATCCCCACGGCACCTACGCCGATGAGCTTCTTCCGCCCCACCTTGTCGATGAGGAACATGCCCAGCATGGTGAACGTGAGGTTGGTGATGCCGATCATGATCGACTGCATCATCGCCCCCTCGCGGAAGACGCCCGACATCTCGAACAGGCGCGGCGCATAGTAGAGGATGGCGTTGATCCCCGTGAGCTGGTTGAACGTCGAGATGAGGAACGCCAGCAGGATGGGGATGAAATATTTTTTCCGGAAAAGCCGCTCGCCCGTATCGCCCGCCCCGGCGAGCGAGGCGCGGATCTCGGCCATTTCGGCTTCGACATTCTCGCGCGTGGTGCGTTCGAGTACACGGCGCGCCTCGGCGTCACGGCTGCGGATAAGCAGCCAGCGGGGGCTTTCGGGCACGGTCATCAGCAACAGGCCGAAGGCCAGTGCCGGGACGGCCTCGATGCCCAGCATCCACTGCCAGTCGTGGGGAATCCCCACGATCCAGTAATTGGTCAGGTAGGCGATGACGATGCCCAGCACGATGTTGAACTGGAAGAAGGCCACGAAACGCCCGCGCCAGTGCGACGGGGAGATCTCGGCGATATACATCGGCCCCACGACCGACGAGGCGCCGACGGCCAGCCCGCCCAGGAAGCGGAAGAACATGAACGAATACCAGTTGACGATCACGGCACTGCCCACGGCCGAGATCAGGTAGAGCCACGCGATCACTTTCAGCGAGCGCAGGCGCCCGTAGCGTTCGGCTGGGCCGCCGCAGACCAGGGCGCCGACGATGGTGCCGATAAGCGCCGTGGCGATCGTGAAGCCGTGCGCGAAGTCCGAGAGCGCATAGATCCCCTGGATCGCCTTTTCGGCACCGGAGATCACGGCCGTGTCGAAGCCGAACAAAAGGCCGCCGAGCGAAGCGACGAAGGCGACATAAAACATGAAGCCTTTAACGGATGTTTTCATATCAGGTCGGATTAGTTGGTTTTCAGTTTCGCTTCACGCCGGTTCAGAGGCCGAATTCGATCCGGTCGATCACATGGTTCTGGTAACATTCGTCCAGTTCGACGAAATAGCCGCTCCAGCCCCAGACGCGCACGATCAGGTTGCGGTGCCGCTCGGGATGCACCTTGGCGTCGAGCAGCTTTTCGCGGCTGACGGTATTGAGCTGCAACTGGTGGCCGCCCAGGGCGATGTAGGTCTTGACGAGCATTCCCAGTTTGCGGACGCTCTCCTCGTTGTTGAAAACCGACTGGTCGAACTCGAGGGTCAGCGGCCCGCCGTTGACCACATCCTCCAGTCGCGGTTTGGTGAAGGATTTGATGACCGATACGGGCCCGCGCTGGTCGATGAACAGGCTCGGCGAATAGTTGGCGGGGATCATCTCCCCGGCACTACGGCCGTCGGGCGTGGCACCGAGGCCTGCGGCATGAAAAACATAGTACATGGCCGTACCGGTGCCGGCGCGGTAGATGCCGCCCCGCTCGTTGCGGCGCCCTTCGAGCGCACGTGCGAACGATGCGAGCAGGTCGCGCCCGATGGAATCGGCATAGTCGTCGTCCTGCCCCATCTTGGGAGCCTCCCGCCGCAGCAGGCGTTGTAATTCGGGTGCGCCGCGGAAGTCGTCCTCCAGCGCCGAGAGCAGCGTCGGGGCATCGAAACGGCGCTCCTCGAAGTAGAATTTGCGCAGCGCCGCCAGCGAGTCGGCCGCCGTGGCAATGCCCGTGCCGTGCAGACCGTAGTTGTTGTAGCGCGAGCCGAGCGAAATGTCCTGCGCCCGTTCTATGGTGCCGTCCATCAACAGCGACATCATCGGTGCGGGGGCGATGTAGAGGTTGCGGTGCTTGCGGCAGATGGCGTCGGCCTTTTCGGCGATCTTCCGCTCTACACGGCCGTAGAAGGCCGCATAATCGGGGCATTGCTCCAGTTCGGGCAACACCTCGCGCACGCAGCCGATGAGCGACACGGCGTCGATGTTGGGGATGTCCATCGCATGGTTGGGGATGATGAACTCCCAGCAGGCGGCCACGACATAATTGCGGGCGTCCTGCTCCGAATAGCCTTTCTTCATGAGCCCCGGGACGATCACGTCGTCGTTGCTGTACTGCGGGAATCCCAGCCCCTTGCGGGTGAGCTGCGACCCCAGGAAGAAGATTTCGTCGGGCGTATCCGCGTCGACGCGGATGTTGATCTTGGGGTCAGCTCCAGTTCGCAGCTGGCCCGCAGGCACATCTCCGAGAGGCGGTTGAAAAGGTAGTCGCCGTTTGCGGCGCGGCCGCCCAGCACCATGCTCTGGCCGTTGTCGCCCTGCTGCATACCGGGATAGAGGTCGCTGTCCTTGTTGCATGCGAGGAAGAACTCTTCCACCAGGTCGAACGCCTCCTCCTCGGTCAGCACACCGCTGTCGATGTCATGGCGGAAATAGGGGTACATGTACTGGTCGAAACGCCCCAGCGTATTGTGGTAATTGCCGGCCTCCCAGATCGCGAAATGGAGGATGCGCAGCAGTTGCAGCGCCTCGCGCAGCGACCGGGCGCCGCGCGTACGCACGGCCTCGAGCACTTGGGCCGTATCCGCCTGCCCCGCTTCGCGGGCATGGGCGGCGTAACGCCCCGTAAGCTCCTGCACGGCCTCGATGCAGAGCGCCACCGACCCCAGGAAGATACGCTGTTCCTGGTCGAGCGAATCGTCCGCCAGGCGGGAAGCGATTTCGGCCTTCCGGGCATCGAGCCCGAGGCGGATGGTGGTTTCGTAGTCGGGCGATATGTTGCAGACCGTCCCGCGCTCGTGGATGTAGTGCGACGCCTTGATCCCGTCCCACTCCTGCGGGGTGAAGATTTCGGGCACTTCGGTAACGGTGCGGGTGAATACGATCTTTTCGCCCGGCAGGATCACGGGCTGTTCGGCACGCATCAGGGCTGCGAGCATCTCCGCCGAGCGCCTCACGGGCGGCATTCCGGCCGCTGCAAACCCGATATTGAGGTTGTCCAGCCCGAGCCGGGCCGGGGTACGGCGCAGGACATGGTGCTCTTTGCGGAGGATATAGCCGCGCAGGTTTTCGATTCTGGGATTCATTGTATGAGTGTTTTAAGATTGTAGTCGCTGAAAACGTCGTGGACACGGGGCTCCGCCCCGGTATCGAAACCGGGGGCATACGTCCGGCCGATCATGGCGTACTTCGCCCCGGCGGTCTTGTGGTAGCGCAGGATCTCGACCCGCTCCAGCCCCGGGGCATCCTTGATCAGCAGGCAGGTCTGCAACATGTTCTCCCGCGTATCGTTCACCCCGGGGATCAGCGGGATGCGGACGACGAACGGCCGGCCCGAAGTGCACAGCCATGCCAGATTGCGCAGGATGGGGGCATTGTCCACCCCTGTCCAGCGGCGATGCTGCACCGGGTCGGCGTGCTTCACGTCGAACAGCACCAGATCGGCGTGCCCCGCCACCCGGCGGAAAACATCCGGCGCGGCATAGCCGCTCGTCTCGACGGCCGTATGCACCCCCGCGGCCTGCAACGCGGCAAGCACCTCTGCCGCAAATGCGGCCTGCAGGAGCGGCTCGCCGCCCGTGAGCGTCACACCGCCGCGGTTCATGGCGTATACCGCCTTGTTGCGCAGCAGTTTGCCAGCCAGCTCCCCCGAGCAGATCGCGTACCCGCACATCGTGCGGCCGTCGCGGCGATCCATATACTGCGGCTCGGGGGAAATGCCCTCGGGATTGTGGCACCAGGCACAGCGAAGCGGGCACCCTTTCAGGAAAACGGTGGTGCGGATACCCGGCCCGTCGTGTATGGCGAACTCCTCGATGCTGAAAACAATCCCTTTCTCCATTGCGCTGTACGATCTTTCGGGCAAATATAAACAAAATTTCGTCATACTGGTACGAACTGGTATGTTTTTTTTTATTTTTCGTACCGGTTCGTACCGATATTACCCGATTTTACGTATATTTGCACGACATTGCGTGTGCAAAGCCATGAAAAACAACGAATCGAAATACAAACAGGTCGTCAACTTCGTCATCGACGGCATCGCCGAAGGGAAGCTCCAGAAGGGGGACTGGATACCCTCGATCAACGAATTCCGCGAGAATTACCGTCTCTCGCGCGACACCGTGTTCGCCGGGCTGAGCGAACTCAAATCGCGCGGCATCATCGCCTCGACGCCCGGCGTGGGCTACTACATCGCCTCGGCGCGAATCCCCTCGGAACAGAATATTTTCCTGCTCTTCAACGAATTCAACGAATTCAAGGAAGACCTCTACAACTCGTTCATGGAGCACGTCGGCAAAGGCGTAAGCGTAGACCTCTATTTCCACAACTACAACCGCAGGGTCTTCGACGCGCTGGTGACCGACGCCAACGGCAAATACACCACCTATATCATCATGCCGGGCAAGTTCACCGGCATCGCGCCGCTGCTCGAAAGCCTTTCGGGGCGGGTGTTCCTGCTCGACCACTTCCACCCCGAACTGCTGGGCAGGTATTCGTCCGTGGCGCAGAACTTCGAAAAGGACACCTACGAGGCGCTCTGCCACGGGCTGCGGCATATCCGCAAATACGAACGGCTGCTGATGGTGCAGCACGAAAAAAAGGAGCCGCAGGAGCGCTACGACGGACTGGTGCGCTTCTGTGCGGAACACGGGTTCGGGCACGAATACCTCGCCTCGATCCGCGACCGCGAAATCCGCGAAGGCGACCTGTTCATCCTCGTCAGCGACCGCGACCTGGTGACGCTGCTCAAGCAGGCCGAGCGGCAGCAGATGACGCCCGGCCGCGAATTCGGCATCATTTCGTACAACGACACGCCGCTCAAGGAGATCCTCGCGGGCGGGATCACCACCCTCTCGACCGACTTCCGCCAGATGGGGCTGACGCTGGCGCAGCTGATCTTCCAGAAAGGCATCCGCAACATCGAGAACCCCTGGATGCTCAACATCCGGCGCTCCCTGTAAAACGGCAGCAGGCCGCGATTCCGCCCTCCCTGCGGGCGGAGCAGCGGACTGACGGGCTGACGAGCTTACAGACTAATGAGCCGGCGGACAGACAGACAGACAGACAGACAGACAGACAGACGAACCAATGGGCTGACGGGCGGGCAAACTGGCAGACCGAAGGACTGGCGGGCCGACGGACTGGCGGGCCGACGGACTGATGAGTTGACGGACGGACAAACCGATGGATTGGCAGATTGACAGCCGGGGAAACGGCTCCGGCATACGCCCCGAAAACAAACATCCCGAACTACGAATGTCCGGGATGTTTTTATTTCTTCGCCCTGCGCAACTCTTTCGCCCTGCGCTGCGCCTCCTGCGCTTCGGCCCGCTGTTCCAGCACCTCCTTGCGGGATCGGAACTTTTCCCGCCCCGACAAGACCCGCTCTTCATAACGCCGCTGTCTGAGCCTTCCCAACCAGTCGGGCGCCAGCACGACCGAGACATACCCGATCGCCTGTCCCGCGCAGTAACACCCGACCTGCGCCCACAAATTCCCCTCGAACGCCCCGACGGGCAGCACCCGGTATTCCAGCCAGGGAAACAGGGCGAACATCACCAGCAGCATGGCTGCATCGAGCCGTTCGTTGCGCGACCACCCGAGCCTGCGCCACCCTAAGAGGAGAGCCAGCAGGTTGATGCACAGCATGGAGGGAATAAGCATCCGGGGCGTAAGCAGCGACACCCCGGGACGGAACAGGATGACATAAAGGCCCGGCACGGCGGGCAAGACAAGCTGTGCGGCAAACAGCCCTATTTTCATTCGTTCGGTTTTCATAGAGATACGGAGATCGGGGCACCCTCCGATACGGCCCATCGAATATAGGAAAAAATCCCGGACGGTGCAAATCGCCGTCCGGCTTTTCGTCCGGCAAAGCGAAACAAAATCCCGGCGAGCGAATCGCCGGGATCTGCCTCTGTCCGGCAGGCTCCAAGTCACCGGATACCGGACATACCTGTCCCTCTGAAAGGGATTTGCGGAACGGATCCTGAATTCCCGACGGAACAGGGAACCTCCTCCGCGGGAAGCCTACCCTAACTTCATGACATCGTCGATGCCCATGTCCTTATAGGTGGTTGCCAGCTCCTCGCTGCGGTCGGAAATGACCAGCAGCTTGTCGCCCAGCTTGAGTTCCGTCTTACCCTGCGGCACGAAATACTCACCGTCGCGGCAGACCATCATCACCAGCGTATTCTCGGGGAGGGTGATGTCCTTGAGCGTATGCCCGCTTTCGAGCATCGTCTCGTTGACCTCGACCTCCGTAAGCGCCGACTTCATGTCCTGGTGCATGTCGACGCTGAAGGCCGACTCGCGCTCCTCATAGGCCAGCCCCAGAAGGTTGGCCATGCCGCTCACCGTAGTGCCCTGCACCAGCAGCGAAATGATCGTCCCCAGGAAAACCACGTTGAACAGCAGCCCGGCATTCTCCACATGCGCCATCAGCGGATAGATGGCGAAGAGGATAGGCACGGCGCCGCGCAACCCGACCCACGACACGTAAAGCCGCGCCTTGGTCGTAAACTTGCGGAACGGGAGCAGGCAGGTGAAGACCGTCAGCGGACGCGCCACAAGGATCATGAACGCCCCGACCAGCCCGCCGAGGATCAGCACCCGGGGTTCGAGCAGTTCGTTGCTGTTCACGAACAGGCCCAGCGTGAGGAACATCACGATCTGCATGAGCCACGTGAACCCGTCGAAGAAGACGGTCAGCGGCCGTTTCTGTTCGAGTTTATGGTTGCCGATAACCAGACCCGAAAGGTAGACGGCCAGGTAGCCGTTACCCTTGATCAGGTCGGTGAAGGCGAACGAGAAGAAGATGAATGCCAGCAGGAGCACCGAGTAGAGCGAATGGTTGGCCAGCTTGATGCGGTTGATCGTCCATACGGCCAGCCGCCCGATCAGGTACCCGGACAGGGCGCCCACGACCATCTGCACCACGAAAAAGACTACGCTCATGCCCAGGCCGACGCCGGACGAGGTATTCGACACGACGCTGATGAGCAGGATGGTCATCATGTATGCCATCGGGTCGTTCGAACCGCTCTCCAGCTCCAGCAGCGGGCGCAGGTTTTGCTTGAGCCCCTGTTTCTTGCTTCGCAGGATGGAGAAAACCGACGCCGAGTCGGTCGAGGACATCGTGGAGGCCAGCAGCAGTGCCAGCGCGAACGGTATTTCGATCCCCAGCCACGGAGCCACCAGCCACACGAAACCGGCCAGCACGAACGCCGTCATGACCACGCCGACCGTAGCCAGTACGACGCCCGGGCCGATGATGGGTTTTATCTCCGAGAACTTCGTGTCCATACCGCCCGTGAAGAGGATAATACACAAGGCGATCATACCCACGAACTGGGTCATCTCGACCGAACGGTACGAGATGAAATTCAAACCGAACAACATGCCCACCCCGAGGAACAGCAACAGCGCGGGGGCCCCGAAACGATACGCGACCTTACCGGCCATCACCGCCACGAAGAGCAGCAATGCGCCTACCAATACTACGTTTTCACCACTGATGTCTATCATTCTTCTCCGTTTATGTTACGTTATGCTTTATCTACTATGTTCAGCCTGGTCAGCGGCTTGTACTCCAGGTCGGCGTACTCGAACGCCTGCATGGCTGCAAAACTGTTGTCGGGCGTACGGTAGAGGGCCACCGTGAGCGCCGGGACATTCGCGCGTGCCAGGCCGAGCAGCCGGTCTACGGCGCCGTTCTCCACCGACTGCACCACATCGGCACGGACGCCCCGGTCGAAGTAGAGCTCCTCGAAAACGAGGTAGCAATGCTTGTCCTTGTGGAAGGGCACGCCCCCCGAGCCGAAGAGCTGGATCGCAGCCATGACCATCCCCGAGAGGATCAGCAGCCCGCCGATGAAAACGATCGCCGAACGCATGTTGTTCGTGAGCTCCGCCCCGTACATGTTGTTCACTACCACCAACGCAACGCCGGCGATGAACAGCACGGCAGCGCGCAACTGGGACTTGCGGCGTTTTACCACAACGCCCCCGGGCAAGGCGTACATCGCCTCGCAAATTTTATTCCTATCCATATCTTTTTCATTATTAATCGTTTGTATCTCCTTTGTAAACCGGTAAAATACAACACGCTAAATAATGAGCCGGCGCAGCCGGTAGACGTAGTAGTCTACGGCATGCAGGCCGACGGACAGGTCAGAAGATTTGAATTCCGAGGTTACTTTCACGACACCCGCCTCGAACCGGTTCGCCGCAAAACGGTCGGCGTTCTGGCCGGTTCCGGATCCGCCGCGCTGGGAAACGGGCACGACTGGGGCAGGAGATACTTCCCCCGCCACGCGGGGTAAATTCAGGTCGGCATTGTACTCGCGCTCGCAACGCCATTGGTCGTGGGAAGCGCGGTCGACCGAAATCGTGACGGCGGCATGCTCCGCAACGGACGCAGGAATCCCCCTGCCGCCCGTTTCGTAGAACAGGCAACACAGCAAGCCCGACAGTATGATCGCGATTTTACGCATGCCTGAATTTCGATCGGCAACAAAGATAAAAAAAATCCGGCAAACATCACGCCTCTGCGGGGCAAAAAGAACTTATTGGGGGATAAAAATATACGTAATCGTCCCTTGCTGGCGTGCCGGGGCGGAGTCGTCGATGTTGAAACGCGACCTGCGGGCCGAACCGAGCGCCGAAGAGCGCATGCACTCGTCCCCGCCTTCGACCACCCGGGCGTTCGTCACGTCGCCCGCACGGTTGACCGTAATCTCGACCACCACTTCGCCGCCGCCTTCGCATTTGTAGGCCGGGACGGCCAGGTAGCGGGACGTCCGCACCGGGTCGGTCAGCGAAAAGGAGACCGTGACGCGCCCCTTGACCTTGCGATCCTGGTGCTCGGAATCCTCCCCGGCACCGCGGCGCTGGCGGATGGCGCGCTCCTCGGCGAGCCCCTGTTCGTAAGCCTCGCGGTTGGCGCGCATGCGCTCCTCGGCCGCAGCTGCGGCATCGTTGAGCGCCGCGGCATTGGTACCGCGGTCGTCCCTGAGCTTTTCGTTCAGCGCGTTTTCGTTCGAGACCTGATTCTGGATGCTCCGCCAGTCGATCGGATCCT
>OLGL01002653.1_pt1 | contig 13190 bp, 8 predicted proteins | sample 1605041 | NCBI WGS metagenome assembly OLGL01 (sample SAMEA3888905, study PRJEB22519) | human gut metagenome | biome: human gut; feature: human-associated habitat; material: faeces | place: Denmark | collected 2010 | reverse complement strand
GCTCGCGCAGGTAGGGCGTAAGCCCGCACTCCTCGGAGAGCGTCGACTTGCTCTTGACGAGGTTCCGCCCGCCGTGCTCCTGCACCAGACGCCACACCGTGGCGTTCATCTCGTCGGCGTCGGCGGCCCAGTGCACCGCCATGCCATTGGCCGTGGCGTTGCGTTCGAACTCTTCGAGGTAATGCCCCAGATGGCTCAGCGTATGGCGCTTGATCTCGGACGACATGCGCCGCAGGTCTTCCCATTCGGGCACCGTGCGTGCCATCTTGTCGCGCTTTTCGCGTACGGCGTAAAGCGCCTTGTCGTGCCACGCCGTGCGATCGGCGTCGGCGATGAATTTCGCGGCGGCTTTGGAGTGGGTGCTCATAACTTCGAATTGAGGATTTCAACGGCATGGATGGTGCGGATTGGGAGTTTGTCGTGGTCGATAACCCCCTGCATGTGCATCAGACACGAAGAGTCGGCGCCCGTAATGTATTCGGCACCCGTAGCCATGTGGTCGCGCACCTTGTCGCGCCCCATGCAGACAGACACGGCGTTCTCCTCGACGGAGAACATGCCGCCGAAACCACAGCATTCATCGCGGCGCGATGGCTCGGCGATGTCGATGTCCCCGACCAGCGAGAGCAGGTCGCGCAGCTTCGACATATAGGGCACGTTCAGCTCGCTGGGCGATGACAGCCCCATTTTGCGCACCCCGTGGCAGGAGTTGTGCACGCTCACCCGGTGCGGGAAACGTGCATCCAGCTTCGCGGGCTTCACCACGTCGTGGATGAACTCGCAGATCTCCCAGATACGCGAATCGACGCAGGCATGCTCGCGGTAATTGTCCAACAACCGCGGATAGCCCTCGCGCACGAAAACCACGCAGCTGGCCGAAGGCCCGACCACGTAGTCGTACTGCGCAAAAAGCGCATCCATGTGTTCTGCCAGCGCCCGGGCGTCCTTCTCGAACCCGGCATTGGCCATCGGCTGCCCGCAGCAGGTCTGTCCGAGGGGATAATCCACCTCGCAGCCCAGCCGCGAGAGCAGTTCGTACGACGCACGCCCCACCCCGGGGTAGACGGCGTTGATATAACAGGGTATGAACAATCCTACTTTCATGTTCGTCGGTTTAGTATGCTGTCGCGTATGCCCCAAAGATAGCGGATTTACGGATGAATTGTCCGCCCGTGGACGTTTTTAGGTATAAAAGGGCTATTATTATGCCGAGACATGCCACGAAAAAAGGAGTACCTTGTAAGGCACTCCCCTCCCACGTCGGGCTCGCAAGCCCTATTTCACTTCGATCTGGCGCGTGGCGGCGGCCAGTTCCTCGACCTTCTTCTTGGGAATGTCAATGGTCATCACGCCGTTTTCGACCCTGGCCGAAATTTTCTCGCGCTCGATGTTGTCGGGCAGCAGCAGGCTCTGCTGGAACTGCGTATAGGAGAATTCGCGGCGCAGGTAGGTACCCTTGCGTTTCTTGTCTTCCTCCTTCTCCTCGGATTTCTTCTCCAGGGAGATGATCAGCTCGTTGTCCTCGTTGATGTGGACTTTGAAATCCTCACGGGTCATGCCCGGAGCAGCGACCTCCACCTTGTACTCGTCTTCGTCTTCGATAATGTTGACGGCAGGAGCCGTGGCGTTGCGGCGTTCGGCGAGCCAGTTGTTATCCAGAAATTCGTTGAAAATGCTCGGCAGCCAGTTTTGATTCGTTCTTGCAGGTGTCATAATCTTGTCCTCCTTGTTTTATTTTGGTTTAACTTTATTTTCTTTCGCAGCCCCTTCCGGAGCGGTTTCATCCGTAACAGGTCAAATCCTGTGCCAGCCGCATGAAAACGAAAAAATGTCACAAATTGTCACACATCCTGCTATTCCGACATGACAAACCGGCAAAAAAACCTTCCGGCAACGACGGAATAGGCGGCCTTTTCGCAATTGCGGAAAAAAGCCTACCTTTGCCGCATGGATTTCGCACGGATACTGACCGAACGCTACGCGCTCTCGGACGAGGGCACGGGTCTGCTCATGCACTCCGCCACGCTGACGCGACACGCCCGCAAGGAGGTCATCATCGAGGAGGGGCAGCGCGATGCGGACGTCTGCTTCGTGGCCGAAGGTTCGGTGCGCACGTATGTCATGCGCGAGGACAAGTGCGTCATCTTCTCCTTCTCGTTCGAGGGCGACCCGGCTACCTCGACGCTCGGCACACAGCCCGGCGGCTTATCGCGCCAGACGATCGAAACAATGGAGCCCGCGACGCTGGTACGCATCCCCCGCGCCCGCATGGACGAGCTTTTCGCCGGGAACGCCGAACTGGCCGACTGGGGACGGCGCATGGCCGAGGAGCAGTTGCGCCGCCACGAGGACTATTTCGCCGACTATGCCTGGCGCGGCAAACGCGAACAGTACGGCCGCATGCTGCGCGAATATCCCCAGCTGCTGCAGCGCATCGCCCTGAAAGACCTTGCGGCCTACCTCTTCCTCACGCCCCAAAGCCTGAGCCGCATCCGCGCCGGGGTCAAATAATACGGAAATTACCATAAGTTAACTTTTCCCGGCGCAGAATGCCTTACTTTTGCACCACCTCAATAAAAAGAGGTGCAATTATGTTACGCGACAGTATCGATTACAAAGGCACGGCAGTCGGCAAACTCTTCCGCCGCTTTCTTTTTCCCACGGTCATGGGGATGGTCTTCTCGGCGGTGTTCGTCATCACCGACGGGATATTCGTAGGCCGGGGCATCGGCAGCGACGCACTGGCGGCAGTCAACCTCACCGCCCCGCTCTTCACGCTCGGCACGGGGCTCGGGCTGATGTTCGGCATGGGCGGCTCGGTGGTGGCATCGGTGAACCTGGCGCAGGGCAAACGCCGCGTGGCCCAGATCAACATCACGCAGTCGCTCTTCGTACCGGCACTGCTGATCGTGCTGCTCAGCGCCCTGCTGATCCTTTGCCACAAACCGTTGCTGCTGCTGTTGGGCACGCCGCCCGAACTGATGGTTCCCGCGCGCGAATACCTCGTGTGGTTCACGCTCTTCCTCACGCCGCTGGCCGTATTCAACATCCTGATGTTTATCGTGCGGCTCGACGGCGCACCACGGTTCGCCATGGCGTGCAACATCATGGCGGCCTCGATCAACATCGTGCTCGACTATCTTTTCATCTTCGAATTCGGGTGGGGGCTCGCGGGCGCGGCCATCGCAACGGGAGTCGGCTACATAGTAGGCTCGGGCGTGATGCTGCGGTACATGCTGCGCCACAGCCGGACGCTGCACTTCGTGAAGTTCAAAACCAGTTACAAGAGCCTGCGCCTCACAGCCCGCAATCTGGGCTACATGACCTACATCGGGTTCCCGGCGCTGCTGAGCGAGCTGGCCATTTCGTGCCTGATGGTCGTGGGTAACTACACGTTCATCCGCTACACCGGCAAGGACGGCGTGGCGGCGTACAGCATCGCCTGCTACATCTTCCCGATCATCTTCATGGTCTACAACGGCATCATCCAGTCGGCACAGCCGATCATCAGCTACAACTACGGCGCAGGGCTGATGCGGCGCGGCAGGGATGCGTTCGCGATGGCACTCGGCACAGCGTTCGTCTGCGGGCTGGCGGTATTCGGGTTCACGTGGCTGTTCAGCCCGTGGATCGTGGGGCTGTTCCTGACGCCCGACGCCCCGGCCTATGCAATCGCCGTGCGCGGCCTGCCGCTCTTCGCCGCCGGGTATCCCTTTTTCGGAATCAACGTCGTCACGATCGGCTACTACCAGAGCATCGAGCGCGGACGGCTGGCGACGGGGCTCACCGTGCTTCGGGGCATCGTGCTGATGGCTTTCTGCTTCCTCGTGCTGCCGCGGCTGGCGGGCGTCGCGGGGATCTGGCTCGCGGTACCGGCGGCCGAACTGGCCGTAACACTGCTCCTGCTCGTACTGCTGCGCATCGGCTACGGGATGAGGCGGTAAATGGAGAACGTGAACAATCCCGGCCCGCATTTGAATAGATGCAGGCCGGGATTACCGTTTCACGCCCCGAACCCTTGCAGGCGGCAGGCGCCTGCCCCGGTCGTACGCACTGCGCCCCGCGCAAACAACCGTAACATCAGGATCACTCCCGGCGGTATTTCTCCATGAATTCGGTGGGCAGCATCCCGAACTGCGCATGGAAGCACTTGGCGAAATAGGAGGTCGAAGTGAAGCCCACCATATAGCATATCTCCGTGACGCGCAGGTCGTTGGACTTGGAAAGCAGCTCGGCGGCCACCCTGAGGCGCGTGGAGCGCAGGAACTCGTTGGGCGTAGTGCCCGTCAGCGACTTGATGCGCGAGAAAAAGAGCGTACGGCTGACATTCACGGCTGCGGCGATGTCCTCGACCGAAAGATTCGAATTGGAGATGTTATCCATGACATACTGGTTCCCCTGCGCCATGAAACGGTTGCCCGAAGGGCTCGCCGCATCCCCATCCATGACCAGGTAGGGCATCTTCGAGAATTTCAGGCGCAGCCGGCCGCGGATGCCGATAAGCGCCCGTATCTGGCAGTCGAGGTAGTCCACCGACAACGGCTTTTCGAGGTAGGCGTCGGCACCCGCCTCCAGCGCACGCACCTTCGCCGCCGAAGAGGAGTCCAACCAGCACCACGGGGAGGTGATCCAGCGCCGGATCGTTGCGGATCGCCGCGCAGAGCGCCACGCCGTCCATCCCTTTCATCGCCACGTCGCTCACGACGGCCGCGATGCTCCGGCTTCGGAGCAGGTCGAGCGCCTGCCGTCCGTCCGTCGCACAATGGATCGTATAGCTGCCGGAGAGATGCCGCACGAAAAAGTCCGCGAAGTCGGCATTATCCTCGGCCAGCAGGATGTCGGGCAGCCGCTTCTGCACCTCGGGCTGCACGGCCGCCACGGCCGGCTGCCCGGCAGGCACTCCGGAATCGCCATCCGTCCCGGGGACGGGACGGGGTGCACCGAGCGGAACCGTCACCGTAAACTCCGTCCACTGTCCCACGGCACTTTCGACCCCGAGCACGGCGCCCATCCGGGTCGCCAGGCTCTTCGCCACGGCGAGCCCCAGCCCCAGCCCGCTGCCGGAGACACACTTGTCCGACGTATAGAAAGGTTCGAATATCCGTGCCTTCTCCGCCCGGTCTATCCCCGCGCCGTCGTCGCGGACACGCACCCGGAACACATCGCCGGGCACCTCCCCGCCGGGGCCTTCGAGCGTCACGTCGATGCGGCTCTCGGCGAACTGGTAGGCATTACCGAGTATCTGGCCCACGATCTTCGAGAAGTGGTCGCAGCACATCTCGGCCGTGAGGGCTTCGCCGGGCAGCCCGAGGTGCACCGCGATACCCCGCCGCGGGACGGCATCCCCCACCGCCGCGACCACCGTCCGCAATACTTCCCGTACGTCGACGCGCTCCGGAACGCAGGAGGCGGCATGCTCGCCCTCCTCCGCGCTTTTCAGGTTCAGGATCTGGTCGACCAGCGTCCGCAGCCGCTCGCAGTTCTTGCGGATGATGTCCACGTCGTCACGGAGCCCGGGCAAATCCCCGGCGCGCTTGGCGATCTCTTCGACGGGCGCGGCAATCAGCGCGACGGGCGTACGTATTTCGTTGGCCACCTCCGTGAAGAGGCTGACCTTGGCTTCGAGCAGGTCGAGCTTGTTCTTGCGGGTGATCGAGGCGATCTGCTCGCGGTGCGCGCGGACAATCCTGCGGCGCAGCCACAGGCCGCCGCCCGCCACGGCCAGCAGAGCCAGCACGCCGTAGGCCACGACCATGGCGCGAGCCATCCACCACGGCGGCAGCACGAGGATCTCGACCACGGCCTCCTCGCCGAACTGCTCGCCGCCGGTCGAGGCGCTCACGACGAAGCGGTAACGGTTCGGCGGCAGGTTGGTGTAGGAGACATGCTGCACCCCGGCCCCTTCGTCCAGGCCGGTGGTGATCCATTTGTCGTCGAAGTTCTCCAGCCGGTAACGGTAGACCGTCCTCAGCGGCGAGGAGAAGTTGAGCGCAATGAAATCAAGGCTGAACGACATCTTCCGTCCGCGCAGGCGCACCGAGCGCTGGCAGTCGATGGTATTGGACAACAGTCGTCCGTCCACGGGCACGCTGCGGTTGAAGAGCTTGAAATCGGGGAAGACGACGCTGAGCTTGGCCGAATTCTCGCGGCGCGTGAAATCATAGGGATAGAACTTGTTGATGCCGTTGTTGCAGCCGATGTAGATATGCCCGGTCGAGGACTTGATGCCCGAATTGGCGTTGAAGATATTGGCCAGCAGTCCGTCGTCGGAGGTGAACTTGTAGATCGACTGCGGGCCGTTCCCGGGGCTGTATTTCAGCAGCCCGCGGTTGGTCGTGAGCCACAGTTCGCCGCCGTTCTGCACGATCTGGAACACGGCGCAGTTGCCGTAGGGCAGCATGTCGAACTCCCTGGAGAGCGTGTCGGCCGCGATGTCGTAACGGCAAAGCCCGCAGCCGTGGGTGCCGATCCACAGGTTGTCCCCCTCGACGGCCAGGCAGCTCACGAAATCGGAAAGCCCGCCCCCGGAATCGTGCGAACAGAGGGCGAACCGGCCGTCGTCGAACCCGTAGCGGATCAACCCCTTGCCCAGCGACGCGAACCACAGGTGCCCGCGGGCATCCTCGCAGATGTCCACCACGTCGCTGTTATGTCCCAGGCCGAATGCGCACGTGATGGTCTGCGAAACGTCGTCGTAACGGCAGATGCCCATTTTGGTGCCGATCCACAACTGCCCCCGCGAATCGCGGAAAACCGAATAGACGTCGAGATTGTCGAGTCCCGTGCCGGCCTGCGTGAAGTGCTTCATCTGCCGCGTGCGCAGGTCGATGCGGTAAAGCCCGTCGCCATACGTCCCGACCCACAGCCATCCGCCGTCGATGGTGAGCGCATGGATGTTGAGCGCCCGGTCACGCGGGTCGACCGCCACGGGCGTATAGCTGCCCGTACGCGGATTGTAAAGGCTCAGCCCCCCGTCGTCGCTGCCGATCCAGATATTCCCCTCGGGATCCTCGCAGAATTTGCTGATGATATGCCCGCACCCCTCGCCGGCTTCGATGAGCGTGAAGAGCGAACTGAGCGGCGAGAGGTAGTTGATGCCGCCGAAATAGGTTCCGATCCACACGCCGCCGTCACGATCCTTGAGGATGGAGTGGATGAATTTGTCGTTGAGCCGTCCGTTCCGGTTGGTCGTGCCGTTGTCGACATGCTCGAAACTGCGGTTCTTGGTATTGAAATTCACCAGGCCGTGATCCGTCCCGAGCATGATTATCCCCGGGGTGTATTCGATCATGCTCCGCACGCGGCCATACGCCTCGCCGTCCTCCGGGCGGTTGCAGGTGAACGTCAGCCGCGAAAGTTCGAACTTGTAGAGCTCGCAGGCATACCCCGCGATCCAGATGTCGCCGAAGGAATCCTGGCACATGGTACTGATACGCGAGATCGGCTCGCGCGTGAGCGTGTCCTCGACCCGGAAGGTCGAAAAACGGTTGTTCTCGGGGTTGTAGCGGCTCAGCAGCGAACCGCCGCCCGAAGCCACCCAGATGTTGTTGTCGTGGTCGAGCAGGATCTTCACGATGACGTCGGACGAGAAGGCCTCGGGGTATTTCGCGGCGTTATAGTGTTCGAACGTGCCGCTCTTGAGGCTGTAACGGTAGAGGCCGTCGCCGAGCGTCCCGATCCACATGTTGCCCGCGACGTCCGCCGCAAGCGAATAGACCAGCAGGTTGCGGCGCTCCCGGCCATCGCTGCCCAGGATGGGCAGGTGGACGAACGACTCGTCCTTCGAGTCGAAGATATAGACCCCGTCGCTGGTTCCGACCCATATGCGGTCGCCGTTGGGGAACCCTTCGCCGCAAAGGCTGTAAATGCAGTTGTTTTCGAGCGTATTGCGGCGGCGGTAATCGGAGCGGTAGTTGGTGAAATCGTAGGAGTTGAACCGGTCGAGGCCGTCGGCCGTGCCGACCCAGACATACCCCTTGTCATCCTGATAGAGGCACTGGATGGTGTTCGACGACAACCCGCTGTTGTCGGTATAATACCTGAATTTGTGCTCCATACCGCTCCCGGCACGCAACACCAGACACATCGCGACCGCACATACCGCACATTTCACCCTCAATTCCATAGCGCCGACCCTTTAGAGAACTTTATAATCTTTATCATTCCATCCCGCAAAACCGACGCAACCTTTCCCGGGGCGGAAGCATCCGATGGGAAAAATACTTTCTTTCCTTAATATATACAAATACAAGGCGCCATTATACCTATTTCGGGCAGCAGAAATGCGCCGTCCGGCTCCGAAGCGGAAGGCATTATCCGTCGGGGCACCGCCCTTACGCGCCGCAGTCCGCTGCCCCGCCCCGAAGACATGACGCCCCCGGGCGGACGGCCGATGCCGTCCGCAATGCAGGCGCAGGATAAGGGGCGCTATCCCCGCAAACAACGGGGAGTACCCGGAAATCAGCCGGGAGGGGGGGGGAATTCGGGATGCATGGCCGCCGGATGTTTACCTGATCCGACCGATGTCGTCCAGCGGCCAGTCGTCGGTGCGGAACGGGACAAGGGGCTGCCCCATCGTCGTCATGACATTGGCTTCGGGGCAGTAATTGCGGAAGGCGTAGCGCACCGCCACCGGGTCGGGCACCCGGTCGGAGCTCACTTCGATCCGGTTGTCCCAATATTTGAAATTCGCAACGGCAGGGTGGAAAACCCGGTCTTCGCCCGCAATCTCGAAGCCGCCCGGACGGCAATAACCTTCAGGGCCGAAGGCCACGAAGCTGTCGACGCCGTTTTGGGCCCGGACGGGCAGGTTGTCGAAAGTCAGCACCAGTTTATTGCCGTCGCGCTCCATCGACTTGTATACCGGCGCCGGGGCGGGCAGCCCCGTCACCCCGTAATCGTTCGCCAGGGCGAGGAACGCCAGCCGCTCCCCCACTTCGCGCTTGCGCGCCGGATGGATGCAGGTCGGGTTGCCCAAGTCGGTCGTGGCAGCGATCCCCGAGTGCGGGATTTCGGCCAGCGCCCGGTACTGCGCCTCGATCACCAGCGGCAGCGAACGCAGTGTGTCGCCCTCGTAGCGGTAAGGCGCCAGCTGCGTATAGTAGAACGGCATCTTCCCGTCGCCCCAGGTTTCCCGCCAGAGTTTGACGAGCGAGACCTGCAACGCCTTGTAATCGTACCAGTTCTTGCGGTTCGACTCGCCCTGGTACCAGATGAACCCTTTGGCCGTATAGCGGCAGACGGGCAGGATCATTCCGTTGTAGAGCCGCTGGGGAATGCTGTTGTCGTAGGTTCCCGACTTGGCAACGGCGTGGTCGATGCCCGGCGTCGCGTCGATGGCGTCGACGGTCATCCACGCCTCGATGGTCGAACCGCCCCAGTTGGAGGTGATGAGCCCGACCGGAATGCCCAGCGCCTTGTAGAGCATACGCCCGAAAAAATAGCCCACGGCGCTGAACTGGCCGACGGAGGCGGGCGTCGCGGTCTGCCAGGCCGCATCGCAATCGTCCAGGGGCGTCTTGGACGAGACCCTGGGGACGGTGAACATCCGAATGCCGGGGTACATGCCCGCATCGGCGATGGCATCGACCGCCCCCTCGACGGGTTGGAACATGAATCCGCTCACAGGCATCTCCATGTTGGACTGTCCCGAGCAGACCCACACTTCGCCCAGCATCACGTTGTCAAGCACGACCTCCTTGCCGTCGCTGACGGTCACGGTATAGGGGCCTCCGGCTTCGCCCGTGGCGATTTTCATCGCCCACCTGCCCTCAGCGTCGGCCTTGGCGTCGTACGTGCGACCGTCCCACGAGGCGGTGAGCAGCACCCGGCTGCGGGGCGATGCCTCGCCCCAGAAATTCACTTCCGTATTGCGTTGCAGCACCATATTGCTTCCGAGCAGAGCCGGAAGTTTCACTTCGGCTTCCGCCTGCACAGCCAGCAACAAGACCACTGCGGCTAAAAAAAATCGTTTCATAGTTTGGGATTATTTGTCGGTTTGCTCTTTTTCAATGACAATATTATCGCAGTTCCGGGTGATAAAGTTACGTTTTTCCCCGGATAAAACGGGATAATCATCGGTATATTCGATTACATTGTCCTGCGTGAACACGAACCCGTCGACACAGTAGAGGTTGACGATACGCGGGTCGAACACGCGGAAGGTGTTGCCCTCGACCCGGATGTTGCGGTGGTAGCGGCTGGTCTCGCGGTCGGGGATGCCGCTGCCCACGGCAATACATGCCGAGCCCCAACCGGGACTGCCGTAGTTGCCGTTCTCGAAGAGGTTGCGGCGGATCACCACGTCGCGCACGCCCGACTGCTCGTACCAGTAGTTGGCGTCGCCTTCGATCAGGATGGCCGCCCCGGCGATGTGGAAGTAGTTATCCTCGATGACCATGCGGTTGCGCGAGCCCAGCAGCAGTCCGCGCGCCCGGTTGCCGCGCATGCGGCAGCCCTTGATGAGCACCTCGGGATATTCGTCGTCGGCCGCCACGACATGCATGGGCTCGACCCCGTCGGGGAGCGGCTCGGTGAAGGTGACTTCGGTGTAAACCTTGTTGAGGCGCCTGACGGACTTCACCGTCCGGCGGGCATAGGTCTCCACGTTGTTGTTGTCGACCAGTTCGAGGGGCATCCCCGGCACGATGAAATCCACGCCGTACTGCCCCGAGTTGCGCCAGCGGAGCAGCAGTTTGTCGGGGCCCCCGACCTTTTCGACGGCCATGTACAGCCCGTGGATATTCGTCGCGTCGTCTTTCTGGTTCTCGAACGTGCAGTCGATCATGCGGATGTAGCCGCCGCAGTTGACGTAGTGCGTGGCGTCGGCCGTAATGCTGATCATGCGTCCCTTGCCGGGCGAGGGGACGATCACCAGCTTGCGAAGCTCGATGTCGCGGCTGCGCTGCGCGATCACACCCATGCCGCCGCAGTGGTAGAGGTTGACGTCGCGGATGGCAACGCCCCGGCAGTCGGCGAGCGTGAAACCGGGGTTGTAACGCGCAGCCGCGCCGAATACCATCACGTTGCCGACCGTGGCGGTCAGGTCTTTGCGCAGAATGCGGATGTTGCCGTTGGCGCATTTTTCGGCCGGGATCGTCCGGTTCGACAGCCAGTAGTCCGTGGCACGGAACGCCGGTTCGCGCCGCACGGCGTCGAACTCCAGCAGGTTGGAGAAGGGGTACACCGTACCCTCGGCATCGCGGAAACGCAGGCAGCCGTTGACGATGTCGCAGAGGTAATCTTCGGGGAACTCGATTTCCAGCCAACCGTCGCCCTTCGCCACAACGGTGCCCTCGGAATTGAACGTACGGGTGAAGTCGATCGTCAGGTCGCGCACCGTAATGTTCTCACAGTCTTCGAGGCTGAACGGCGAGATGAAGCCCGTGAAGAGCAGTTCGGTGCCGTTGCCGTCGATCTCGAAGTCGCGCATACCCACCAGGTCGAACGCGATGCGCTTGAGGCTCTCGTCGTTGTTGCTGATGAACTGGTACTTTTCGACCGCCCGGTCGGGGCGCATGCGGAGCTGGCCGCCGGGCAGCACGAGCCGCGAGGCGCCGACCTCGGCACAGTGTTCCAGCGCGGCCCGCACGGCGGGCACGGCATCCGTCCCGGCAGCGCCGGGCGCAAGGAAATCTTTCAGGTAGACGGTTTTTTCCGCCGCAGGTGCCGCATATACGGCCAGGATGGCCAGCAGGGCGGCGCAGCATTTTCTCAGGGTTCGGTTCATAAGGGTCGTATTTTTCGGATAGGGTTATTTGTTATCAGCCGGTTCGATCTTCAGCGCGAAGCCGCCGCCGGGCGCCACGGGTATTTGCAGCCGTGTCGCGGAGGTCACCCGTTGCGTGGAGAGCACATAGCGGGCGGGCTCCGCAGCCGAGCGGCCGTCGTCGGCGAGCAGCGTGGCCGTATACTCCCGCCCGGGGTCGAGCAGCGACAGGTCGACATCGAGCGTGCGCGGCGTCCAGCCGGTAAGCCCGCCCACATACCAGCAATCCTGCCGTTTGCGTGCCGTGACGATATATTCGCCGATCTCGCCCGCGAGCACCCGCGTCGTATCGAACACGACGGGCAGCGAAGCGATGAAGCGCGTGCAGGCCTCGTCGGCCATGTAGCGCGTCGGGGAGTCACAGAGCATCACCAGCGGTGCGTCGAAAACCACGTAAGCCGCCACCTGGTGCGCCCGCGTGCCCTGGCTCATCGGGTTGCGGTAGTCTATCCGGAAGCCTTCGCGTGTGGCATTGCGGTAGGCGCCGGGGGTGTAGTCCACCGGGCCCTGCACCATGCGGATGAAGGGGAAGGTCACGTCGTAGAGCGGCATGTCGGGATTGCTCCACTTGAGTTCCTCCAGCCCGAAGACGCTTTCGAAATTGATGATATTGGGATAGGTGCGGTTCTGACCCGTGGGTTTGTAAACGCCGTGGATATCGAGCACCAGGCGGTGCGCGGCGGCGACCCGGGCAAGGCGGTAGACCAGCTCGACGGCCTTCTGGTCGTCGCGGTCGATAAAGTCGACCTTGAAGCCGCGGATACCTAATCCGGCATAGTAGCTGCACGCCTCTTCGAGCTTGGCGTCGAGCACGTTGCCCACGACCCACAGCATCAGCCCGACACCTTTGGCGTCGGCATAACGCACCAGTTCGGGCAGGTCGATCTGCTCGACCACGGACATCACGTCGCCGGCCTTCGGATCCGACCACCCTTCGTCCAACACGACGTATTCGAGCCCGTAGTCGGCCGCGAAGTCGATATAGGCCTTATAGGTTCGCGTGTTGATACCCGGCTCGAAGTCCACGCCCGTCAGCCCCCAGTCGTTCCACCACTCCCAGGCCACCTTGCCGGGCTTCACCCACGAGCAGTCGCCGATACGGTTCTCTGCGGCGAGGGCATAGACCAAGTCGTTGGTCGGGAGTTCGCGGTCTTCGTCGGCCACGGCGAGGATACGCCACGGATATGTCCGCGTGCCCTCGACGCGGGCGATATAGTCGTGGCGCGTGGCGACCTTCTCCTGGCAGCGGCGCTCGTGAAGGTAGCAACTGTCGGGCACGGCGGCAAACAGCCCCCGCAGGCCGCCCGCCGAGGGCGTCAGGAACATGCCGGGATAGGCTTCCAGATCGGCTTCGCAGACCAACACGCGGCCGGCGGCGCCGCAGTCGGCGGCCAGCGGCAGCAGGACGGGGTTTTTCGTCCCC
>OLGL01002652.1_pt1 | contig 13191 bp, 10 predicted proteins | sample 1605041 | NCBI WGS metagenome assembly OLGL01 (sample SAMEA3888905, study PRJEB22519) | human gut metagenome | biome: human gut; feature: human-associated habitat; material: faeces | place: Denmark | collected 2010 | reverse complement strand
ACCATCCGTTTACCCGAAACGGATGGTCTGTCTGTATCAAACGGATGATGCGTTTCATACCAACGCACCATCTGTTTTGTTATCTTATCTTAGATGAACCAGCGAACATAGCAGAAGTCCTGACGGTGAGGCAGTTCTGCATTCTTCGGGAACATACGGTAAGCTACCTTGAAGCTGCCTGCGTTCTCCAGCTTATGCGTTGCCTGGAACGTATAGAGGTCGCCCTCTTTCTTCACTACTTCAAACGGCGCTACGGAGTAAACGTGCTGCTTGCCGTCCTGAGCTGTATAAGTAGTTACCAGTTCCAGACCGATAGCATCGTTCAGCCCCTTCTCGTCGATAACGTAGGTAATGGTGTATTCCTTACCGCTTTCGAGAGAGCCTTTCACCAGTTCTTCCGTCTTTTCGCAGGATACGACTTCGATGCTGTCCCACTTGGCCACAACTTCTTCCTTCCATGCTGCGAGTTCCTTGGCTTTGGCATAGTTGTTGGCAGCCAATGCCTTGAAGCGTTTTGCTTCCTTGGTGTAGAACTTGCTATAGTAATCGTCCAACTGACGCTTCATTGTGTAGTGAGGCGCAATCTGCGCGATGGAATTCTTGATAGTTCTGATCCAGCCTTCGGAATATCCCTTCTTGTTGCGTGCATAGTACAACGGCAGGATTTCCTGTTCGAGGATGCTGTAAATGGTAGCGGCATCCAACTGGTCTTGGTATTCCTGATTCTGGTAAGTACGCTTTTCGGTCAACGCCCAGCCTGCACCTTCACGATAGCCTTCCAGCCACCATCCGTCGAGCACGGAGAAGTTTACCACACCGTTCATCAACGCTTTCTCACCGGAAGTACCGGATGCTTCGAGCGGACGTGTCGGAGTGTTCAGCCAGATATCCACACCCGATACAAGACGGCGTGCCAACTGCATGTCGTAGTTCTCGAGGAAGATAATCTTACCCAGGAATTCGGGACGGCGGGAGATTTCGATGATTCTCTTAATCAATCCCTGGCCTGCACCGTCGTGCGGATGGGCCTTACCCGTAAAGAGGAACTGTACCGGATAGTCGGGGTTGTTCACAATCTTGGACAGACGGTCCAGGTCGGTGAACAGCAGGTGTGCACGCTTGTAAGTGGCGAAACGGCGTCCGAAACCTATCAGCAGTGCATTCGGGTTAATCTTGTCCAGCAGAGACACAACACGTGAGGGGTCTCCCTGGTTGTTCAGCCATGTCTTGCGGTATTCCTTGCGGACGTAGTCAATCAGTTTGTTCTTCATGGCCATGCGCGTCTTCCAGATCTCTTCGTCGGGTACGCTGTAGATTGCTTCCCAAATCTTAGGATTGGACTGGTCGTACCAGAAGTTTTCATCGAAGTGCTTGGCATAGAGCTGCTTCCACTCCGTTGCGCTCCATGTGGGGAAGTGCACACCATTGGTGACGTAGCCCACGTGCATTTCTTCCGGGAAGTAACCTTTCCAGATGGGAGCAAACATCTCCTGGGAAACCTTTCCGTGCAACCAGCTTACACCGTTCACTTCCTGAGAAGTGTTGCAGGCGAATACGGACATGCAGAAACGTTCGCCCTTGTCGCCGGGGTTGTTGCGGCCGAGGTCCATGAGGTCATCCCAAGTGATACCCATACGGGCAGGATAACCGCCCATGTACTTGCCGAAGAGGCCTTCGTCGAAGTAGTCGTGGCCGGCAGGAACCGGAGTATGTACGGTGTACAGAGAAGAGGCGCGTACCAGCTCGATGGCCTGGTCGTAGGTCAGACCTTCGGCTACGTAGTCGCAGATGCGCTGTACGTTAATCAACGCTGCGTGGCCTTCGTTGCAGTGATATACGTCTTTCTTGATACCCAGCTTCTTCAAGGTAAGGATACCACCGATACCGAGCAGGATTTCCTGCTTCAAACGGTTCTCCCAATCGCCGCCATAAAGCTGGTGAGTGATGGAACGGTCGAACTCGCTGTTCATCTCGTTGTCCGTATCGAGCAGATAAAGGGAGATACGGCCTACGTTCACTCTCCAAAGATAAGCATGTACGTAGTAATCCAGGTAAGGAACATCGACTACAACCTGCTTTCCGTTTTCGTCCAATACGCGGTCGAGAGGCAACTGGCCGAAGTTCTGGGCTTCGTAGTTGGCAATCTGCTGTCCGTCCATAGACAAAGTTTGGGTGAAATAACCGTAACGGTACAGGAAACCTACGGCACACAGGTCTACATTGCTGTCGGAAGCCTCTTTCAAATAGTCGCCGGCAAGTACGCCCAGACCACCGGAATATATCTTAAGTACATGATTCAAACCGTATTCCATACTGAAATATGCAACGGAAGGACGATTGCTGTCGGGTTTTACATCCATGTAATTGCGGAACTTGGAATATACATCTTCCATTCTGCGCAAAATAACCTTATCTTTAGCAAGCGCCTCAAGCTTGGCATAGCTCATACGTTCCAACAGCAGAACAGGGTTCTGTCCTACTTCTTTCCAAAGAGCAGGGTCAAGGTCTCTAAACAGTTCGGTGGCTTCAAAGTTCCATGACCACCAAATGTTACGTGCAAGTTCGGATAACTTCTCCAATTCAGCGGGGATGTGCGATTTCACGTTCACATCCTTCCAGTTCGGAGTGTTTACATTACTGACTTTAATATTCATTGTATGATTACTTGATTAATTAATATGATTTTTTTCATTGTCCCAACTGACGCTTCATCGCATTACGCAACGCAACGTCGTAGGCTTCGTTATAGTATTGTATGAAATGTTTCCACAAGGCTTGTTCCGCCACCTGAGCGGCACGCTTACGAATCTCTTTGATTTCCGCATTGGTCTTTGTAGAGAACAAGGCTATGGTGTCCTTGATGCCGTCCGCCACTTCGGAATAGTTATAGTCCGAACGGTGCAGCACCTCGACTCCATCATTGATGCCGTGCTGGTTCTTCAGGCTGTTTACCCAAAGTCCGAAGCCGGCAAGGTCGGTCGTAATGGTGGGCACGCGGAAAGCCACGCTCTCCAGCGGGGTATATCCCCACGGCTCATAGTAAGAGGGATAAACGCTGAGGTCCTCTCCCAGTATCAGGTCGTAATAATGCTTGTTGAGAATGCCGTCCTTACCGTCCAGATAGCAGGGAACGAAGATTACCTTCACCTTGTCTTCGGGACGGTTGCCCATACCGAGGTACTTCAGCATGTCCAGCACCTGGTCGTGCGTCATGTTGTGCAGCCAGTGCGTGATGAAAGGTACTTCCAAAGGAGTGGTATAACGCTCGTCTTTCTTTTTCAGACGCTGCTGCAGGTCTTCGCGGGGGTCACCCACCCAACCGGGTACGTTGACGAAAGCCAGCACTTTCTTATTCAGATTCTTATCGCGGTTCAAACGGTTCAATGATTCCAGAAACACATCGATGCCTTTGTTCTTGAACTCGTAACGGCCGCTGGTTCCGATGATAAGTGTATCCTCATCAAACTCCTGCCCCAACAGGCAGTTTGCCACACGCAACATGGTGGAACGCGCCCGCTTGCGCTTACCGGTAAATGTGGAGCCTTTCGGAACGAAATCGTCTTCGAAACCGTTCATCAGGATTACGTCGGCAGGCTTGTCAAGCAGTTCCTTGCACTCGTTGTTGGTAATTTCGCTTACGGTAGTGAAACAGTCTACGTAATGGGCGGTCTGCTTTTCGATGGAATGCTTGGACTCCATATTCAGCTCCTGCGCCATTTGGTCGCCGTTGTAGGCAAAAAGATAATCGTATAGCGGTTTGTTGTTACCCGCAATAGAACGGCCTATCGAAGTGGCATGGGTGGTGAATATCGTAGCGATTTCGGGAACGGCAGTCTGCAAGTAAAGCGCAGCCATACCGGTCATCCATTCATGTGCCTGAAATACAACCTTGTCCGTTTCCGTCAGGTTATACCGGTAGAAACTCTCCACCACCTTTCCGGTGGCGTATGCAAACATCGAGGCTTCATCGTAGTCACCGTATGCGTGCAGTGAATCCACCTGATAGTGTTCCCACATCTCCGCATAAATTTCATTCTTTTGTGCAAAGAAAGGTTGGAAGTCAACCAATATGACAATAGGTTCGCCCGGAATGTTCCAGCGGCCTACGCGGACAGAGAGGTTGTCTTTTTCAATAGCATATTTCTTCCATGCGGCACAAAGGTTATCGGACTCGATAAATAAAGGGTTCTCTTTACCTTGCCAGAAGTCCGGGCCTACAAAAAATACTTTATCGCGGAATTTTGTCTGCAAAGTGTTCGCTCTGGTAGACAAAACTGTATAGATACCGCCTACTTTATTACATACTTCCCAGCTCGCTTCGAAGATGTAATCGGGGGTAAGTAGCTCTTTAACCATATATGTTATAATCTCTTTATCGTAATTGTGGCTGCAAAAGTACGCATTATTCTTTGAAAAATAGCCTTTTAATCGAAAAAACTGATTAAATGTGCATAAACAATCGTTTGCATAAATACTACCGGCAAACGCTAAAAGCCCACCAATACAGAGAAGAGCGAAGATTACCGATGAAAAGAGAAAAAACAGAAGTTTGTACGAAATAGAAGGAAAAGACAGAGAAGAAGATATGAAAAAGAGGGTATATCAAAACTTAAATTCGCTTGCTGTTTGTTTCTTTTTAGGCACGGATTACACGGAAAACACAGATTTTCTTTGTTCTTTTTCCGTATAATTCCGTGACTAAAAAGAAATCAGCAAGTATGTTTTGACACCCTCTTCTTTTATTTCAACTGCTATTTGTGCAGTCGGTAATTGCTGTTTATGCGGTCAGCGCACTGCCAATCAAGAAAGTGGCAGCCAAAGCTACAATCGCATAAAGTTCGGGGAATACGGCAAGAATCAGCGTGTTGCTGAATACGTCGTGTCCCTGGCCGATAGCGGCGATACCGTTGGCGCAAACCTGTCCCTGACGGATAGCGGAGAACAAGGCAACCAATCCCAAAGCAATACCTGCACCCAGAATGGCAGCAGCCTGAATGGCAGTCATGCCCGGAGTAAGGATGCCGAAAATAGTCTGGAACATAAAGTAGCCTGCAAAACCGTACAAGCCCTGAGTACCGGGAAGAGCGGTCAGCACAAGGAAGTTACCGAAAGCACCGTCGTTCTTCTTCAGCGCACCGATAGCCGCATTACCGGCAATTGTCACACCGTAGGCACTACCGATACCCGACAAACCAATCATCACTGCAATGCCAATATAGGCAATCAATAAATTCATTTCCATAATCTTATTCGTTTTTTATTGTTTATATTTTATTTGTTTCTCTTGTTTGTTTCTCTTAAAGATTTCTTTTGAAGAATTCTCCTGAAGACTCTCGGAGAAAAGATCACGCTATCTCCGCGCAGCTCCTATCTTCCTCTTTTATCAATCCTTTATTCTCTATTTCTCAATTTAAATTTTCAATTCTTAAACGGCTTGTATTCCTTGCCACCGCCTTCGTATCCGGAGTTCTTGAAGAATTCCACAAAGGTCAGACGCATGGGGTGAACCATTGCACCGAGCACGTTCATAAAGATATTGATGGCATGGCCGATAACGAATATCAGTACCATTACGATGGGGCCTGCAATAACATTGTCAGGACTCATGCCCACCGCCAAGCTGTTGAACACCCCTGCAAGGATACCACCCGACAGTCCGAGGGCAAACAGACGTACATACGACAGCACATCGCCCAGCAATCCGGTAGCCATATTGTAGGAATCCCAAAGCCCAAGCCCGATATTGAGGAATATGTTCTTTCCCGGACTGTTGTAGAGGAATATCATGGCTGCCGCCACACCGAGGATGCACAGATGCACCGTACCGCCCAATGGCATGACTTCCGGCAGCAAGGCTCCTACTCCACAGGAAACCAGCAATATAATCCAGCCAATCGTAGCCACGGCATACTTGAATCCGAACTGAATACCCTGGTTCACCGCTTTCAGCACCATACCGAACAATATCTGCACCACACCGAGTATCAACGACAACTGGAACATATCGTTATTGTCCATGAACAAGGCCGCTTTCATCTTTTGGAAGAAAGGCAGGTCGATATCGTAGATGTTCGCTCCGAAGAACGTGCCGGTCAGCAATCCGCAGAAGAAAGTGGATGCCGCCAATACCTGCACCAACGAGAGGACAGGTCTCATCGCAGCGCTGATGTTCTTGGCAAACAGACGGTACAGGGTTGCTCCGAGAAACAGGAACAGTCCGTAACCGGAGTCTCCCAGACACAAGCCGAAGAACACCATAAAGAAAGGTGCAAAGAACGGCGTCAGGTCCAACTCGTTATACTTGGGCAGCATATAGAGCTTGCATATAGGCTCGAACCAGGCAAAGAAACCTTTGTTGTTCAACTGTATAGGCACGTTGTCGCCCGGTACGGGAGAGGTTACCTCGTAGTACACGTGCTGCGCATCGAGCCATTCGGAGATTTCTCCGACTCTGGATGCCGGCGCCCAGCCTTGCAGCAGCATCAGCTTCTCTCCTGCCGTAGCTTCCGTATTCAGCATTACTTTGGAGAATTCCATGTCGGTGTTCACCTCTTTCAAGGCTGCACGCAACGAAGGGATTTCTCTCTCGGCAAGCACTTTCATTTTTTCCTCGTTATCCGCCAGAGCCTGTTCCGTCTCGTTACAAAGCACTTGTACGCGCTCCAATGAGTAAGGCGGCAGCTTGGCCTGCTCCGCATCCAAATCCGTTTCTTCCGAATTCCTGGTCACGGTAACGAAATAAACGCGAGAGGACTGGCGGCTGATAACCATCGCATTATAGGTATCTTCCCAGGTTGCGTCGTAATTGCCTTCCGAGCAGCTGTAAAAGCCTACTTCCAGTCCGGCATCGTGCAGACGCGACAGGCTTGCGGGTTCAAAGTTACCCCATGGCTCCAGCGCAACTTTTTCCTTCTGATAGGTTTGCAACTGCTGTTGCAACTTATTCTTTTCGGCTTGCAACTCGTCCACTTCGTTCAGCACTTCCAGTCCGCGGGCTGCCGAGGCGGGTGTTTCCTCCACCGCCGGTCTGGCGGGCTTAAACGCCTGCAACAGCTTTTCCGTAGCCTGCAGGCGGGCAGACAGACGGATACTGTCCTGTAACTCCGTATTGTCGGCAACGCCTTGCTGCTTTTCGGCTACATGCACCACACCGAGGTCGCGCACACCGTTCAGGAATGCTTCGTACTCCTTATAATATACAAGGAACGTGAGCTTCTTCATTTTCGTAATCATGCTTCTGCCTCCTTCCTTTTCTCTTGGTGGGACTTCATGATTTTCTGCGACGACTTGGAGAGGTTCTCCTCATCTTCCATAAACCGCTTGATTTTGCGCAGTGCATCCTGATAGCCCGGAATCTGTACTTTCTCAAAAAGATTCACCTTTTGGGTGGTCTTTTTACGCGCATGTTCCAGCAAGTTCAGCTTGGCCACGGTAAACTCCCGTTCAATGGCCGTGTGTGCCAGTTCCTTGAGCAAATGCAACCCGTCTGCATACCATTTGGGCGCATTGAACAAGCTGTAAGGGCGTATCTCGAAATCTACATTCTCGAGCAACGGCACCCGTACACCGGCAATCTTCTTTACACCGAGATGAACATCGCTGACCTTTATCAATGAAGCGTCGAACTCATTCCAAAGGGCGAACATGGCTTCATAAGCTTGGATTTCCTTTTCCAACCTCGCATCCAGCGCGGCAGCATCGGCCTTGCAGCGCTTCACTTCCATACGCAGGGCGCTCTCCTTGTTCTTAATGATGGGGAGCGTGCGCACACGTACTTTCAGTTGCTTTTCCAACTGCTGGAGCGACGTTTTATTATATTGAAACTTAATAGCCACTTCGTTAGTGATTAATGGTTAATTATAAGTGATTAGTTTTCTGTTTTGGGCCAGAATTCGTCCACAAGTTCTTTCTTGATGTTCACCTCTTCCGGACGGAAATACTTGCCGAACAAGCTCCAGGCTACGTCGAGCATCTCCGTGGTGTCGAGGTTTACGTCGATAGCCAGCAACTGGTTGGAGTAATCCTTGGCAAAGGCAAGCGTACGCTCGTCGTAGTTCGTCAGGTCGAAACCGTTCTCCAGCTTCGTCTTGGCATTGGCGGCATCGGCATACAGACGTACGGCGGCATTCATCACCTGCGGATGGTCTTTACGGGTCTTCTTACCGGTAACGAGCTGTTTCAGACGGGACAATGAACGGAACGGGTCGACGATAACCTTACCGATGTCACTGTCACGGCGAAGGAACAACTGCCCCTCGGTGATATACCCCGTATTATCGGGCACAGCGTGCGTAATATCGCCGCCGGACAAGGTAGTCACGGCAATAATCGTAATAGAACCGCCGCTGGGGAACTGCACCGCCTTCTCGTAAATCTTCGCCAAATCCGAATAAAGCGAACCCGGCATGGAGTCTTTGGACGGAATCTGGTCCATACGGTTGGACACGATGGCCAACGCATCGGCATAGGATGTCATGTCTGTAAGCAATACCAATACCTTTTCATTGTTGTTCACCGCGAAGTATTCGGCAGCGGTCAGCGCCATATCCGGAATCAGCAGACGTTCCACGGGGGGATTCTCGGTAGTATTCATAAAGCTGACGATACGGTCGAGCGCACCGGCATTGGAGAATACATTCTTGAAGTACAGGTAGTCGTCGTTCGTCATACCCATACCGCCGAGGATAATCTTATCAGTTTCCGCACGCAGGGCTACATTGGCCATCACCTGGTTGAAAGGCTGGTCGGGGTCTGCGAAGAACGGAATCTTCTGTCCGGACACCAACGTATTGTTCAGGTCGATACCTGCGATACCGGTTGCAATCAGTTCGGACGGTTGCTTACGGCGTACCGGGTTCACGGACGGACCGCCGATTTCCACTTCCTGACCTTCGATGGACGGACCGCCGTCGATAGGATCGCCAAAAGCGTTGAAGAAACGTCCGGCAAGCTGGTCGCTCACTTTAATGGTAGGAGCCTTGCCCAGAAACACCACCTCTGCATTGGTAGGGATACCTTCAGTACCCTCGAAAACCTGCAAAGTCACATCGTCACCGGCAATCTTCACCACCTGGGCCAGCTTGCCGTTTACGGTTGCCAACTCATCATACCCTACCCCCGTGGCTTTCAGCGAGCACGTGGCTTTCGTAATCTGAGTAATCTTAGTATATATTTTTTGAAATGCTTTTGTTGCCATCTTATTATTTATGCTTTACGTTCTTCAATCAATTCCTGCAACTGTTTGTAGAAATTGTCATACTCTTCCGATTTGAATTTCGAGTAATTCATCTGCTTGCAGATGTTAATCATTTTCTTGAAGTAATCCATTACCTCGTTGAAGTTGTCGAACTCAAATTCCGTATGGCAGATGTCGATAACCATGTTCAGGATTTCTTCCTGACGTTCCATGGGAGTTACGGCGTCAATCTCGTCGAAAGCATCCTGTTGCAGGATAACGAAGTCAATCAGTTCCGATTTCCAGAAGGTTACGTGATATTCCACGGGTACACCGTCATCGCCGAGAATGTTGATTTGCTCCGCAATTTCCTTACCGCGTTGTAGACGAGTCTTGACTTCGTTTACCTTGCCAATCCATTCGCCGTTGATACGCTTGGTTATATAATCCTCGAATTCGGGATACTCGATATATTTGGAATACGAGTCGATAGGGTTTACGGCAGGATAACGCTTCTTATCCGCACGGTCTTGTTCGAGGGCGTAGAAGCAGCGGGCCACCTTCTTGGTATTTTCGGTTACGGGTTCTTTCAAGTTACCGCCGGCAGGCGATACAGTACCGATGAAGGTAATGGAACCCGTCTCGCCGTTGTTCAGCTTCACGTATCCGGCACGGCCGTAGAAGTTGGAAATAATAGAAGACAAGTCCATCGGGAACGCATCCGGACCGGGCAATTCTTCCATACGGTTGGACATTTCGCGCAATGCCTGTGCCCAACGGGAAGTAGAGTCGGCCATCAGCAACACCTTCAATCCCATGCTGCGATAATATTCCGCAATGGTCATGGCTGTGTACACAGATGCTTCACGAGCTGCCACCGGCATGTTAGACGTATTGGCGATGATAATGGTACGCTCCATCAGCTTACGGCCTGTATGCGGGTCGACCAGCTCGGGGAATTCCGTAAAGATTTCCACAACCTCGTTGGCGCGTTCACCACAGGCGGCGATGATTACGATATCGGCTTCCGCCTGTTTGGAGATAGCGTGCTGGAGCACTGTCTTACCCGTACCGAACGGGCCGGGGATAAATCCTGTACCACCCTCCACAATCGGATTGACGGTATCGATTACGCGCACACCCGTTTCCAACAATTTGAAAGGACGCGGCTTCTCTTTATAGTTCGTCATGGCGCGCTTCACGGGCCATTTCTGAATCATATTCACTTTTACATCGTTACCTTCTTCGTCGGTCAGGACAGCAATAGTATCCTCAATGCCGTAGTCGCCTTCCTTTACGATGGACTTCACGGTACATACGCCTTTCTGCCCGAAAGGAACCATGATTTTCAACGGCTGGAAGTTTTCATCCACCTGCCCCAGCCATGCAGCGGCTTCCACTTGGTCGCCTGCCTTTGCCAAAGGCACGAAATGCCATTTGCTTTCCTTATCCAACGGATACGTATATTGTCCGCGCTTCAGGAAAACGCCATCCATTTTATCGAGGTCGTTTTGCAGACCGTCATAGTTTTTAGAAAGCATACCGGGACCCAATGTCACTTCGAGCATGTGTCCGGTAAACTCAGCTTCGGCTCCCACCTTCAGTCCACGGGTGCTTTCAAACACCTGTACATAGACCTGAGTGCCTACCACTTTAATAACCTCCGCCATCAATCGGTCTCCGCCGGTCGAGATATAACAAATCTCGTTCTGTGCCACGGGGCCGTCAACTACGAGGGTCACCATATTGGCTATTACGCCACTAACAGTTCCTTTTGTTGCCATATAATTATGTAATTTATTTTATCTGAATTCTGCGGGTATCCGTACTTCATCCTTCAACGCAGCAATTATGCTGCGGAACAGTTGGCTACCCTTTTCTTTATCCAACGAAATCCAACGTTCTATCATTTCGAGCTGTAACAGGAACACAAACAGACGTTCCACTGTGAAATAGTCGAAGAAAGTAGTCTCTTCCATCCAGTTCCACCGCAACCGGTCTATCTTTTTCTCCCGCTCCACCAGTTCTTCCGTCTCGCTGATTTTCACCAGTTGCTCCAGCCATTCTACTTCACCGCCCAGTCCGAAGTCCCTGGCCCCGGATGTGCGCAAAGCCTCACAAACTTCCGTATCTCCCACTATCAGAGGAGCCACGTCCATTTTAAACTTTCGCGCCGTCAGTGCAACCAGCACATTGTTAATCACAAGATTAAAACCGAACCAAGCAGATACAAACTTGTTTTTGCACTTCATGGCATAGGTATAATAAAGCGCAGCCAAACGGTCTTCATGCAAGAAGCCATCTTCTGCGGACAAGTTGACATATTCGGAGATAAAGACAGAAAGGTAAGAGGGAAACACGCGATCCGATACCTCGCCGCCTTCTTTCAGCAACGAGATATACTCGGTCAGTTCTTCCGCCGAGTAGTTTCCCCGCGGATCAATCGCAGCGTCCTTGTTTTTCAATAATTTCAAGACATTCGCATTGTCGAACTGAAGATAAAACAAGTCTATCAGCCTTTTATCATCCTCAGACAAAGCCGGATACAATTCCGTCTTGAAATCAGCTACCGTATAGCTCAGTTTGCTATCCTCTAAAGTGAGTTCCGGCAAACCGGCTACCAAGTAATAGTATTTACTCATAATCCTGTGGGGAATTAAAACAGCATTTCCACTAATTGCGGACGCAGGAATTCTTTGAAATAGTTCATAAATTCCTCTTCGCCGAAGTTCACTTTGTAAGAGCCGTCGGCCGGTGAAACAGAAAAGAGTGTCTTGTTTCCATTCACCTGCTCAATCTTCACGCCCTTATCCAATAATTCTTTTGCCTGAGCGGTGAAATACTTTTTCAAGCCTTCCGCATCCGATGTGGAAATCACGATAGGTTCGTCCACACTCCATTTGGATGCCAGCGCTACGATGAAAGCGTTAAGGAAATCTTTGTTTGCGGCAAAAGCTTTCACATCGGCGTTTACGATTTTATCCGTTACCAAAGTGGCAATTTCAGATTTCAGGGCGTTCACAGCCTGACCGGCAAACAGTTTCAACTCTGATTTGGTATTCTCCGCCAGCTCATCGGCTGATTTACGAGCAGCAGCCACAATAGAGTCTGCCTCTTTCTGTGCATTCTCTACTATTTTTTGGGCTTCTTCCTGAGCTTTTACGATAAGTTTTTGGGCTTCTTCATTACCTTTTTCCACCCCTTCACGGTAAATCTTATCGGTTAGCTCTTGAATCTTGTTTTCCATATTTTACAGGAGTTATTATATGATTTATTACAATATTAATTGCATGATTTTTTTCAGTCCTTATTAGATTCACGCCAAAATTACGAAAAACCATTTGATATTAAACAAGAAGAATGGAATAAAAGTAACCCATTTTCATAAAAAATATCGTTTTTCACCAGTTTTGTTCCGTAAAGATAACAATAAGATAACAAGGAAAAAAGAAATAAAGAGTAAAACCGGAAAATAGACAGATGAAAGGGGCAAATAAACGGATGCATAGCATTCTTTTAGACGATACGATATAATATCCTAAAAACTAAGAAAGAAAAAACACTTCACAAGTATAAGAATAATCCGCACTAAAAATCTGCTGACCCCAAGAAAACAAGCAAAACAAAGAAAAGAAAAGCAAAGCAAGCCAAACAAGGCAAGGCAGACAAATGAGCTTAACTTCTCTATTCGGAATGATAACCAGAAAACAAGAAAGCCCCTGCATCTTCCGATACAAGGGCTTCTCTCTAAAAAAACGGCGACTACCTACTCTCCCACTGTTACGCAGTACCATCGGCGTGACTGAGCTTAACTTCTCTGTTCGGAATGGGAAGAGGTGGAACCTCAGTGCTATAGTCACCTGAATAAGGTAGACATGATGTAAAAAAGTAAAGACTAACCGGTAATGAAACCGGTAAACTGAACGTATATACCACCCATACACGGAAAAACCAAAAGTGAACGGGCAATTAGTAATGCTCGGCTATGACATCGCTGCCTGTACACCTGCATCCTA
>OLGL01002649.1_pt1 | contig 13205 bp, 11 predicted proteins | sample 1605041 | NCBI WGS metagenome assembly OLGL01 (sample SAMEA3888905, study PRJEB22519) | human gut metagenome | biome: human gut; feature: human-associated habitat; material: faeces | place: Denmark | collected 2010 | reverse complement strand
TGAACGCCAGTCGGACCGTATCGCTGAGGGTCTCCGGCCCGAAAATCACCTGCTGGGCCTCCTTCAGATAGGGGTCCATGTTATCCACCTTGTAGGCCACGTGGGGCTGTTTGGAAAGGATCTCCGGGAACCGGGTTCCCTCCTCAAATTTCAGGTATTCAATCTTGTAGTCGTAGGCATCCACGCTCTCATTGACCCAGAAGCCGCCCCACTCGTTGTAGACCATGTTGGGCTTTTTGTTCAGCACGGGGATCCCGATATGCATATACTCCGCTGCCATGGAAAACCTCCTGTCAGTTATCCTGGGCGGCCAACTCCTGATAGAACTGGAAGGCCTCCCGGTCAGTAAATTTCTCGTGCACGATCTTGGCCACCGCCCGGCACATGGCGGCGGGATGCTCACTCTGGAAGATGTTGCGGCCCATGTCCACGCCCCGGGCGCCGTCGGAGATGGCCCGGTAGGCCATGGTCAGGGCCTCGTCCTCCGGCAGCTTCTTGCCGCCGGCGATGACGATGGGCACGGGACAGGCGGCCACTACCTTCTCAAAGTCATCGCAGTAGTAGGTCTTGACGAAGGACGCCCCCAGCTCTGCCAGCATCCGGGCGGCCAGCAGGAAATACTGGGTGGTGCGGGCCATCTCCTTGCCCACGGCGGTGACGCCCAGAACAGGGATGCCGTACCGTTCCCCGGCGTCCACGGCGCGGCACAGGGTCTCCAGGGACCGGGCCTCGCCCGCCCCGCCGATGAAGCACTGGATGGCCACGGCGGAGGCATTCATGCGGATGGCGGCCTCCATATCGGCACCCACGCCGTTGCCGGTGCTCATGTCGTCGATGAGCACACTGGCGTCATGGGTGGCCCGGAGGCAGATGGCATTGTGGACCGTGGGGGGGATGCAGGAGCGGATGGCCCCCCGGGTGGCCATGAGCACGTCCGCGTACCGGCACAGAGGGGCGATGGTCACGTCCATGCGCTCCAGGCCCGCAGTGGCCCCCATGATATAGCCGTGGTCAAAGGCCAGCATCACCGTGTTGCCGCTCTTGGGATTGAACAGGTGGGAGAGCCGATTCTTGGCTCCCCAGTCCCCGTGGCCCAGGCCCTTGGCGAAGAAGCCCTGCTCCGGGGCAGGCACGTCCAGATGGTAGTCGTGGGCGGTCTTGTTTCCGATTGCGTCTGGCATAGCGCTTACTCCTTACTGAACGCCGGGGTGCGGCAGGGGGTGTTCCACAGACGGAGCATCTCCTCGTCCCACTTGGCGATGTTCATCTGAAAGCCTGCGGCCTCCTGGACGGTGAGGATCTCACCCACCATGCTGGCCACGACCTCGATGCCCTTGGCCTTCAGGAACTCCACAGTGTCCTTGAACAGCACCAGCATCTCCATCATGGTGGTGGCGCCGCAGCCGTTAATCATCACAAAGGTCTTGTCCCCGGGCTTCAGGTCCAGGGCCTTGCACAGGGCCTCGGCCACGGTGGCCACGGTATCCTTGGAGGACATCATGGGCACCCGGACGCCGCCGCCCTCGCCGTGTTGGCCGGCGCCGATCTCCATCAGGTCGGTCTCTCCCAGGTCGCCGAAGGACATGCCGTTCTGGGGATGGGTGGCATCGGTGGACTTGACGGTGATGGAGGCCATGTTGTCCGCGTAATGTTGAGCGATCTCCGCTACCTCCTCCAGAGTCTTGCCCTCCCGTGCGGCGGCCGCGGCGATGTGGTACAGCGCCACCGCGCCGGCCAGCCCCCGCTTGTTGTCCTCGCCGTTGGGGTCGTACCGGATCTCCTCGCCGGTGACCACCTGACGCACATTGAGGCCGGCCTTCCTGGCCAGCTTCATGGCCTGCTTGCCCGCCAGCTGGTCGCCGGCGTAGTTCAGGGTCAGCAGCAGCACGCCGTGGCCCTTGTCCGCCATCTTCATGGCATCAAACACCAGCTGGCCGTTGGGGGCGGCGAAGATATCACCCACCGCCTGGATGTCCAGCATACCCTTGCCCACAAAACCGGCCTGGGCGGGCTCATGGCCGGAGCCGCCGTAGGTGACGATGGTCACCCGGTCGGCATTGGCCAGATCCTTACTGATGACCAGGTGGCCGTCCACATTCAGAATGTCCGGATAGGCCAGACCCAGGCCCACCAGCTCTTCGTCGGTGACCGTCTCCGGCGCGTTCATGAACTTCTTCATTTTCATACAGCATTCCTCCAGTGATATTTAAGTGGTGCATTGCCAATCCCGCTCCTGCGGGTGGAACAACAGGTTATTCCCGGGCCAGCCCCTGGAAGAACCAGGACATGGATACGGCGCCCGCGTCCGGGGTGCCGATGGTCTTGGTCCCGTAACTCTTGGCCCGGCCGAATTTGGAGACATACTGCTTCGTAGCCTCCGCCCCCTGGGCGGCGGCCTGGGCCGCGGCATCGAACAGCTCGTCCGCGCTGTCTCCTGTATAGGCCGCGACGGCTTCGCTGGCGGGGATCAGGGCATCCATCATAGTCTTGTCCCCCACCTTGGCGCCGGACATATCTTCCAGCTCCTCCAGGGCCTTGGCGAAGATGGCCTTGAGGCCCGCCACGTCGATCTCCTCCCCCTCTGGGGCCTCCTCCTGCAAGCCGTCCAGCCAGGTGTTCCACAGGGGGACGGCGCTGCCGCCGTTCAGGGTCATAACGGCCATGGCCGCGTCATCCAGCATGGACTGGATCCCCCCCTCGGCGGCGTCCACTGCTTCGGAGATAGCCCCGGCAATCTTCGCCATGGTCAGGCCGTGATCCGCGTCCCCAAATTTGGAATCGATCTCCGTCAGCTCCGCCTCAGCGGCGGTCACAGCGGCGCAGGCGTTTTTCAGGCGCGCCGCAAATTCAGCTCTTGTCATGTGATATCGGCCCCCTCTTTTGACAAAATAAACAAATTTTGGAAGACATCTTTATTCTAACATAGTCATTTCGCTTTTTCAAGGCGCATCGCCCCTCTTTTCTCCCGGCCAGCAGGGACTCTCCGACGGCCTTTCCACCCCGCCCTTCATTGACGGACAGGATTCCCTATTTTGTGTGTTTTGTATATGGATTTCCCATGGCGATTCTTGTAAAATACAATTGTTGAAAAATGCAACGATAGGAGAATGGTATGCCGAATCGGATCGAGATGTTTCGCCGCCTGGAGCGACAGTATTTTCGGGACAGGCTTGGCACCCTGGGCCTGCAGCAGCTGGACGGCATGATTTTGCACCTGCTGGGGCGGGAGGGCCACATGCGGCAGGAGGACCTGGCCGTCCAGCTGGCGGTGGACAAGGGTGCTGTGGCCCGGAGCCTGGCCCGTCTGGAAAAGCGCGGCCTGGTGGAGCGGCAGGTGAGCGCCCGGTGCCGCCGGGAGAAGCATGTCTCTCTGACTCCCGCGGGGGAGGGCGCATATCAGGGCGTCCAGAGGATTCTGGAGGAGTGGGGGCATGTCAAATACCAGGGCTTCACCCCTGAGGAGCGCGCCCTGAACGAGGCGTTTCTCACCCGCATTGCGGAGAATGTGATCGAATTTTGTCGAGGAGAGGGAAGTGAACATGGTTAAGAATCTGACGGAGGGCAGACCGCTGAATCTGCTGTTTTTCTTTGCCCTGCCCATGGTGGCGGGCAATCTGTTCCAGCAGCTCTACAATATGGTGGACACCGCGGTGGTGGGAAAATTTGTGGGCGAAGACGCAGTGGCGGCCGTAGGCTCCTCCTTCCCCATCGTGTTTTTGTCGGTGGCCGTGGCCTCCGGGCTGTCCATGGGCTGTACGGTGGTGGTGTCCCAGCTGTTCGGTGCCGGGCGCATCCATGAGATGAAGACCACCATCTCCACCGCCATCATCTCTCTGGGCGTCCTGGGGCTCCTCATCATGGGCCTGGGAACGCTGCTGGCCGGTCCCCTGCTGCAGCTGCTGGGCACGGACCCGGATATCATGGCCGACTCCCGGACGTATCTGCAGATCTATTTCGGCGGTGCGGTCTTCCTGTTCCTCTACAACACTCTCAACGGCATCTATAACGCCCAGGGGGACAGCAAGACGCCCCTGATCTTCCTGATGATCTCCAGCCTGACAAACATCGTGCTGGACCTGCTGTTCGTTATCCGCTTCGGCATGGGCGTGGCTGGCGTGGCGTGGGCCACGCTGATCGCCCAGGGCCTCTGCGCCGTGGCCTCCCTGCTGGTGTTGCTCCGCCGGATGCGGCGGATGCCCTGCGAGCCGGAAAAACAGGGCGTGAAGCTGCCCCTCTTCCACATAGTGGCGGTGAAGCGCATCGCCCAGATCGGCCTGCCCTCCATGCTCCAGCAGTCTCTGGTGTCCCTCTCCATGATGATGATGCAGGGTCTGGTCAACTCCTTCGGCAAAGTACTGGTGGCCGGATACACTGCTGCCACGAAGATCGACTCCCTGGCCATGCTGCCCAACATGAACATCTCCAACGCCATGTCCAGCTTCACGGCCCAAAACATCGGTGCAGGCAAGTATGAGCGGGTCAAGGAGGGCCTGAAGGCCTGTCTGCTGATGGTGGCGGTATTCTCTCTGCTGATCACCGTCATCATCTTCCTCTTCGGAAACCAGCTGCTGTCCCTGTTCCTGGACCCTGGGGACGCCTCGGGCGCCATGGGCTACGGTCTGGCCTATATGCACACAGTCTCCCTCTTCTATATCCTGATGGGCCTGCTGTTCGTGCCCAATGGGATGCTGCGGGGCGCGGGTGACATGGCAGCCTTCACCTTCAGCTCCATGGCCAACCTGTTCTTCCGGGTGGGCATCGCCTACGCACTGGTGTATCTCACCCCGCTGGGGGCCAACGCCATCTGGTGGTCCATCCCCGCCGGCTGGCTGATCGGCGCGGCGGTCTCCCTGCTCCGGGTCAAGAGTGGAAAGTGGATGCGCAAGGCTGTGGCCGACCGCTGACCCTCGCAGGCGGTCTATTTCAGGAATCGCAGGTGCTGTGGATATGAACAGGAAACAGAATCTGGAGGTCTTTGCGAAGACACCCGTCCGAAAGGCCGTGCTGCTGCAGATAGTCCCGGCCGTGGCCAGTCAGATGGTCACGCTGGTCTACAATCTGGCGGACACCTACTTTGTGGGGATGTTGAACGCCCCCCATGAAACCGCGGCCGTCACTGTGGCCTATCCCTCCTTTCTGATGCTGACCGCCATTTCCAACCTCTTCGGCGTGGGCGGGGCCAGCGCCATCGCCCGGGCCCTGGGCCGTCAGGACGAGGAGGGCGCCCGGCGGATCGCCGCTGTCTCTCTGGCCGGCGGCCTGCTGTCCGCCCTGCTCTTCTCCGCGGCGTTCCGACTGCTGGCCGATCCCGTGCTGCACCTGTGCGGCGCCACCGAGGCTACCTATGCTACTGCCTACGGATACGCCAAATGGGTCGTCATACTGGGCGGCCCCTTCACCATTCTCAACACCCTCCTGGCGAATCTGGTCCGGGCGGAGGGCGGCGCCGGAGCCGCCGCCTTCGGGGTCTCCTTCGGCGGCGTCCTGAATATCCTGCTGGACCCGCTGTTCGTCCTGCCCCAGTTCCTGGGCCTGGGCGCGGTGGGCGCGGGCATGGCCACGGCCCTCTCCAACGGGGCGGCGGTGGCCTGTTTTGCCGTCTATCTGGTCCGCCGCCGGGGCGCCACCTATTTGAACCTGCTGCCGGCGAATCTGCGGTATGCCGCCCAGTACCTGCGCCCCATTCTGGCCATCGGCTTCCCCTCCGCCCTGCAGTATGCGCTGACAGTGGTGGCCACCGCTGCCCAGGCCGACTTTGTATCCCAATACCCCACAGAGGCGGTGGCGGCCCTGGGCATCGTAAAAAAACTGGACCAGCTGCCCCTGTATTTCTCCATCGGTGTCTCCAACGGACTTCTGCCGCTGCTGGCCTATAACCACGCTGCCGGGAATCACCATCGGCGTGCGCAGGCCTTCCGGATAGGGAGCCTGATGTCCTTTGGCTTCGCCGTGCTGTGTCTGGTCTGCTATGAGGCGTTTGCCACCCCCCTGGTCTCCCTGTTCATTGCCGATGCTGCGACAGTCCGCTATGGGGCCGTGTTCCTGCGGTGCATGGTGACGGCAATGCCCATGATGGCCCTGTGCTATCCCATTATTATCCAGTTCCAGGCCATGGGCAGGGCCAGGGAGTCCCTGGTCTGCTCGATCCTGCGCAAGGGTGTACTGGACATTCCGCTGCTCTATCTCATGGACGCGCTCTTTCCCCTGTACGGCTGTATGTGGGTGCAGCCCATCGTGGACGCCATCTCGCTGGCCGCAGCCCTGTGGTTTTACCGGGCCATCCAAAGGGGGAGCGCGGCGGGCGGAACGGCCCCAGCCGGGGCCTGAAACCGGCGTGAGCAAAACGGAACTGTAAGGAGGAGAACGAATCCGTGGCAAGCAAGGAGCACGATTTTTCCGTCGGCAGCATTCCCCGCAACATCATTTCGCTGGCGCTGCCCATGACGGCTGCCCAGCTCATCAACGTGCTGTACAGCGTGGTGGACCGCATCTACCTGGGGCGGCTCCCCGGGCATCTGGCTCTGACGGGCCTGGGGCTGACGCTGCCCATCATCTCCATCGTGATGGGCTTTGCCAACCTGTGCGGCACGGGGGGCGCCCCCCTGTGCTCCATCTACCGGGGCAAGGGCGAGGAGGAAGAGGCCGAGCGGATCATGGGCAACGCCTTCACCCTTCTGCTGATTTTCGGCGCCGCTGTCACAGGGGTGTTCCTGCTGTTCCGGCATCCCCTGCTCTACCTGTTCGGCGCCAGTGACGCCACCTATCCCTATGCCGAGGCGTACATGACCATCTATCTGCTGGGGACCGTCTTTGTCATGATCGGCCTGGGGATGAATCCCTTCATCACGTCTCAGGGCTTCGGCCGCACCGGGATGATGACCGTGGGCCTGGGGGCGGTGGTCAACATCGTGCTGGATCCGGTCTTCATCTTCGCCCTGGACATGGGGGTGCGGGGCGCGGCGCTGGCCACCGTAATCGCCCAGGGCTGCTCCGCCGTGTGGGTACTGAAATTCCTCACCGGGCGGAAGGCCATCCTGCGGCTCCGCCTGCGGAATCTGGCGCTGGGCGCCGGGCGGGTGAAATCCATCGTGGCCCTGGGCCTGTCCGGCTTCTTCATGAATCTCACCAACAGTCTGGTGCAGGTGGTGTGCAACGCCACGCTCCAGGCATACGGCGGCGACCTGTACGTAGGCGTGATGACCATCATCAACTCCCTGCGGGAGGTGTTCTTCATGCCGGTGCAGGGGCTCACCAACGGCGCCCAGCCGGTCACCGGGTACAACTACGGCGCCGGCCGATACAGCCGCGTCCGGAGCTCCATCCGCTTCAGCGTGGCGGTGACGGTTGGTTACGCCGCTGTCTTCTGGGCCGCCGCCATGTTGTTCCCCGGGCTTTTGATCCGGGTCTTCAACAGTGAGCCGGAGGTGGTGGCTGCCGGCATCCCCGCCCTGCGCATTTACTTCTGCCTGTTTATCCCCATGTCCCTCCAAATGGCGGGGCAGGGTGTGTTCGTGAGCCTGGGGCGCTCCAAGCAGGCGGTTTTCTTCTCTCTGCTGCGCAAAGCCATCATCAATGCGCCGCTGACGGTCGTTCTGCCTATCTGGATGGGCACCACCGGCGTATTCACAGCCGAGGCCATCTCCCAGCTGGTAGGCGGCCTGGCCTGCAGCCTCACCATGTATTTCACCGTGTACCGTCCCCTGGGCCGCCTGCCGGACCGCCCGCCGGAGAACATCTGAGACCCGGTTGCCGCGCCGTTGTTCCCTCTCTTACTCCCACAGACTCGCAAGAAAAAGCGGAGGCGCTTTTGGAGGTTTTTCCAAAAGCGCCTCCTCTGCCTGTTCCGGCCCCCTGCGCGTCTTGACAAACAGTTCCGGCCCGGCTATAATCTTCCCCGCAAGTCCCGGCCGCCCCTCTGCGGGAGGTTGGAAGATCCCGAACCTGTTAGGAGCACCGCCATATCATGAGAGCATCCTCTGCATACAGCCTCTTTGATACAGAGAGTGTCTGGGCCATCCTGATGCGGATCGCGCCTCCGGTCATGCTGGCCCAGCTGATCCAGGCCATGTACAACATCGTGGACAGCTATTTTGTGGGCCAGTTCTCCAGTGACGGCCTCACCGCCCTCTCCATCGTCTACCCTGTTCAACTGATCGTCACCGCCATCGCTGTCGGCACCGGCGTGGGCGTCAATACCCTGATGTCCCGGTACGACGGCCAGGGGAACCACCACCTAGCCGACCGGACCGCCGGAACAGGGACGGTCCTGGCGCTGATCAGTTGGCTGATCTTCGCCGTATTGAGCGGCCTGCTGATGCGCCCCTTTGCCGCGATCTCCACGGAGTCCTCCTCCGTGGCGGACCTTGCCGTGACATACGGTACCATCGTCTGCGTGGGCAGTCCGGGTGTGTTTCTGGAGAGTACCTGGAGCAAGGTCCACCAAGCCCGCGGCAACATGCGCCTGCCCATGTTGGCCCAGATCGCCGGCGCCGCGGCCAATATCGTGCTGGACCCGATTCTGATCTTCGGCCTTGGCCCGGCACCGGCGCTGGGAGTGGCCGGTGCCGCCTTTGCTACGGTGTCAGGCCAGGTGCTGGCGGCGCTCATTGTTGTCTCCGGATTCCGGAAGCCGCCCCCCATCCGGGTGTTCCGCTCCTATGCGGCCAAGATCTACCGGTTGGGATTTCCCTCCATCTTCATGCAGCTTCTGTTCACGGTCTATATCATGGCCCTGAACATGATCCTGGCCGGCTTTTCCGATGACGCCGTGACGGTCCTGGGCCTGTATTACAAGGTGCAGTCCTTCTTCTTCATCCCCCTCTCCGGACTCCAGACCTGCATCGTCCCCCTGCTGAGCTATACATACGCCAAGGGTGCCTACGGCCGCTGCCGCCGGGTGGTGAAGAACTCCGTCCTGCTGGCCATGTCCTTCATGCTGGTGGGGATCGCCTGCTTCGAGCTGATCCCGGAACAGCTGCTGCGCATTTTCACCGCGGAGCCCGCGGTCCTGGAGATCGGCGTCCAAGCCTTCCACATCATCGGCATCAGCTTTCTGCCCGCCGTGCCCTCCCTGATCCTGCCGGTCTTTTTCCAGGCCATCGGGGCGGCGCTGCCCAGCGTCCTGCTCTCCCTGACCAGGCAGATCTTCTGCCTGATTCCCGTATTCTGGCTCTTCTCCAGGATCGATCTGGCCTACACGTGGCTGGCCTTTCCCATTGCGGAAGTCGTGACCGGAACGCTGGGCCTGTGCTTCTATCTCCACCGCATCCACATCTGGGACCGCTGCAAGGGCGCGGCCCTGAAACCCGAACGCAAAGGAGCGACTGCCATGAAACTCATCACCGCCATCGTCAACAGACGGGACACCAGCGAGGTCTGCGCCGCCCTGACAGACGCCGGCTTTTACTTCACCCGCATGGCCTCCACCGGTGGTTTTCTCACCGGCGGCAACTCCACGCTGCTGATCGGCACAGAGGAGGACCGGGTGCCCCAGGCCATCGCCATCATCCGCCAGAACTGCTCCCGCCGGACGGAGAAGATCTCCTCCAACGTGCAGCTGGCCACGCCCTCTGCGGCCTATCCCACGGAGGTGACCGTAGGCGGTGCCACGCTGTTCGTCTCCGATGTGACGCAGTTTGAAAAGATCTGAGCCGCCCGCCATATCCGGCGGCCGGGCACAAGCAGGACGAAGCGATCCCCCTCAGTGTGTGCACTGAGGGGGATCGCTTTTTGCATCAAGATCGATCAGGCAGGGGCGAACGCCGCGCCCGGAGACGCGGCCACAGTCCCATCCTCCCGTACGGCCACATATTCGATCATCTCGCCGCTGTCCCTGCGCAGCCGGTCCACCAGAACGCCGCCCTCCTCTTCCCCCAGGATGAAAAAGGCAGTGGAGAGCAGGTCTGTGTAAACAGGCCGCGAGGACAGGATGGAGACGCTCTTCAGTGTCAGCGGCATGGGGTACCCGGTCCGCGGGTCCAGCAGATGGTGGTACACGGTCCCATTCTTCTGGAAGCTGTGCTCATACCAGGAGGATGTGGCGATGCCCGCGTCCTGGAGCTGCACCGTCCCAAACACCGAGCCGGTGTTGTCCGGGTCCCGGATCGCCACCTTCCACGGCCGGGTCCCGCCCTGCGCGTCCTGGTGCGCGCCGATCACAAACAGGTTCCCGCCGTAGTCCAGCACGGCCTGCCGGACGCCGCCCTGCCGCAGGCGGTCCACGGTCAGACCCAGGGCGAAGCCCTTCCCGGCTGCGCCCGGATCCAAACCGATTCCAGAAAGATCAAACGTCACGGTCCGCGTATTCCGGTCCAGGCGGACGTGCTGATAGCCCACCCGGTCCAGCACCGCCCGGATGCGCTCCGCAGAGGGGATCCGGGGCGTCTGGGACAGAAAATCCCACAGCTTTACCACCGGCCCCACCGTGGGGTCGAATGCTCCGCTGGACAGGCGGCAGATCTCCAGGTTCTGCTCCAGGAAGGTGTACAGGGTCTCAGAGACCGGCACAGCCTCGCCGGGCCGGATGTCCCGGCAGAGCCTGGAAAGCTCTGAGTCGGGATCGAACATGCTGAGGGTGCGCTCCAGCCCGTGGGCCTCCTCCTCGCACTGCTCCAGCAGCTGCTCCCCGTCCTCCGGGATTTCCGCCGCGATGCGGCAGAGGGTGTCGTACGCCAAAAATGCGCGGGTATGCTCCATAACGGTTTTCCTTTCCGGTTCTTGTCTTTACTGGAAAACGCCGTCCTTGCGCATCTCCTCCAGGACAACCTTGGCCATCCGCAGGTAGTTGATGAACGCAGGATACATCGGCCGGTTCTTGGGATCCATATCCAGATGCGCATGGTCTGGGTTGGGATTGTCCCAGATCATGCCCATATCCCGTCCGGCGGCGTGGGGCAGGCCGGTCAGATCCAGCATGTTCTGGGTGGCGCAGACCTTCAGGTTCAGGTTGTCCATCTGGGTGCGGAAGCCCACCAGGAAGGCGTGGCGGTCCCAGCCGGAGGGGAACGGATCCTCATAGGCGGGGCAGTCGTATTTGGACTGGCGGTAGTACTTTTTCAGCTCGGGGTGGACGATGTCCTCCTCGTTGTCTGCGAAGATCTCGTCAAAGCGGCAGGAGCGGATCCTGCCGTTCTCCACCACCACCTTCAGCCAGCCGGTGAGGCCGTAGCCATAGTCCTCGGAATAGCTGTACAGCTTCTTGGAGGAGGGCTCGTCCAGCTCCTTGTCCAGCTTGGCCGCGAAGGTCAGCAGCTTCTTCACGCTGCCGGAGGCGCTGGCCACCAGATCGAAGTCTCCGCTCAGGCTCTGTTTCTCCAGCATCTGCTGCTCCACGTACTGCATACCCATGGTCAGCACGGAGCCGGCCTTCTGCATCCGGGGCTTCGTGTACTGCCAGAAGCTGTAGCTGGAGCGGCGCTTGGAGATGCCCTGGTACAGGTGGTTGTAATAGGAGGGAGCCGTGATCTCATTGAGCTCCACAAAGATCAGCTTGCCGTCGGCCTTCACCGCCTCCACAATGCCCAGGTGACCCGGATCGGCGGGAAACTCCCCCTCTACGCCGGGATAGTAGGGCGGGAACCGTTCCTCGATCCGATAGTAGTCGCCCTTCAACATCCCCTTGGGGGGCTGGACGGACCAGACCGGCTTCTTTCCTGCGTTATCCATGTTCGTTCCTCCTTACTTCACGGCGCCGTCCTTGACCATCTCGTCGTGGACGATCTTGGCCAGGCGCAGATAGTTGTTCCACACGGGAGAGCGGGGCCGGGTGACGGAGCGGGCGGTGGCGTCGCTGTTGGAGACGAGAGCCACATCGTCCTTGTGTGGCTTGTCCCACACCACGCCCATGTCCGGGCCCTCCACGCAGGGCAGTCCGGTGATATCGAACATATCCTGTGTTTCGCAGACCTTCTTGTTGATGGCATCGGACTGGTCCTTGAAGCACACCAGCCAGGCGTGGCGGTCCCAGCCGGAGGGGAACGGGTCCTCATAGGTAGTGGAGAAATACTTGGACTGACGGTAGAACTGCTTCAGGTCGTCGTAGACGATGTCCTTGGTGTGATCGGCGAAGATCTCATCGTAGAAGCACCTGACGATCTTGCCGTCCTCCACCACCACCTGGAGCCAGCCGGTGATACCGTAGCCGTAATCCTCGGTGTAGCCGTAGTACCGCTGCTTCTTGTGGTTGGAGTCCTTCCGCTGAGCGGACACGTCGTTCTTCAGGCCGATCATGTTCTTCATGGAGAAGGAGGCACCGGTCAGTAGGTCATAGTCAGCGTCCAGGTCCTGCTTTTCCAGGATCTGGTCCTCCACATATTTGAAGCCGTTGGCCAGCACCCGCCCATAGGCCACGCTGCGGCGCTTGTCATGGAAGTCCTGGAAGAACTGGAACTCCGTGCGGCGCTTGCTGACATTCTGGAAGTGGCGGACATAGTAGTTGCCCATGGTAGTCTCGTTGAACTCGGCGAAGGCGATCTTGCCGTCGTCGTCAAACACCACGTCCAGCTCGCCCTTGTGGCCGGGGTCGCCCCAGCGGCCGCTGTACCGCAGCTCGGCGTGATAGTAATCGCCCTTGACCAGGCCCTTGTACTGGGGCTGCGCCGTCCAGTCGATCAGCTCGCTCTCGTTGTCCTCATGCCAGGGGCCCAGCCCCAGCCATCTCGTCTTGTCAGTCATGTCAAATCCTCCTTATGATTCTGTCCGTCACTTGGACGGGGTTTGCTCTTCCAGGGCGCCGGCCCGGCAGCAGGCGCAGAAGTGGCCGCTGCCGAAGTCCCGCAGCGCCAGGTCCCGGCCGGTGCAGCCCTCCCGGGCGTACAGGCAACGTTTGGCAAAGCGGCAGCCCGGCTCCGGGTCAATGGGGCTTTGAAGCTCGCCGATGAGCTTCACCCGCTGCATTTTCTGCCGGCTGCTGGGGATGGGAATGGCAGACAGCAGAGCCTGGGAATAGGGATGCAGTGGCTGGCGGAACAGCTCCGCGGAATCCGCTGTCTCCACCAACTGGCCCAGGTACATCACCGCGATCTTATCGGAGAAGAACTTCACCACCGACAAGTCATGGGTGATAAAGAGATAGGTCAGGTGGAACTCCGCCTGCAGATCCTTCAGCAGGTTCAGGACCTGGGCCTGGATGGACACGTCCAGCGAGGACACCGGCTCGTCGCAGACGATGAATTTGGGATTCACCGCCAGCGCGCGGGCAATGCCGA
>OLGL01002643.1_pt1 | contig 13258 bp, 12 predicted proteins | sample 1605041 | NCBI WGS metagenome assembly OLGL01 (sample SAMEA3888905, study PRJEB22519) | human gut metagenome | biome: human gut; feature: human-associated habitat; material: faeces | place: Denmark | collected 2010 | reverse complement strand
CTTCGGAAAGGAAGATAGTTACGAAAGAAACCCATCAGGGGTGTCTTTCGTTTTCGATCACCGCCTTTTCAGAACTTTTATAAAAGGTCTGAAAAGGCCTTGGAGCTTGTCAAAAAGGATTTTTGACAAGCTCGCACAGCCGATAGATTGCCCAGAAAAATTGCAGGGCGCTGCGATAGGGAAGATCACAGCGCCCTGCGGGAGAAAAAAGGGGTAAATCACCTGCCCAGGTACCATACGGCGCCGCAGGCAGCCAGTTGGAGAAGGAAAATAGCGGGAATTCCCCAGCGGAAATACCAGTGCCGGGTCTTGTGGCGGAACACATGCATGCCCAGCAGCGCGCCCACGCTGCCGCCCAGCAGGGGCAGCAGAAACAGCGTCCGCTCCGGGATGCGCCAGCTCCCGCGCCGGGCCCGGCGCTTATCCGCACCATAGGCCCCGAACGCAGCCAGGTTCATGACCGCCAGATACGCCGCCAGCCAGAACCCGGGGCGGGTCAGCAGCTCGGGCATCCGTTACGCCTGCTCCAGGGTCTGGAGGGCGCAGGCCGTTCTGGCAGCCAGACGGGCATTGTTATACACCAGCTGGATGTTGCTGTCCAGGCTGTCGCCGCCGGTCAGGTCCTTGACCCGGGCCAGCAGGAAGGGCGTGGTCTCCTTGCCGTGGATGCCCTGGGCCTTGGCATCGGCCAGGGCCTGCTCGATGGCGGCGTCGATGACCTTGTGGTCCATGGAATACTCCTCAGGAATGGGGTTGGTGACCAGCATGCCGCCCTTCATGTCCAGCTGACGGGCCACATGGAAGGCCTTGGCCAGCTCCTCGGGGGTGTCGATCTCATAGTCCACGGCGAAGCCGGACTTGCGGGTATAGAAGGCGGGCAGCTCCTTGGTGCCGTAGCCGATAACGGGCACGCCCTTGGTCTCCAGGTACTCCAGGGTCAGACCCAGGTCCAGGATGGACTTGGCCCCGGCGCAGACCACCATCACAGGCGTCTGGGCCAGCTCCTCCAGGTCGGCGGAGATGTCCATGGTAGTCTCCGCGCCCCGGTGAACACCGCCGATGCCGCCGGTGGCAAAGATACGGATACCGGCCATGTGGGCGATCATCATGGTGGTGGTCACGGTGGTGGCGCCGTCGCGTCCCTCTGCCACCAGAATGGGCAGATCCCGGCGGCTGGCCTTGGTAACGGCGTGGCCGCTCTTGCCCAGATAGTCGATCTCCTCGGGAGTCAGGCCCGCCTTCAGGCGGCCGCCGATGATGGCGATGGTGGCGGGGACGGCGCCGTTTTCGCGGATGATCTTCTCCACGTTCAGAGCGGTCTCCACATTCTGGGGATAGGGCATGCCGTGGGAGATGATGGTGCTCTCCAGAGCCACCACGGGACGGCCCTCGGCCACTGCCTGCTGCACCTCAGGTGCGATATCCAGATAACGATTCATAAGTCATTTACCTCCTGTTGAGAATTGTTTCAATGTTATCCCAGCACATAGCCGGGTTGATGGTGGTTTCTGCCTCGCAGGCCAGAGCGCCTGCGCCCACGGCCCAGCGGGCCGTGTCGGCAAGGGAATCGCCCAGAACCATCCGGGCGGCCAGGGCGGCGGCCACGGCGTCTCCGCCGCCGGTGGCGTTGGCTACATGGCACCTGGCACAGGGGACCCACACGGTACTCCCCTGCCGGTCGGCGGCATAGATGCCCTCCGCGCCCAGGGAGATGTACACCGTACCCAGGCCGGTGTCCAGCAGGCGGCGGGCCGCCTGGGCTGCGTCCTCCGGAGTCCGGATGGACATGCCGGACAGCAGCTCCGCCTCCAGGCGGTTGGGCTTCAGGGCCGCCAGCTTGCCCAGCACCGGCCGCAGCTTTTCGGCCTTGATGGTGGATACGGGGTCCGCCAGAATGGGGGCCCGGCAGTTGTCGCACAGCCATCGGATGCTGTCCTCCGGCAGGTTGGTCTCCAGCACCACCAGGTCCGCCCCGTTGATGAAATCCAGCCGCTGCCGCAGGAAATCCGGGGTCATGCGCTGATAGATGTCCATGTCGTTGACGGCCAGGGCCATATCCCCGTCGGGCCCGGCGATGTACAGATAGGTGCCGGTGCGGCAGTCCGGCAGCACGGCGCTGGCGCTCAGGTCCAGGCCGATGTCCCTGGCGTTTTCCTGGACCCGGCGGCCGAAGTCGTCGTCGCCCATCACCGTCACCATGGCGGTCTGCTGGCCCAGCAGACACAGGTTGTGGGCGATGTTGCGGCCCACGCCGCCCAGGGACGTGGTCACATGGCCGGGATTGGAGTCCCGGGCCACCAGCTTCCCGGCGGACACCGCGCCGATGTCCATGTTCACGCCGCCTACCACCGCCACATACGGGGCAGTGCGGACAATGTATCCCTTGCCGGTGATGCAGCCCTTTTTCATCAGGTTGGATATGTGCACCGCCACGCTGGAGCGGGTGATGCCGGCCTTGTCCGCCAGCTCCTGCTGCGAGATCATGGGGTTTTCCCGGATCCACTCCAGCAGCTGGTGCTCTCGCTGGGTCACAGGCTCACCTCCTAAGCAAAAGTTTGTTTTCTAATCTATTGCTTATTATATGCAGAACGCAGCCCCTTGTCAAGCCCTCTTTTCAATTATTTCCGCTGGTTCGGGCAAAAAAAGAACGCGCCGGGGCGCGTTCTTTTTGACTCACTGTTTATTCAGATAATCCAGCAGCTCCTGGGCCTCGGTGGCAGACCAGAAGCCGTGCAGCGTCAGGCTGTCCTCAACAGGAGAATAGATGCCCACAACGCTGTTCTGTGTGTCGGTCAGCTCAAAATATACCGGCGCGTAGGAATCCGCCGCATACTCATAAATCAGCCAGACGCCGATCTCCAGCTTTGCCCCGGACTTTGTACCGTCCAGCTTCCGGCCCAGGTCCTTTACCTGTTCATTTTCATCCAGCTGCGCTTCTATCAGCTGGCCCAGGGTGGATACGATTTTTTCATACGTCTCCGTGCCCTTGTCAAAGCTATTCTTTTCCCGGCCATCCCGGGTCATCACGATCCGCTCCGGGGCGGCCACCTCACCGGCGTAAACATCCTGGGCGGGATGGTCCTTATAGTCCTCCCAACCGGCCAGCTCCACCTTTTTTCCGCACCCGGCCAGCAACACGAAGCATAAGGCCAGAGGCAGGAGGATCTTTGCGATTTTCATACGACACGTCCTTTCCATTTTCTAACATTTTTCTGTCCTGCTCGGGTCCACTTTTGGTAGTATACCATAAGAAAATCGGTTTGTAAATAGAGATTGCAAATTTTTGTTTTTTTTCGCGCTTACGGCTGGTTAAGACAACTCCTCAACATCGTGTTCAATAACGTCCTGTCGTTTTGTGCAGATTTCCTCTTGCACCGGCGGCGGGATGGGTGTATGATAGCAATCGTTCAATATTGAACTATCTAAAATCGGAGGAATTTTTCATGACCAACGCCTATCAGGTCTATACCGGGGCCCGGCAGCTGCTGGAGGGGTACGCCGCCGCCATGCAGCCCCTGTGCCGCCGGGAGGGGCTGGCCCCCAACGGGGTGGATATCCTGCTGTTTCTGGCCAACAACCCGGGGCTGGACACCGCCCGGGACATCTGCACCTATCGGGGGCTGAAGCCGGGCATCGTGTCCTTCCATGTGGAGAAGCTGGTGCAGGAGGGCTACCTGCTGCGGCAGCCTGCCCCGGAGGACCGGCGCAAATGCCGCCTGGTATGCACCCGGCGGGCGGAGCCTGTAGTGCAGCGGGGGCGGCAGGTGCAGGAAGCGTTTTTCCGCCGGATGACGGCGGGGCTGGACCCCCAGGACCTGGCGGCCTTCCGCCGCTGCCTGGAGGGCTTTCAGCGGAATCTATCGCAAATGACACAGGAGGACGACCAATGACACAGGACAAGAAATTTCTGGGCACGGAGCCCGTGGGCAGGCTGCTGTGGAGGCTGGCGGTGCCCACGGTCATCGCCCAGCTGGTGAATATGCTGTACAACATCGTGGACCGCATCTACATCGGCCACATTCCCGAAACCGGCAGCATGGCCCTGACCGGCGTGGGGGTGTGCCTGCCCATCATCATGATTATTTCCGCCTTTGCGGCCTTTGTGTCCTCCGGCGGCGCGCCCCGGGCGTCCATCGCCATGGGCCGGGGCGACTATGACCAGGCCCAGCGCATTCTGGGAGGGTGCTTCACTTTACAGGTGGCCATTTCCCTGGTATTGACGGCAGTGCTGCTGATATGGAACCGGCCGCTGCTGCTGGCCTTCGGCGCCAGCGGGAACACCATCGAATACGCCGCCCAGTATATGGGCGTTTACGCCCTGGGCACCCTGTTCGTGGAGCTGACCCTGGGCCTCAATGCCTTCATTACCGCTCAGGGCTTCGCCCAGGTGGGCATGAAAACGGTGCTCATTGGCGCGGTGGCCAACATTCTGCTGGACCCGCTGTTCATCTTCGTCCTGGGCATGGGCGTCCGGGGGGCTGCCCTGGCCACGGTGCTGTCCCAGGGCATCTCCTGCGTGTGGGTAATCTCCTTCCTGCGGGGGAAAAAGACCCTGCTGCGGCTGGAAAAGTCCGCCCTGCCCATCCGGCCCCGGCTGATCCTGCCCTGCGTGGCCCTGGGTACGGCGGCGTTCATCATGCAGGCCAGCGAAAGCGTCATCTCCGTGTGCTTCAACGCCTCCCTGCTGAAATACGGCGGGGACCTGGCGGTGGGGGCCATGACCATTCTGTCCAGCGTCATGCAGTTCGCCATGCTGCCCCTCCAGGGCATCGCCCAGGGGGCCCAGCCCATCTCCAGCTATAACTACGGGGCGGGCAACGCCCAGCGGGTGCGCCAGACCTTCTGGCTGCTGCTGAAGGTAAGCCTGGGCTACGCCCTGGTGCTGTGGGGCTGCATCCAGCTGTTCCCCGGGGTCTTTGCCCGGATCTTCACTCCCGACGCGGAGCTGGTGGCCTTCACCGCCGGGGTGCTGCGGATCTACTGCGGGGCCCTGTTCCTGATGGGCATCCAGATCGCCTGCCAGATGACCTTTGTGTCCATCGGCAACGCCCCCTGCTCCATCATCGTGGCGGTGCTGCGGAAGTTCGTGCTGCTGCTGCCGCTGATCTATCTGCTGCCCCACCTGCTGGCAGACCAGACCCGGGCCGTGTTCCTGGCGGAGCCGGTGGCCGACGTCATTGCCGTCACAGGCACGGTGATCCTGTTCTCCTCCCAGTTCCGCAAGGCCCTGCGGGGCCTGCAAATCGACAACAAATCGTAATATCCGACAGAAAAATTGCATATTGTATAACAAGACCTCCGGCTGGGCCGGAGGTCTTGCCGCTTATTGGTCAGATTTTGATGAGCTCATACTCCCGGGTGCCCATGCCCAGCTTTTCCGCATGCTCCAGGCAGCTCATCCAGTCCGTCTCCGGGTGGAGATGGTGGAAGTGGTCATGGCCGCAGTCCCCGGCGGCAGCGGCCCCCGGCAGGGGCGGCTGGGCGTTTACCGCGTCCGCGCAGGCCATGTCCAGGGCCACCGGATCGAAGGAGGCAAACATGCCCACATTGGGGATGATGGCCGCGTCGTTCTCCGGATGACAGTCGCAGTTGGGAGACACGTCGATGACCAGGCTGATGTGGAAGCAGGGCCGCCCGTCCACCACCGCCTGGGCATACTCGGCGATCTTGCGGTTCAGATTGGTGACCGTCTCGTCCCAGTTCACCCGGATGGCGTCCCGGGGACAGACGGCGATGCACCGGCCGCAGCCCACGCACCTGCTGTGGTCAATGCTGGCCTTGCGGTCCGTAACGGTGACGCCGTTGTGGGCGCAGATCCGGGTGCAGGCGCCGCAGCCCACGCAGTGCTCCTGGGCCACATGGGGCTTGCCGGCGTTGTGCTGCTCCATCTTACCGGCCCGGCTGCCGCAGCCCATGCCGATGTTCTTCAGCGTGCCGCCGAAGCCCGCCTCCTCGTGGCCCTTGAAATGGCTCAGGGAGATGAACACGTCCGCATCCATCACGGCCCGGCCGATCCGGGCCTTCTCCACATATTCGCCGCCGCGCACCGGTACCTCCACCTCGTCGTTGCCCTTGAGGCCGTCGGCGATGATGATCTGGCAGCCGGTGGACAGGGGGGAGAACCCGTTGAGCATGGCGGCGTCCATGTGGTCCAGGGCGTTTTTCCGCCCGCCCACATACAGGGTATTGCAGTCGGTAAGGAAGGGCTTGCCGCCCCGCTCCTTCACAAAGTCCGCCACGGTCTTGGCCCAGTTGGGCCGCAGGAAGGCCAGGTTGCCGGGCTCGCCGAAGTGCAGCTTGATGGCCGTGAACTTGCCTTCAAAATCGATCTGGCCCATTCCGGCGGTTTTCATCAGCCGGGTCAGCTTCTGAGGCAGATTTTCCCGGTAATCGGTCCGCAGGTCGGCCCAATATACTTTTGATGCCATTTGGAGATCCTCCTTGAATCTTAATTGCCCATAGTGTATCATATTCCCGTAGAATTTGTCACGTTATTTTGAAGGGAGGCGGCAGCATGCGTCTGCTGACCTATACCGTCGCGCCGGAGCAGGAGGGCTGGCCCCTGCGCAGGCTCCTGCGGCAGGAGCTGCGGATCTCCGGCTCGTTTCTCTCCCGGCTGAAGTGGCGGCCCGGAGCCATTCTGCTGAACGGGCAGCCCGCCACCGTGGCAGCGCTGGTCCGCGCCGGAGACACCGTCACCGCCGACGTGTCGGACCTGCCCGGAGACAATCCCCATATCCGGCCGGTGGACTATCCCCTGGACATCCTGTGGGAGGACCAGGACCTGCTGATCCTCAACAAGCCCGCAGGCATCGCCATCCACCCGGCGGCCCTGACGGAGGAGGCCGTCACCGTGGCCGGGGCCGTGTGCCGGTATCTGGGCCAGGGAAGCTTCCACTGCGTCAACCGGCTGGACCGGGGCACCACCGGCGTCATGGCGGTGGCCAAAACCGGGTACGTCCACCGGCTGTGCATGGAGCAGCTGCACTCCGGCGATTTCCGCCGGACGTATCTGGCGGTGTGCCGGGGCTGCCCGGACCCGGCGGCAGGGTCCATCGACCTGCCCATCGGCCGGGAGCCGGACTCCCTGCTGCGGCGGCGGGTGGACCCGGCGGGTCTGGCGGCCCACACGGACTATGAGACCCTGTGGCAGGGGCCGGACCGGGCGCTGCTGCGGCTGACTCCCGGCACCGGCCGCACCCACCAGCTGCGGCTGCACCTGTCCGCCATTGGCCACCCGCTGCTGGGGGACTGGCTCTACGGCCAGGAGGACCGGGACCTGATCCCCCGTCCGGCCCTGCACTCCCACCGGCTGGAGCTGACCCACCCCGTCACCCGCCGCCGCCTGACGGTAACGGCCCCGCTGCCGGAGGATATGGCCCGGCTTCTGCCGGAAGATATGAACAAATCTTGAAAAATGCAAAAAAAGGATGGAAATTTTGACAATGTATAGTATAATAGCCTATACACTGTCTTAACGCCGCGCCCCGGCGCGGAATCTATTTTCGGAAGCGGGAGGAACGTATGCGGAACATCTGGCGCATCATCAAGGCGGACGCCCGTTCGCTGTTTACGCATTTCTTTGCTCTGGCCGTGGCCCTGGTCATTGCGGTGCTGCCCAGCCTGTACGCCTGGCTGAATATCTACTCCAACTGGGACCCCTACGGCAACACCGGCAACATCAGCATCGCCGTGGCGTCCTTGGATAAGGGCTGGACGGAGGAGGACGGCACCCAGGTCAACAAGGGCCGGGAGGTGGTGGACGATCTGCGCACCAGCACCAGCATCAACTGGGTGGCGGTGGACACCAAGGAGGAGGCCGAGCACGGCGTCTATGCCGGGGATTACTACGCCGCCGTGGTCATCGGCCAGGACTTCTCTTATAATATGTACCACATGCTGACGGAGTGGACCGGCAAGCCCACCATCACCTATTATGAAAACTACAAGAAAAACGCCGTGGCCACCAAGATCACTGACACGGCGGTGTCGTCCCTGAAAACCACCATCAGCAAAAGCTATCTGGACGTGGTGGTGGACGCCGTTTTCCGGGGAGCCAACGACCTGTCGGACCAGCTGAAGGGCGACGACCCCGTGGGCTCCGTTCAGGGGCTGCTGGGCCAGGCCCGGAGTCTGCTGCGCTCCTGCGCCCAGACCGTGGACGCCTTCCAGGCCGCGGGCCAGGACAACAGCAGCTATCGCCAGGACCTGTCGGACCTGGTGGCGAATATCAACCAGAACCGCCCCGACAGCCAGGAGCTTCTGGACACCGTGGCCCAGCTGAACCGCCAGGTCCACGCCGCCCTGGATAAGGCCCAGGCGGCCCTGGACAAGGCCTTTGACGCGGCGGAGAAAATTCTGAACGGCGTCGACGTGGACGCTCAGCTGCCCCAGATTCAGGAGGACCTGCGGGACGCCGCCCAGACCATGGACGATATGGGCGATAAGCTCACGGCCTGGGCCAGGTCTATCGCCGTGGAGGCCGGGCCCGTGGGGGCCGAGGCCGCAGCCGCCGCCCAGCGCCTGGCGGACAGCTGCTATCAGCTGCGGGACCGGCTGAACACCGTGGCCGACGGCATCCGGCAGAACTCCGCCGTTTTGCAGGACACCATCGCTTTGGTGGCCCAGCTGGAGAAGCTGACGGACACCCTGCTGACGCCGGTGTTCGGCGATGTGACGGATGATGTGAAAAACGTTCTGGACCAGACGGAGGGCCTGCTCCAGGGCCTCCACGGAACGGCAGCCGATACCCGGGACCTGCTGGCAGCCGCCGGCGCGGCGGCCGGCACCCTGGACGGTCTCATGTCCCCGGGCCGCGACGCCATCGGCCAGGCCATCGACAAGCTGGGGAGCCTGCTGGGCGGCCTGGAGGACAGCAACAGTCCGGACTATCTGGACACCCTGCTGGACATCCTGGGCGGCAGCCCGGAGGATTACGGCGCCTACTTCTCCCAGATGGTGCAGACCACCGTGGAGCCGGTGTATCCCATTGCAAACTACGGCAGCGCCATGGCCCCCTTCTATTCCGTTCTGGCCATCTGGGTGGGCGGCGTCATGCTGGTGGCCATTCTCAAGCCCCACGCCCGCCTGGAGGGGCTGGTGGACCCCAAGCCCCACCAGCTGTTTTTCGGCCGGTACTTCCTGTTTTTCGTCATGAGCCAGATTCAGGCCGCCGTCATCGTGGCCGGGGACCTGCTGGTGCTGAAGATCCAGTGCGTGGAGCCGGCGCTGCTGTTTGCCACCGGGGCCATTACCTCCCTGGTGTTCAGCCTGCTGATCTACGCCCTGACCGTGTCCTTCGGCGACGTGGGCAAGGCCGTTGTAGTGGTGGTCATGGTGCTCCAGATCGCCGGCTCCAGCGGCACGTTCCCCATTGAGCTGCTGCCGGACGTGTATCAGAAAATCTATCATATCTTCCCCTTCCCCTATGCCATCGACGCCGTGCGCGAGTGTGTATGCGGCCTGTATGGGACCACATGGCTGAAAAACATCGGCTGCCTGCTGATCTTCGGCGCGGCGGCCCTGGTCATCGGCCTGCTGGTGCGCAAGCCCTTTATGGGACTGAACCATTTCATGGAGGAGAAGCTGAAAGAAACGGAAATGCTGTAAGAAAGGAGGACTCCCTATGGACGAAAAGAAATATAGCCAGCTGTATCAGGCCCTTTTGCAGGAGGTCCTTCAGTTCCACAGCGGCAATCAGCGCCGCATCCGCAAGGGAATGCTGAGCCTGCTGCTGGTGCCGCTGGCATTTCTGGTGCTGCTGTTTTTATCCGACGGCTCCCGGGTGATCTTCCTGCTGCTGTGGATCGTATCCATGTTCGGCATCGCGGCGTATCTCATCGCCGTGGAGTATGTGGACTACGAAATGCAGAACAAGGTGAAGAAGATCACCCAGAAGGAGGTGGAGCTGGATCAGCTGATGGCCCTGCCCACCGGCATGCCCCAGCTGCTGCCCCATCTGCGGGGCCGGAGTCAGGAGAGCGAAGCGGTCCCGGAGGAGCCTGCCCCAGAGGAGAAGTGCCCCGCCCGTTCCGGTGAGCCGGAGGAAAAAGCGGTGCCGGTCCCCGGCCCAGAGGCTGCGCAGCCACAGGACGGCGGCGCGTTTGCCCGCCTGTTTAACGACGCCGCCTGGGATGCGTATTACAATGCATCCGCCGGGGAGGCTGTCGCCCCGGTCCCGCCGGAGTCTCAGCCGGCTTCGGAGGTACCGGCTTCAGAAGCGCCTGCCCCGGAGGAGCCTTGTCCCGCCCCTGTCCCGCCTTGTCCCCAGCCTGTCCCGCCCCGTCCCGCCTCTGTCCCGGTACAGTCGGAGCCCCTGCACCCGGAGCTGGCCCTGACCCTGTCCGACCTGCAGGAGAGCAGCCGCCAGCTGGCCCAGGGCTTTGAGCAGATGTCCCGGGAGCTGGGCCGCATTTCCCGGTATATGGGCGATCAGGACCGGCGGTCCAGGGAGGTGCAGGCATGAGGAATATCTGGAGAATTTTCCGGGCCGACTGGCAGCGCATCAGCGCCAGCGTGGTGGCCGTGGTGGTCATCATGGGCCTGTGCCTGATCCCGTGCCTGTATGCATGGTTCAACATTTTTTCCAACTGGGACCCCTACGGCCCCGACGCCACGTCCAATATCCGCGTGGCCGTTACCAGCGAGGATGAGGGCTATGAGCTGCTGGGCCTGAAGCTGAACATCGGGTCCATGGTGCTGGACGGCCTGAAAAGCAACAACCAGATGGGCTGGGACTTTGTAGACAGCCGGGAGGAGGCCCTAGAGGGTGTCCGGTCCGGCAGGTACTACGCCGCCCTGATCGTTCCCGCAGACTTCACCGGGGACTTCGTCAGCATTCTGGACACGGACCTGCGGCACCCCCAGATCGAGTATTACGAAAACGAAAAGAAAAACGCCATTGCCCCCAAGATCACCAACAAGGCCAAGACCGCCGTTCAGGACGAGATCAACGCCACCGTGGTGGAGACGGTGACCAACGCCGTCACCACCGTCAGCTCCGTGTGCAGGGCTCTGGGCCTGGATGCGGACGACGTGTCCCAGGGGGTCATTGAAAAGCTCAGCAGCGCCCAGGACAGCCTGCGCACCCTGGAGGAGACGCTGACGGCCATGCAAACCCTGGCGGACCAGACGGACAGCATCCTGGCCTGCGCTGGGGTGGTCGCCGGCGACCTGGACAGCATCGTCAGCGGCAATGACCTGTCCGGCATCCAGGACGCCCTGGACCGGGGCATCGGCCGCCTGAACGAGACGGAGGCCGAGATCGCCCGGCAGCTGGAGGATATCGACGCCCAGATCGACGTCATCGCCGACGACATTGCCGCCGCCGTGGGAACGGCGGAGGATGTGGCGGGCTTTCTGGCCGGTCCCGCCCAGCAGCTGGACCAGCGGCTGGCGGAGCAGCAGCAGCGGCTGGAAAAGCTGCGGGACTTTGCTGCCGGTTATCCCGCCGTTCAGGAGCGGCTGGGCAACGCCATTTACCGCATCGGCGAGCTGCGGGACCTGCTGAAAACGCTGGAGGACCCCGGCCAGCTGGAGACCTGGCGCCAGGAGGTACAGGCCAAGGTGGATGAGCTCCGCCAGGAGCTGCGGGAGGCGGCCCTGCGCATCAGCGGCAGCGTGAACCAGCGGCTGGAGGAGCTGAATCGGGATGTGACGGAAAAGCTCCAGACCCTGCAAAGTGTGTTTGACAGCGTATCCGGCAATCTGTCGGCCCTGGGCGATAAGCTGACCCGGTATCAGGAGGCCATCCAGTCCACAGGCACCACCCTGAGCGGGGCCATCCAGCTGTCGTCCGCCCTGCGGGGCGACCTGGGTCAGCTGGCCCAGGATATGGACCGCATCGTCACCAGTGACGGCTTCCGCCGCTTTGTGGAGGTGCTGGAAAACGACCCCGAGGGCCTGGCGGACTACCTGTCCGACCCCGTGTCCATGGAGACGGTGCCGGTATACGAGATCACCAGCTACGGCAGCTCGATGGCACCGTATTACATCATGCTGGCCCTGTTCGTGGGCTCCCTGCTGACGGCCACCATGCTCCATGTGAACGCCCCCTTGCCGGAGTTCTTCCGGCTGCGCCCCTGGCAGCGGTTCTTCGGCCGGTATCAGCTGTTTTTCCTGATCGGTATGATCCAGGCCCTGGTCACGGGCCTCGGCTGCATTTACTACATCGGCATCCAATGCCCGTATCCGGGGCTGTTCCTGCTGGCGTGCTGCGTGTGCAGCCTGAACTTCACCATGATGAACTATGCCCTGGTCTATGCCCTGGACAACATCGGCATGGCGGCCTCCGTCATCATCATGGTCATCCAGGTGGCGGGCTCCGGCGGCGTCTATCCCATCGACGTGCTGCCCGGGATCTTCCAGACGCTGTATAAGTTCATGCCCTTCCACTATGGCATGGACATGCTCCGGGAGACCATCGCCGGACGGTATGAGAACGTGTACTGGAAGAATCTGGCTGTGATGGCGGCCATGTGCGTGCTGTTTGCGGTGCTGGGGATGGTGCTGTATTACCCGGCCCGGCCCCTGAACCGGCTCATCGCCCGCAGCAAGGAAAAATCCGGCATTATGTAAGGAGGACTGCCGCCCATGAATGCAAAGCATGACCTGGCGGAAGCCCTGTGCCAGCTGCTGGAGACAAAAACCCTGGAAAAGATCACCGTCAAGGACATTGTGGCCCGGTGCGGTGTGAACCGCCAGACGTTTTACTATCATTTTCACGACGTGTACGACCTGATGCGCTGGATCTTTGACCGGGAGGCCGCCGCCCTGGCCCAGAGCATCCGCAGCAACGGCAGCGACTGGCGGCAGGAGCTGCGCACCATCACGGACGTGCTGCGCAGCAAGCGTCACCTGGTGATGAATGCCTACCGCTCCGTGAACCGGCGGGATCTGGAGCGCTATCTGATGCAGGGCTACGGCCCGGTGATCCGCCGCATCGTGGACCAGGCGGCTGTGGGCCTGGACGTGACCCAGGGGGACCTGGAGTTCGTGTCCCGGTTCTATGCCCGGGGCCTGCTGAGCGGCGTGTTCGACTGGATCGAATCCGGCATGCCGGAGAGCATCGGCGACGATCTGCGCCGGTGCATCCTGCTGCTGGACGGCAGCCTGCCCACCGCCCTGAAAAGCGTCAGTGAGAAATAAGCGCAAAGCCTCCGGCTTCGTCCGGAGGCTTTGCTGAGCTTGTCAAAAAAGGGCGCCGCCCTTTTTTGACAAAAGAGTTTTCGCTCCGACCCGCGCGTTTTCACGCATAAAA
>OLGL01002615.1_pt1 | contig 13440 bp, 12 predicted proteins | sample 1605041 | NCBI WGS metagenome assembly OLGL01 (sample SAMEA3888905, study PRJEB22519) | human gut metagenome | biome: human gut; feature: human-associated habitat; material: faeces | place: Denmark | collected 2010 | reverse complement strand
GAAAAGCCTACGGGGACAGCCCCGAACCCCTGTGAGGCTGCTGGCGCATGAGAAAGCGCAGCGTTGGAATCAACGTCCGCGTCAGCGTCACAGAGAAACGAAAAATGACGCTGATGGCTAAACGGTGCGGGCTATCTCTCTCGGAATACTTACGCCAGCGGGCGCTGGGATATGAACCGGGTGGACACCCGCCCAAGGAGGTATTTGATGTATTGGACAAACTGGATGAAATTGCAGAGAACTGTTCTGCACGAGATGGCGCGGCCATCAACGCCCAGACTGACCGCTTGAGGGACCTGCTCATTGGCGGTAACTAAGATCTGGGCAATCAAGGACAGCTTACAGCGCGTCCTTGATTATGCCGCCAACCCGGACAAGACCGAATACGATGCTCTTGCCCAAACGCTGCACTATGCAGAGAACGATGCCAAGACCAAGCTGAATGAGAGCGCCCAGCTCGTCACCGGCATCCATTGCAGGGTAGGTGCGGCTTACAGCATTATTGCGCCATTCAATCGCGAACAAAATGCAACTAGACACGATAAGAGCAAAAATGCTTTCCGTGAAGACATTATGCAGTCTTTGGAGTTTAAGAATACGGTGGATTATGTTCTTGAAAATTCGCCAGAAAAAGGGAACCTTAGTCGAGATGTCGTTGAGGAAGCATATGGAAGACTTATAGACGAGTATTATACAGTTATGGAAGAAAGCACTGATAAGGCTCGGCTACATATAGATGAATAAAAAATGCCTTAATTGACTTCCATGGAAATCGATGTATGCTGTTATGACCATACGAACATAAAGCGTTACTTATATTTCTGTATAATATTTTCTCAAAGCCTATCTAAGTAATCATGCAATAGACTTTCTTGACATCTAAAGTGAATAGTAATATATTAATACTAATTGATGTCAATATGTATCAAATACAGGAGGGTGCCCTATGGATGCTGCTCAATTTGCAAAGATGTTTTCTGATAAGCATCTTTTCGAAATCAATCGGATGGAATATAAGTACACATCTGCCGCGGTAAAAGAATTCACGAAACTATTGCGGCAGGATTTCGCGCAAGAATTACCGCTTCAAGATTCTCGTGGGGAAATGCTTGTGTATTTACCCAATGTGGCGCGAATCTCAACTGCAGGTATGAAACAGTTGCTAACGGTTCCGGCGGCTAGAAGCGCGTTTGGGTTGCAGGCTATGACAGATGAAATTCATGCAACCTTACAGATTGAGAATATTCGCTCCATACGAAAGAGCATTCGCAGAATATTGGATGGCTATGCGCCGCGCGATGAAGAAGAAAACCGTATTTACGGAATAAAACGTGGATTAGAGTTTATTGCAAATCGCGAAAATAAAATTACAGAAGCAAATCTGCATACCCTGTATCAGATGACCGTTGGCAACTTTCTGAGCGACGATGACAAATTACAAGCGGACTGCTTTTATCGTCATGCTCCGGTTTATATTGTAGGTGGAGACCAAACGCGGGAAGGACTCGCAGCATCGCTGTTGTCTGAGGCCATGGCGCAGCTGATAAATTTTGCGAACCAGCGTGATAACATCAATGAACTGCATAAGGCCGCTATGCTTCACTTTACGCTTGCTTACTATCACCCCTATTTTGATGGTAATGGGCGCACAGCTCGTTTGTTCCATATGTGGTATCTTGTGCAACATGGCTATCCGGCAACGCTGTTCACCCCTTTTTCGCGCTATATCGCAGAGAACAAGTCGGGCTATTACAAGGCATATGAGCAGATAGAAAAGAATGCTTTGCTTACAGGTTATACAGATGTGACGCCGTTTCTGGCGTATTTCTGCGAAAATGTGTACGGTCGCCTACAATCTGATACCGAAGACACCCATGCCGATATGCAGGTATATAGAAATGCGATTGCGTCCGGGAGTGTAACAGAAAAAGAGCGCCAACTTTGGGAGTATGTGTTATCGGCATATGGCAATGAAGAATTCACCACGAAGCGCTTAGAAAGGGATTTTGGCAATGCTGCCTATGCAACGATTAGGACATTTGTGATGAAGTTTAGTTCTATGAATCTATTAAAGACCAGAAAAGCTGGTAATAAGGTGTTATATAAAGTGTTTTGACTTGAAAGGAATGCAGAACAATGGGGTTGTTAGATGTTGCAAGTGGTGCATCCATGTGGCGCGGCTATGAATATTATACGGAGCACAAGGTGCTGGCGCGTGATAAAGTTTCCGACACAGAGTATATGGGGATTGTTAGCGGTAGTGAGGGACGACAATATACAGCTTTTATAGATATTGAGCATCCCCGCAAATCCCATTGTAATTGCCCATTCGCAGCAGGACGGCGCGTGGTTTGCAAGCATCAAATTGCGTTGTATTTTACAGAGTTCCCCAAGGAAGCAAAAAAGTATAAAAAAGAAGTAGATGAATACGAAGAAGAACAGCAGTACCGTGCAGAGCATATAGATGAATTGGTTGAGGCTTTCATAAATGAGCAGACAAAAGCACAGCTTCGGGAGATTCTGATGGATGTACTGTACGATAGTTCGGATTGGACATTTGATGATTTTGTCCGCAAGTATATTGAGTAACTGCAAAGTTTAGGTGCAACTTCTATATTACATAAGAAGAGCAAGGTGTTTTCCATCCAGTGAGCGCGTAAGCTACAATTGAATGTGCATAGATAAGTTGTGTATATCGTAAGAGTCGTTTTTCAGCGTCGTAAAGAACGACGACAAAGTCAATGTAGAAAAAAGAAAGAAAACTGCATAAAAATATGCGGTGGCATGATGTTTTTTAGAAAACGCGGTGGAGCTTAGCCTGGCCGATTACAGGCATTCAGTCGGAGAACTACGGCAGGACGGTATAGACAGACGTTGAAACGTAAAATTTGTTGGTTCTGCACATTTACCGCCAAAACAAGAAAAAGCCCGTTGTTGGTTGTCACAACAGGCTTTTCCGACATTGCGCAGGGCTACTGCACAGTAGTGGTCAAATGGTGGTCAAAAAGCAAGTACGGAAAATATAGAAATTGAAAATATTAGGAATTTAATCGCTTGCGGATTTTTACCATGTGGTTTTTTACTGGTTGGTCGATAGGTTCGTTCACTCCAAATTCACATTGTGCGCGGTTTACATAGGTTAAAAAATTTCCTCTACCTGACGTTGCTCCTTTTCGTGAGTATAACATATATAAGTTGCGCAAGGAAGGATTATGCCCGGCTTTTCGCTGAAGGACAATTGATCGGGCTTTCTTTCCCATACGATAGTAGTACTTTGAAATAGTCTTGCCCCTGATATGAATGTGTGTACCATCAAAGGTAAAGCCAAGAAAATTAATGTATCGATTTTGACCATTTGAGTTAGAATCAAATACTGTTGCTACATTTTCTACGGAAGTTCCACTGTAATAGAAGTATTGCGTTTTATCTGGCTGTAATGTCAAATGCTTGACACCATGCAAAATACTCTTTATGTGGCTAAAAGCATCCGTTGCAATTTGCTTTTCTTCACACGGAATGATGATACAAAAGTCATCGCTATAACGCATATAGAATCCATTTAAAGCAGACACATAATCAACAATAGCTTTATCACAGTCAAGCATATAGACATTGGCCAATAATGCACTTATCGGCGAGCCCTGTGGAATCCCATAAGCATTTGGGTTCTTTTGCAAAAATGCATGCTTGTATTTGCGAAAATCATAGGGGGATAGTACTCGATCTTTCTTGTTTAGTTCTTCGTGTGACTTGAGGTGATTTAAAGTCAGTAAATCATTTAAATCCCATTTGCAATACTTTGTAACACTCTTATAGACTGCATAATAGTCATCAGGCAGTTGGCATACCCCAAGTAATTGACAAAGTTGTTGCTTGAGATAGAGGTGATCCAAATTATCGAAGAAGTTTGTGAAATCGCCAATCATGATATAGCACGGCGCATTTTTTTTGATGAAAGAAAAAGCTTCGTGAGAAAAATGGATGTTATTCTTTTTCAAATCAGATCTGTAAGCTACAACTGAATCAGAAATATTAATCTCATGAACCCTTTTGATGTACATTTCATCAAGTAGATGATTATAATATTGATAGATGCATCGGTCTATATGTGATGCATAACATATCTCTCGCTTCTTTATTTTCTTGCCTTTATCTTTTGAATATTTCTCAAATTCAATTGTATAGTGAATAAAGGGATAAAAGGCGTGAGTGGCTACTTTCTCTGGGGAAGTAATATAATCGCTGCATTTGCTTAAATCAGTTCGGAAATCGAAATGCGCATATGAGCGTTTACTTTTTCTAATAGCAAAATCGCTGTGAACCCATTCGGATGGCGACATTGTATTCTCCTCCCATAAAGGCGAAATACCCACCAACACGGAGGATAGCATTCCTAAGTTGGCGGGTATACGTGAAAACTCTGTATTTGATTTTGCTCACTGAATACTCAATGCTTGTTAACCTGAAACACAGGCTATCCAAATGCGCTCAATCATCAGTTATGGTATAATTGATGAAGAAAGAGGTGCTATCAAGATGTTCTTGTTCTTCGCACTGGTCGCAGCCGCGCGGCTGTGGTCAGGGTCAAAGATTCTCGATGAAATTCTTTCAAATCTCATAGTCGAACAGTTGACAACAATTCTTTTCCTATATGCCTACACATATAGCATATTTAGTATAAAGCAAATCTCATTCCGATGCAAGTACATAAGGGTTAATATTTTATGAATTTTGCAATGCCTAAGTAAAAATCACTTACAGCAGTGTTATTTTAGCACAGTTTTATATCCCTGAAATTTGTGCAGCAGCCTGTTGCACAAATTCGGATTTGTTAGACAACCATCTCATCAAACAGAACCTTCAAAAAATCATCCACGCCGCCTGCAGCCTGAATTGTGGCAATCATTAAATCATCCGGGTCAACACGGGTAAAATCAATGACATATCCCGAATGGTGGGCAAGCTGCGAAAGAAAAACACGCTGGGTTCTGCCGTTGCCCTCTCGGAATGGGTGAAGCTCATTCGTTCGCTCGTAAAAGTCTACTATGGCAGAAATGAAGTGCGCTCTGTCTAAGCCTACAAGGAAATTTTGCTTTTTTAATCTGGCAAAGATGGCTTTCGCTGTGCTTTCAATTTGCGCAGCGGGGCAAAACTGCGTGCCTTTCTTTGAAATATCTACCGTTCGCGGCTTGCCCGCCCATTCGTATAAATCTTCAAACAAAAAGTGATGAATCGCACAGTAATGCGCAAAATCGAAACTTCCGGCTAAAGGTTTTTCTTCCCATAAAGCAGCCTTGGCCGGAACGATCGTACCTTCCACGGCATCCAAGTCGGACTGATTTTGAATGCCAAGTATATTTATTAACACCACAGTACCCGGATAGCACCCATCCTGCAAAGAATCCACTGCATAGTTTGCCATGGTATTTTACCCTCGCTGCGCCCTGCGCCGTGCCAGAATTTCAGCAGCCAAGGTGCGGGCATCTACTTTGCCGTCCATCAGGCGGCGGCAGTCGGCACGGGTCTGTTCGGTGACTTCATACCCCTCGATGCGCGAAGAAGCCAAAGCATTTTCCAATGCCTGTTCACGAGTAATGGGTGCCATATACAAAACCGCCTTTCGCTTTTTCATCAATTATATACGATAAGGCAACCAAATGCAATTTTTCTTGCAAAACTTCTTACCGCTTATTCTATAACCACCTGCATCAGCTTATCGTAGCTGTCCACCACATCGTAGACGACGCTGTCGTTGCTGATGGCGGCAAAGTGGGCTTTGGCGCATTGGATCTTTATCCCTGATACCTTATTCTTTCTACCAGCGTTTCCTTTTTCAGATTACTGCTTAAAACACAGGAAAGCACAATTTGTAGAATACCAACCAGAAGAATCATAACAAGAATCGGGATAAGAGGAACGTGATAAACGTTCATTCCAAAAATCCCATTATGCTTCGCATAGGAAAACAGTGCATAGCCAAGGGGCAGACCGGCAGCAAGTGCGATGCAGATGGTGCCAACCGTAAAAATCAAGCCCTGTATTTGTAAGCACAGATTCAACTGCTTATTGGTCATGCCTACCGCTTGCAGCACACCGTATTCCTGCTTCTTCGTGGTGATATTGATGATCATGGTGTTTGCCAGATTCATAAACCCAATGAGACCGACAATTGCCATGAACAGATAGCAGCCAAGCTTCATCATACGGCTTGTGTATTCTGCATATTGTAACTGTGCATGATAGGTATCCATTTTTATATGCGAAGTATTAGAAATCAAAGTATTCAGACTCTGTTCCACAGATGCAACATCTTTTTTATCACAGTCCACCCACAGATAGCCATAGGCGGTTCCCCTCGGATTCATGGAACGGTATACACCTTCCGGAATGACAAGATAAGTGTCCGCGCTTACAAAGGATCCTGCAATCTTTCCCTGATAGGTATAGGTTCCACTTCCATTCTCAAAGTCAAATGCAATGGATTCACCCGGAGCATATCCATCTTGTTCCATCCACGTTGACCAGCCAAAGAAAATATCACCATTCTTTACCGCCTGATCATAGTCCATAGAGCCAATATCCCCTTCTTGGCGCATAAAATCAAAATCCTTTTTACTCACAATAGTAGCCGGAAATCTTGTTCCGTTCAGATTTACAGAGACAATCTCTCTCGTCATGACATCTGTTACTCCCGGAATGCTTTTGATTTCTTCAATCAGCGAATCATTCAATGGATCATCCGTCAGAATCGTATCCAGATTATTCTCCGGATATCTTTCATCATACTCAGCAGAATAGTCAAGCTGCAGTTCAAATTGTCCATGATTAACGGAAAGACGTGCTTCATGCTCCGTGTCAATATTTCCCACATAATTAGAGATAATCACAAACAATGTGCAGGAAAGCCCCATCGTAAGGATGGTACCAATGGTTCTTTTGGGATTACCCGTTACATTTGCCATTGCCATAGAAAACACGGTGACATTTTTTCTGCCATTTCGTTTTCCTTTTTTGTGTGTTTCTGCATTTTCTAAATACCGTGTTGCTTCGATAGGTGAAATCCGTGAAACAATTTTCATTGGTTTGCGCAGTGCCAAAGCAACGGTAAGAAATGATACGAAAATACATAGAAGTATAACAGGCAGGGAAAACAGTGGCACCTGCTGATTTTGGACTCCCATAGAGCCCGTTCCGGTTGATACAAGGTTTCCCTGTTCTACCAGCCAGTTAAAACCGTATTTTGCAATCAGAAAGCCAAGAAGCAATCCAACCGGTATTGAAAAAAATGTCAAAAAAATGCCCTCTCTGAAGATCAGTTGTTTCATCTGCTTTTTTGTCGCTCCCAGAGCCTTGATTTTTCCATACTCCTGTATCTTGTTGGCAATACCGACCTGAAAAATATTATAAATGACCACAACAGAGAAAAGTACAATTGCAAGAATCAGAATTCCACATACCGCAATCGTTTCATAACTCGGCTGCAAGACCCATTGCAGATAGAAATCATTGATTATAACGTTTTTTTCTTCGATCCCACAAGATGCTGCAATCTGTTTTATAACCGGTTCAATATTATTCATAGATACATTTGCAGAATCATTTAAAGTAAAATAAATATTATACTGTCTGTCATTCTCTGCGACGTGCTCATCATAAAACTCCTGTGACCCGAAAGCAACATAAGATGCCTCGATGGTATACTCATCCCGGTCATATAGGATTCCGCTGACAACAAATTCTTCCGGCTTATATTCTGACCGCATTCCTGCACGGTAATCCAGTGTAACCGTATCTCCGACCTTTACATCATCATATCCCATTTCACTAAAAAATGCTCTTCCTGCGGCAATTTCCTGCGTTCCCCCCGGATACTTTCCTTCCTTTAACTCATATTCCTTATTATAGGGAAGCATTTTTCTTGCAGTCTCATCCATGCAGACAAAACCACCGTTTTCGTTGCCTTTAATTATGCCTTCTGTACACATAATTCCTATTGCATCTATTTCTGCACGGCGGCTTACTTCCTTTAACTGCGAGGCATCTGCTGCGACAAACAAACCATAATTGCTTCCATATGAGCCTGCCGCCTGACTTTTCTGTAAACGGATCATTCCATTTCCCACAGTACTGATAATCACAAGCAGCATCGTAGTCAGACATATGGACATCATAATCAGTATACTTCTTGTCTTGTTCTTTTTGTCATTGCTATATGCAATCCTGCTTATTGTCTTCATCTGAAATCCACCACCTGTCCGTCCTCAATCACCAGAATACGGTCAGCGACCTGTGCAATTTCGTCATCATGGGTAATCATTACAATTGTCTGTCCATATTTTTTTGCTGTCATCTTAAGCAGAGCGATTACCTCATCACTGGTCTTAGAATCAAGATTTCCTGTCGGCTCATCTGCAAATATAATTTCCGGACGATTCACCAGTGCTCTTGCAATTGCTACTCTCTGCTGCTGTCCTCCGGATAACTGATTTGGCAGATTATAAATCCGGTTTTCAATCCCCAGAGTTGCAATAATATCATTTACATACGCTTCATCCACTTTTCTTCCATCCAGCCCCAGTGGCAGTACAATATTTTCCCAGACATTAACAGATGAAACCAGATTAAATGCCTGAAAAACAAATCCGATTTTTCTTCTGCGGAAAACAGCAAGGGCATCTTCCTTCATCCTGTATAAATCTTTCCCTGCTAAAGTAACACTGCCTTTTGTCGGGGTATCAAGCCCTCCAAGCATATGAAGTAATGTACTTTTACCGGAACCTGACTTTCCAACAATTGCGACAAATTCTCCCTGCTCAATCTGAATGTCCACCTGATTGACCGCTTTGACCTGATTCTCACCTGCGCCATAAAACTTACAAAGCTGCTTGGTTTCTAATATCACACTCATGTGTTGCCTCCTTTTCATCCTACATCCAAATTGTATTAGGGCAATCTTTCATTTCACTTTCAAAAAACGAGCAGAAGTCTTACAGAATTGTAAGATTTCTGCTCACTTAAAATTTAACCAACATATGGTAATTGAATCACAAACGTGCTTCCTTTTTTCTTTTTGCCGGAGGTTACCGTAATCGTACCTGCGTGTTTTTCGATAATTTCTCTCGATAGAAAAAGTCCGATTCCTGTACCACTCTTTTCCATGACCTCCTTGGAACTTCCTCTGTAAAATCGTTGAAAAATTTTGTGATACTCATTCTGCGGAATACCAATTCCCTGATCCTCAATTTCCATTCTTACAAGATCGTTTCTTTTTTGTAACCGGATAAATATTTTTGAACCACACGGACTGTACTTGACCGCATTATCCAGAACGTTGATCACAGCTTCACCAAGCCACCTTTTATCCTGCATAATCGTGCATGTTTCCAGCTCTTTTTCATAGTCAAAAACGAATTCAATTTCTTTCTCATCCGCTTTAGGATAAGTGCGGTTCACAGCAGATATGACAGTATCCATAAGCGGAAGTTTTTTCTTATTAATCTGAATCAGTCCAGTTTCCATCTTGGATATTTCAAGAAGCGACTGCAATAATGTCTCCAGTCCATCCAGAGCACTCCGACAACGGATACGAAACTCCTCCTGTTCTGTGGCACTTAAGTCATTCTGCATCAGCACACTAAAACATGTATCCAAAGCTGCAACCGGTGTCTTTAACTGGTGAGAGATATCAGAAACCATTTCTTTCGTGCTCTCTTTTTCTGCCCGTGCTTCTTCCTTTAGCAACTGAATATGATGTCCGATTGCTTCAAGCTGGTCATTCAATTTTTCCAGTTCTGCATGATTTTCCGTTTTCAGTAAATCATCAAATTTATTTTCACGGAATCTGATCAGAATTTCTTCCAACTGGTCTAAAATTTTCTGATGACACGCATCTTCTTTTTTCTTCCAATAAAGTAAAAAAGTCAAAAGAAGCACGCATATCACAGTGCTTACAGCACCGGTCACCATAACCTGATGCCGGAATTGCGAATAAAATGCATTCCCTTTATTTCCCCAGTATCCATATTGCTCCAATAATCGCCTTCCCTGTTCGTTAGTTTCAATATCCTTATCCTTAAGCAATTCCGAAACAGCATCCAGCCCTAAAAAGTTGGGTGCTGTTTCCATATAAGACCAGACTATAAGAAAGATAATTCTAAACAACATACTTATAATCATGGCGGTTTCTGTCATTACGATTGCCGCTGCAAATATCTAAACATGGGAATTTATGCAAAACTGAGACCACCCCAGAACATTAAAATTGACTTCAGACCGTCAGAAAGGCAATATGAACTATGGAAATTGCTTCAACCGGATTATTGCCCCAAATGTGGCGGTCACATAACACAGAAACTCATCGGATACGATGTAAAAAAGAATCCACAATACAAGCCTGTTTGTGAGTCATGTGGAAACACAAATCTGCCACAAATGATATTAGGTGGTGGAGCCGCTGGTAAACTCTTTCCACTGCCAGCCTATGCAGTAATGTATAGAAAACAAGCTCTTTAATTGCTGGAAAACCCTAACTACGGGTTAGAAGGGCAATCAGCAGCCAAGCCGGGAAACCGGAAGGTTCAACGACTATTCCGAAAGGAAGTACAATCAAGCGATTGGAAACGGGAGCCTCCAGTCATATTGCACTGGATGAAGATATAGTCTATTCTGCATGGAAACATGTAGCAGCGAAAGCGGTTAAAATGTAGCGAGTTTTAACGTTTATTAACACAGGGAGGAAAAAGTTTTTTGGGAGCCTGTTGGCTCATTATTTCCTGCATGAGATTTGAGAACATCCGTGCGGTCGTGGCACGTAAGACAATCAAGTCTTTGAAGGAATCTACTTGGAATACAATCAAGACGGTTCTAAAAAACTGGGGATTAAAAGAAGAAGTGAACTACAGAATCAATAATCTGGAAGGTACGCTTACCTTTTGGAACGATTCTGTCATTATCATGAAGGAAATGGTCGATCTGCCTTCTGACCCGAACTTCGAGCGATTCGGTTCTTCCGAATATACGATTGCCATGATCGACGAGGTGTCGGAGATTTCGGAAAAGGCGGTTGAAGTGCTTTTTTCCCGTCTTCGTTGGAGAATACACGAGACATTCAAGACATCCAGAATGTTTATGAGCACCAACCCGACTACAAACTGGGTACGTTCCCGGTTCGTACAGGATGAAAACGGAGACAAGGTGGAATGCCGGGAGGGAGAGGCTTATATACCGTTCTCCGTATTCGACAACCCGGACATCGCTTTCCGGCAGACTTACGAGGCGGCATTGAACAAGATTCGTGACCAAGCCACAAAGGAGCGTTTGTTATATGGTAACTGGGATTTCGTGGAAGCTAACGATATGGCCGTTTACCACAATTTTGACGGTTCCAGACATCTTATAACGAACCTGAAGGAAAAAGTCTACGATCCGACCAAACCTATCATTACCATCTGGGACTTCAATGTCGCACCCAGAATGTCTACTTTGTTGGCTCAGATAAACTATGACAAAAAAGAGATATATGTCATAGAGGAAATATTGGGATTGCCGGAAAAGAAGGAAAACAATACTCCGGCTCTGGCAAGGAAGATACAACAGAAATTGTATAGGGAAAAACATATCGGAGGGGTGGACGTGACAGGAGACCCTGCCGGATTACAGCGTTCAACCACAAATGAAGATGGGACAAACAACTACACCATCATCACGGAAACACTGGGCAAGGGCGTATTGAAACCTAAGATCAAGCTCTTAAAAAAGCAGCCTCCACAAGTTACCCGATGTGAATTTGTCAATGAGGTGTTCGAGGGATTTGACGGATGGAAACTGATGATTGATTTACGTTGCAGGAAGCTCACAGAAGACCTTATTTACCAGTTAAAGAACGAGGATGGTACAAAGTGCAAGGCAAAGGTTACAGACGCTAAAACAGGCGTAAAATACGAAAAATACGGCCACTTGTCCGACTGCCTTGATTACCTGCTATGCTATTATTTAAGGGATAGCTGGACGAAATACAAAAGAGGGGACGGCTCTATGTCCATCCTTTCCACAGCTACCATTAACGAAGGATTTAACTATTAACGAACCATTAATCTATGTACAGACGATTTTTAAACAATAGCGATTATCTGGGAATCATCACGCAAGACAGCCTTTCCCAGATAACGAGGAACGAACCGGAAACATTCATTCAAGCCGAGGAAGCCGCAGAAATGAGTGTCATAGAATATCTGAGCGAGAACTATGAGATTGAAAAAGAACTGAATAAAGGGAAATATATCGCTGAATACGACCGAAAGGTAACTTATCCGATCGGAGCACATATTTATTTTGATGGTAAAATCCACGAGATAATAAGATCGATCAGCGGATACAAGGCTCCTTCTTCCGTGGAATACTGGGAAGAGTTTATGGATGAGAAAGGCGAGATACGGGAATTTCAACGATACAGCCAGTTCAAAACCTATTACAAAGGTGATATTGTCTTATATAACGATACGCCTTATATTTGTCTTGTTGAAAACGGATGGAGATTTGGGGATATACGAATCCCGATGGTAAACGGATGGAAACTTGCTGAATATACAGACTGGAATCCGATTGAGTACGAGCTTTGGAATGTCGTAAAGTTTGACGGTTCCTATTATACTTTGATGTCACTGGAGGGGTTCGACAATAATAAAAACCCTTTGGAATCGGAAAATTGGGGTGCTATTGCCGATTATGATCCTCAGTACAACGAATACGAACTTTCATCACATGAGTACGTTGTATACGATGGCCAAGTGTATTATCCTGAAATAGACGTGAACAGTGACAGTCCGGTTATCGGGGAAAATCTTGCACTACACGATCCCAGAAACTACAATCTCAAAAAGCACATGATTCGGTTGGCTGTGTACGAGCTTACCAAACTGATTGCTCCCAATAACGTCAGTGTTGTTAGAATGAGAGATTATGAGGATTCCATGAAGTGGCTTAATGATGCTTCTAAGCTGAGAATCAACCCTCAGATTCCACGAAAAATAGCAGAAGACAACAAGCCGGTTACAGACTGGCAGATGGCGACATTCCAGACATCTTATGATCCATACAAAAACCCCTGGCAGGTATGAAAAGATTTTATTACGACAACCGAATCGCCAAAATACTATTGGCATTCAGTTCTTGCCACACAATCACAATTGGCCCGTTTGTATTAAGCAAGTTATCTCCGGAGCATATAACGCAAAGAGTCAGGAACCATGAAACCTGCCATTCATATCAATGGATAGAAACGACCTGTGCTATTGGACTCATATCCAAATCCGGAAGATATGGCGGCACTTTTGCCCACAAAGATATTGCATTCAAATTTGCAAGTTGGATTTCTGTTGAATTTGAGTTATATATAGTAAAAGAATTCCAACGTCTCAAAGAGCAAGAGCAAGCTCAAATTGG
>OLGL01002613.1_pt1 | contig 13458 bp, 14 predicted proteins | sample 1605041 | NCBI WGS metagenome assembly OLGL01 (sample SAMEA3888905, study PRJEB22519) | human gut metagenome | biome: human gut; feature: human-associated habitat; material: faeces | place: Denmark | collected 2010 | reverse complement strand
TCTGGTTCCCGGTCATACATGGGGACATATGGTCTACCTCATTGACGATAAGTACCTTTTTACCGGCGATACCGTCTGGTTCGGCGCGGACGGTGGATACAGCTTTATTTCCGCATTGGCAGAGGACAACAAGCTGGCGGTGAAGTCCTTGGCATTGCTGGAGAAAAAGCTGAAAAAACGTGGGCTGCATCCGCTGTTCATTACCGGTCACACAGGTTGGACGGACAACATGGAGTTTGCCTTTGCGCACAAAAATGAGCTGTGCTCGCCTTTCAAGAAAAGAGCCCACGACCCCAATGCGCTTTACGATGCCTATGATGAATCCGATGATACTGAGGAAAACTCAAAAAGCGGGTACTTGAAGGGCGTGGGAAGATAAGGAAGTGCAGGCGGCGCACCGGCATTCTTTGGCGCGATGACGGAGCGTAATCCGAAAAAATAATGCTGCAAAAACCAAGGGGCGGATGGTATGAGAACTTTGGAATATGGAAAAGAACATGAAAAGACGCTGCTGTTTCTGCCGTGCACGGCGGAGCCGGAGTGGGCGTTCGCCGACTCGGTTGGCCTGCTTTCGCAGGATTACCATGTGATTCAGATCGTCTATGACGGTCACGGCGAAACGGGAGAAGACTTTATCTCTGTGGAGACGACAGTAGACGAGGTAACAGATTGGCTGCAAGCGCGCGGCATTACCCACTTGAACGCGGCATATGGCTGTTCTCTGGGCGGTGCGTGTCTGACCCGTTTGCTGGCCTTGGGGGAAATTTCCGTTGGCCGGGCAATCATTGACGGCGGTATGACTCCCTATCGCCTGCCGTTTCTGGTGCGAAAGCTGCTGCTGGCGCGGGATGTGTTGTCCTTCAGAACGGTGTCAAGCAACCGTGAGGTGCTGGAAGCGGCATTTCCGCCGGAACGGTTTACTCCGCCGGGGCATGACAGCAGGAAAGAGTATAATGCGATGGAGCGGTACCTCAAAACCTTCTCGAACCGGACGATCCGGAACATATTCTGGTCTGCCAACAATTACGCTCTGCCGAAAGTGCCTGCCGAATGCGGCACAAAAATCACCTATTGGTACGGCTGCGATGAAAAGAAAGACCGTAGGTACAATATTCGGTTTATGAAGCACTATTTTCCGCAGATCCGGGTCCACGGAATTCCCAAAATGGCCCACGCAGAGTTGGTCTTGGTGCACCCGGAGCTGTTCGATCACTATGCGGAAAAATTCCTGAAGCCGGAGGAATGAAACGGAATCGGCGCCGGATGATCCGAACGCCGCGAGGAATCGCTCCGGCTGGCTTACCATTAGAAAACGTAAGGAGGCTTTACAATGTCCTTTTTTGAGAATACCCGCAAGCCTGCGGGCTTTGGCGGAAAGCTCATGGTGGTCATGATGAACCTGAGTCACAGCCCTGTGGCGCGGTGGGGGCTTCGCTTTCTGGAGCTTGCTCCGGACGATAAGGTGCTTGACTGCGGCTGCGGCGGCGGGGCAAATATCCGACGGCTGCTGAAAAAATGCCCGCAGGGTGTCGTCAAGGGCATCGACTATTCGCCCGTCAGCGTGGAGAAAACCAAAAAGGTCAACGAGACCGCCATCGCTGATGGTCGCTGCGCCGTTCTGCAAGGCAGCGTGGCAGATATGATGTTCGCGGATAACTGGTTTGATGCGGTCACGGCCTTTGAAACCGTATATTTCTGGCCGGATCTGCCGCGGTGCTTCCGTGAGGTCTGGCGGGTGCTGAAGCCCGGCGGGACATTTTTTATCTGCAACGAGAGCAATGGCGACACAGACAAGGACGAGAAGTGGACGAAGATCATTAACGGCATGACCATCTATCAGGGTACCGAGCTGAAAGCATATCTGGAACAGGCGGGCTTTCACGAGGTGCAGATACACAAGAATAAAGCAGGCTGGCTGTGCGTCACGGCACGAAAATGAGGTGCGATCATGTCGAAAAAAACAACGGAATTCCAACGAAAAGCAATGAGCCGGATGTACCGGGGCAAGGAGATCTTCAAGCCTCTGAACACCGGCTGGATCGATAAAAACGTTGCCTGCGTGCGGGAATGGGTAGCAAATATCTTCTTCTACTGCAAGGACAATGCTGTCATTATGATCGATGCCGGGTACAACTATGACCGGCTGGCGGAAAAAATGGGCTGGTTGGGAATCGACCCACAGTCGGTTCAGCACATTCTTATCACCCACCAGGACACCGACCATGTGGGCGCGGTGGAAGCGGACAGCCCCGGATTGTTCCAAAACGCAGCGCTGTACATCGGGGAAGTTGAAAACCGTTATCTGACCGGAGAGGTACGCCGCAAGGTCATCTATCATCTTTATAAGCTGCCGCTGGTCACGATCAACAACAAAAAAGTGCTGCTTCAGGATGGGGAAGTCATCAACATTGACGGCATCAAAATCGAATGCTTCCTCGTTCCCGGCCACACTTGGGGACATATGGTGTATCTTGTCGATGACCGTTACTTGTTTACCGGCGACACCATCTGGTTCGGCGCGGACGGCGGATACAGCTTCATTTCCGCCTTGGCAGAGGATAATGAACTGGCGGTGCGATCTCTGACTGCACTGGAAGAAAAGCTGCGGGGGCGCGATTTACATCCGTTGTTCATAACCGGACACACAGGCTGGACGGACAATATGGACTTTGCTTTTGCACACAAAAATGAGCTTTGCTCCCCCTTCCGGAGAAAAGCCCATGATCCCAACGCCCCATACGATGCCTATGACGAATCGGATGATACCGAAGAAAGAGCAAAAAGCAGATACTTAGCGGGAGTTGGAAGATGAAGGTTTACGAGTTCGGTAAAAAAAGCGCCCCGGCGCTTTTGCTGCTGCCCGGAACCTGCTGCCATTGGAAAGGCAATTTTGGGCGAGTCATTCCGCTGCTGGAAAAGGATTTTCGAGTACTCTGCGTCAGCTATGACGGCTTTGATGAGACGGAAAACACAGAGTTTTCGACCATGCTTGAGGAAACAGAGAAAATAGAAGCATACATCAAGGAGCATTGCAGCGGTCATATCCATGGGGCTTACGGCTGTTCTCTGGGGGGCTCTTTTGTGGGCCTGCTGGCGGCGCGGCAAAACATCCACATGGATTATGGCATTTTGGGCAGCTCCGATCTGGATCAATTGCCGGTTGCCGCCGCAAAATTACAGACGGCGCTGCTCTTGCCCCTGCTCTATCCCTTCATCCGGGATGGAAAGTTGAAAAGCCGTATCCTGCAAAAAAAGCTTCAAAAACGCATGGGGCAGACGGAAGCCTATGTGCAGGCGTTTATGGACATGTTGGGCGGCGGGCGGCCTTATGTGACCATGAAAAGCTGCAAAAACCAGTTTTACTCCAATCTCATTACACCGCTGCCGGATCAGATCAATGTGCCCGGTACGGAAATTCATATTTTTTACGCCCTGAAAATGGGCAAAAAGTATCGCCTCCGCTACCTGCGGCATTTTGACCATCCTGTCATCCATGAACAGGATCTGCGGCATGAAGAACTGCTGGCATGTTACCCGGAGCAGTGGGCGGCACTGGTAAAGCAAATCGTTATGGTAGAGGACAAAAAGGTCATCATCGGAAGTGCCCACTTTGTCTTTGAGGACGAGGGCTGCTGTATCCCGGAGGGAGAGCAGGAGAAATATGACGCGCTGCCCGCCGCGTATTCCCACCTGTATCTCTGCATCGACGGGGAACTGGCGGCGGTCATCTGTATCCACGATCCTCTGCGCCGGGAGGCTAAGGACGCGGTAAAAGCGCTGCATGAGAGCGGCTTTACCAATGTGGTGATGATGACCGGCGACAACCGCCGCACGGCAGAGGCCGTGGCCGCCGAAGTGGGCGTGGACGCGGTGTATGCCGAGGTGCTGCCGGAGGACAAGGCCGCCTTTATCCGTCAGGAAAAGGAAAAGGGCCACACCGTTATCATGGTGGGCGACGGCGTCAACGATTCTCCCGCCCTCTCTGAGGCGGACGCCGGCATCGCCATCTCCACCGGCGCGGCCATCGCCCGGGAGATCGCCGACATCACCGTTGCTTCAGAGAATCTCTTTGAGTTGGTGACGCTGCGTAAGCTCAGTGAAGCGCTGATGGCGCGGATCCACGGCAGCTACCGGTTTATCGTGGCCTTCAACCTGTCGCTGATCACCTTGGGCGTAGCGGGGGTACTGCCACCCGCAATATCCGCGCTGCTGCACAATACCTCCACATTGGGTATCGGCCTGAAAAACATGACTGATCTGCTGGAGGAACACGAGGGAGCGTAATTTGTTTTCCCATCGAGAGAAGTACACGCTCGGCATTCATCAAAAGAGCACACTGCGGCTTCACTGGACGCACGGTTCTGATGAATGGGACAGGGCGCTGGTAGGAATAAAAATTCTATCATCGCATATTCCGCAACAGCGGGTTGCTTACTCTATGGGGAAGCGAGGACTGCGGGTTCCACGCAGTGAGCTGCGGTAGCCGTGCCTCCCTGGTGGATCTGAATATTAGGGCGGAATTTTTAGTGGTTTTCACTCCTGTCACAGAACTTGTGTCGATTTTACAAACACTTGGTTTGCCTACCGGAAGGGGAAGCCTTGCAATAAAGGTATCCGGAGAAAAGCGAGGTACTGTAAATGCTTCCCTGTCAGGAACACTGCGGTCAGTATTGCCAAGGCTGTCATCTGGACTGCACGTATTGGACGAGCTTCCGTAAAAATCAGGAGTCACAGCGTCAACTGAAAAAGCAGTATCTGAGTTATTACGCGGAATTGTGCGCCGTCAGGACACGGCAATTTCGGAAACTATCCCCCTTGAAGTGGTAAAAGCGGACACCGGCAGGCTCTGATCCTGCCGGTGCCTTTTTTAGGTCCGCCGGGCTCGGAATGGCATGGCTGACGCACTTGACCAGAATTTTACATACCTTTTACCGGGGCTGTCTATCGGTTTTTTCCGGTCTTTCCTATAATAAACGGAGTATGGCAACGTGCATACGGGGACAGCTCTGTTGGATTTTAGATTCTCAGCTGCGGGACACGGCAAAGGCGAGCCTGATGCTTCCGGATGGCTCCTATTGCCGCAAACACAGCGCCGTGCCCTTTGATTCTCAGGATACATTTATGCAGCAACATCCGCATATCCCCGCAGCGGCGGCCGGTGCGCCAAAGGAGCGGGTCCATTGGCTGAAGGACTTGGCCAAAAAGCTGCTTTGGGCGTGAAGTATTTCTTTGCCTGCATGTCGCTCTCCTTCTACGATGGCGGGCGGCAGTGTTAGGAAAACCAAAAAGTCTCCGCATGGAACCGCGGACAGAAAAAAGAATTGTGGCCTGGAGCTTGATGATGTAAAATAATAGAAAGTGTTTGGAAAATTGCGGGAGATCAGAGGAAAAACGATGAAAAACGACAGCAGACTTCGCAAATATGTGCCGTCCTTACTGCTGCTTTTGCTCTTTGCGGCAGTGGCGGTCACACTATGGCTTATGAAGGACAACCTGTTCTACCTGCTGAATTTCAGTTACATCGGCGGCTGTCTGGCATTGGGAACAGCGCTCTTTACCGCCGGGAAACGCTATGCCCGCCATTTTGTGCAGCTGGCGGTAGGCGGCTATATGCTGCTGTACCTCGGCGTCATCTCCCGCGAGAATATGCAGATCGAGGGGTTCTGGTACTATCTGTTTCTCGGCACCTTCGAGGCGGCGACTATCCACTACGCCGTGGCAAAGATCTTCGGCCCGCTGCTGTTCGGGCGCGGCTGGTGCGGCTACGCCTGCTGGACGGCTATGGCGCTGGACTTTCTGCCCTACAAGCGGCCGCAGAAGCCGCGTAGGGAAAAACTGGGCGTTCTGCGCTATGTGATGTTTGCCCTGTCTCTGGCGTTGGTGTCTGGGCTGTTCCTGATGAAAGTTGCGCATCTGGAACAGATCATGTTCTGGCTGTTCCTCGCCGGGAACGCACTCTATTACCTTGCGGGCATTGCTCTGGCGTTCGCCTTTAAGGATAACCGCGCGTTCTGCAAGTATCTTTGTCCCGTTGCGGTTTTTCTCAAGCCCATGAGTTACTTTTCTCTGCTCCGCATCCACTGCGACGAGGAGAAGTGCATCCATTGCGGGAAATGTCTGCGAGCCTGCCCCATGGATGTGGAGGTCAACAGGGAAGCCCGCAAGCGGAAAAACGGAACGGAATGCATCCTCTGCTACGGATGTACGAAGGTGTGTCCCACAAAGGCGCTGCATTGAAATGTGGGATATTTTCAGCCCAATTGAGCGAAAAGTGTTGAAATGTTTTTTGGGTATCTGTTATAATAAAAAATCTACGCAGGCCGCAGAAAAGCATATAGAAAGAGCTGCTGCACCCTGACGGCACGCAAAATCATGAAATACGGATCTGAAAGGACCCGCTCACACATAAGGAGCAAACGCATGAAAACAGCCATTGTAACAGACAGCAACAGCGGCGTTACGCAGATAGAAGCGCAGAAAATGAACGTTTTCGTCCTGCCGATGCCGGTCATCATTGAGGGACAGGCGTATTACGAGGGGATCGACCTGCTTCCGGACCAGTTTTTCCGCGCGTTGACGGAGCGGCAGGCGGTCTCCACCTCCCAGCCGTCCCCCAGAGATGTGACGGCCCTTTGGGACAAGGTATTGACCGAATATGAGGAGTTGGTGTACATCCCCATGTCCAGCGGTCTCTCCGCCTCCTGCGCCACGGCGCAGATGCTGGCGGAGGATTACGAGGGCAGGGTGTTTGTGGTGGACAATCACCGCATTTCCATCTCTCAGAAAAGCTCCGCGTGGGACGCCGTGGCCCTGCGGGAGGCGGGCTGCGGGGCACAGGAGATCCAGCGGGAGCTGGAGGCCAGCGGGCTGGATTCCATTGTGTATGTGGGCGTGGAGACCTTGGAATATCTTCGCCGGGGCGGTCGCGTGACCGCCGGAGCCGCGGCTATCGGCGCAGTTTTGCAGATCAAACCCCTTTTGAAGATCGAGGGGGAACTGCTGGATGCCTGTGCCAAGGTGCGCGGCACCGCAGGCTGCAAGAAAAAGCTGCTGGAGACCATTCAGGGTGACGTGGAGCGGCTTTCCGCCAAGTGGGACATCGACATCGCCGTGGCCGGCAGCTATCAGGACGATGCCGCACTGGAGGACTGGCGGGAGATGGCGGTGGACGCGTTCCCGGAGCATGGCAACATCTTCGCTGATCCGCTGTCCTTCAGCGTCAGCAGCCATGTGGGGCCGGACGCCTTCGGCATGGCCGTGAGCCGCCGTCTGGCCCGGACGAAGGACGGGCTCTGATCCGTTAAAAAACAGGGAAAAGGGAGGGGCATACGCTAAGGCGTATGTCCCTTTCTTGTTGGCATCGCGGTACCTGCGGAACCGTGCAGCACTGATGAATGGGGGCAAAACTCTGCGAGGACATCTCGGTTTGGTTCTTGCTGTTGAACTCTGCTGTATCACATGCAGGTTACACTGTACAGCAGAGAAGAAAGCGGCGATCTGCGCTTTTCATACCGCGCCAGCGCTGCAGACGAACTGTGCCACAGGCGATAAGGTTATTCTGCATTGCGTAGCTGCGTTTTTGTGAATAAGGGGTGGACAGACTGCGTCCAAGCGAGGAAATACTGGTGTTTATACACAAAAAACTTGAATAAAAAACAGCAGAAAGTAGAAAAAATAGAAGTATGTTGACAACGAAAGAAGCGCATGATATGTTAAAAACGCAATGAGGGCAATACGCCATCATTATTTTTGCAAACGATATGAGAACGTTCTCATTTTGGGCGAGGGGTATTTGAATGGTTGCTACGATCATCGACGTTGCGAAAAAATGTGGATACTCAAAAGCAACTGTTTCGCGTGCATTTGCGTCTCCGGAAGCGGTTAGCGAGCGAGCAAAGGCCCGGATCTACGCTGCGGCAAATGAGCTGAATTATACGCCGAATCCAATCGCCCGGGCAATGGCTCGCCAGAAAACGGATAATATCACGTTTGTGATCCACGAAAATCAATATCCTGCCATTCTGAATCCGTTCTATTCGTCGGCTTTGGAAGCGATCATGCAGGAAACGATGAAACGGAACTATGGCCTTTTTGTTACTACAAATGACCATGTGCGTCTGCCCAGCGGAGAAGTGAGCATAAAAAAACACATGGATGGCGTTATCATAGCCGGACAAACAGACCGGAGTTCTATCGAAAGCTTTTGCAAACAGAACATTCCTGTTGTTGTGCTGAATAATCTGATCCAGATGGAACACTTGCCTTGCATCGCTGTTGACAACTATCATGGGGCAAAATGTGCCGCTGAACATTTGATTCAGAAGGGCCATCGACGGATCGCTTTGCTGGAGGGACGTTTTTCTCCCCAGATTTACCATGACCGTCACAATGGATACATGGACGCGATCGTTAGTGCCGGACTCACAGTAGATCCTTTGCTTATACGGGATGTGGATGCCAATGAGCTGTGCGCGGAAACTTGTGCCCGTGAAATGCTGAGCTGCCCGGAGCGGCCGACTGCGCTGCTATGTACCAATGATACCATTGCGGTAGGAGCGATGAAGGCTGCGATGCGTATGGGACTCCGGATTCCGGAAGATGTAGCAGTGATCGGATTTGATGACAGCTATGTCAGCCGGGTCATTGAACCGGAATTGACCACGGTGCGGATCGATTCCCTTCAGATGGGCAAGTTAGCGGTAGAAATGCTGTTTCGCCTGATCGACGGGGAAGAGCTTTCGGAATGGTATATTGAAATGCCAACAGAACTGATCGTTCGCGGAACCACTTGAGAATCTTTTTATCAGAACAAAAAACGAGGTGAAGAAATGCGGATCACATTTGTGAATGTCGGATATGGCGATGCCATTTTGATGGAATCAGACACGGGCTATACGGCGCTCTTAGATGGAGGCGGCAATCTGCCGCAAGAGAAATATGATCCCAAAACGGATCATAAAATTTATGACCCCAAGGCCCTGACGAAGGATAAGATCACAAAAGAGGAATATCGGCGCTGCCGCAAGCCCATTGGCATTGGTTCTCTTGTCGGTGTCATCATTGGCGCAACGCCCGGCACTGGCGGCGGTTTGGCGGCGTTTATTGCTTACAATCAGGTCAAGCAGGCGTCCAAGCACCCGGAAACGTTCGGCAAGGGTGAGATCGAGGGCGTGGCTGTTGCGGAATCTGCCAACAACGGCGCTTGCGGTGCAACTATGATCCCCATGCTGACGCTGGGTGTCCCCGGTGACGGTGCAACGGCCATTCTGATGGGCGCATTCATGCTTCACGGCATGGTTCCCGGTCCGTCCTTGTTTGCCGAGCAGGGCAACGTTCTTTATGCCATCATGCTGGGCCTGCTCGTGGTGAATGTGTTCATGTATATCGTGGGCACTGGTTTGACCCGGTTTTATGCGCATATTACCCGCATTCCCTATGAGATTCTGGCTCCCATCGTACTGACATTCTGCATTGCAGGCTCTTATTCTACCAACAACCGCATCTATGATATTTATATCATTTTGATTTTCGGTATCGTTTCTTACTTCCTGCGGCGCATGGGCTTCCAACTGGTGCCTATTCTGCTGGGCATCGTGCTTGGACCTCTGGCTGAAAAGAACTTCCGCCGTGCCATGGTCATTTCTGAAGGCAGCTTCAGCATTTTCTTCACTCGTCCGATCAGCTGCGCGTTCATTTTGATCGCGATTGTGTCCGTGGCAATTTTTGGCATCCGGAACTACAAGTCCAGAAAGCTGGCAAAGCAGAATACTGCTGAAACTTCCGAGAGAAAATAATCGAACGGAAAACGTCCCCGCTCAGTTTGGAAACAAAACTCTCTGCTTTGAGGGAGTGCGCTGACTGGGGATGACTTGGCAGACGAACTTAGGCCAACATTAAAAACAAGGGGCTTTCTTTACGAAGGCCCCTTGTTTTGTAGAAAAAACCGACTGATACCTTGCTACTGCCGATGGCGGCCTAAAGCGAATCGCGGATATCATGGAAAAAGTTGTGCCGTTCGGCTCTGATTTATATTGTAGGCGGCTTGGGAGTCCTGATCATGCACATCAGCGTAGTACCGGAAATGTTTGCCCTGATTTTCAAGAGCGCCTTTACACCTAAAATGGACGATGAATTGGCATTTCTCTTAGCAGAGGCACATCATAACCTTGGCTAGTTAGAAGGACTGATTCAATATGCGCCCAACAGAATCCCTTTTTGTGACTTGATGGTTTTGAAGGAATGCACCAATTCTTGCTATCCCTCAATTATCATTTTTATTATTTCAAGTATAGCAGATGATTGAGAATAAAAAGCACTATCCCGCAATTTGTTTCACAAAACTGCCAAATAGTGCAATTAATCACTCAATTCGAGTTTCACGATGTATACACACCTTCGCCACGATGGCGCTCCAGAACGGCGTGGACATCAAGACCGTCAGCAGTATGCTCGACCACTACTCGGCGGGCTTCACGCTGGATACATACGCCCACGTTACCATGGACGCGCAGCTCAAAGCGGCGCAAACGATGGGCAATATCCTATCCCGTGCTGTCTGACGGTTTCCGCTACCCGCTCTCGTTGGGGTCAGCGTCTGCGCATCCAATTGAAATGTGGCGCTCAAATAAACTTGGGATCAAAGAAAAAATAAGTCGAGGGAATTTCCCCCGACTTATTTTTTCGTGCCCTGTACCGTCCGGCCTACCCCATAGGTCACATTGTGTACCTATGAACATGAACCGACTGGTTTCCGCGGCTTTTTTGTTTGCTTGGCGAATGTGCTCAGGAGTCTGCTTCCTCCGGGCTTTCTTCCATACGGGCGGCCAGCTCCGCTTCGTGGGCACGAAGTTCCCGGTCCACCTTTCGGGAAACGAAGAAATAGCAGATGAGGTGGGTGGTGGCCGTCAGGACCCAGGAGAGAGGATAGACGATGTAAACCATCTCGATCCGGTGGTAGGCTGGAAGCCGGAACACGGTAGACAGCCAGATGAGCCGGGAGGCGCAGGCGCCCATCAGCGTGACCAGCATGGGAAGAATGTTGTACCCCACGCCACGCAGAGAACCGACGATCACATCCATGATGGCGTCCAGACCATAGAACAGGGCGATCCAGCGGAGGCGCACCATGCCGGCTGCCACCACCTCGGCGCTGGGGGAATAGATCCCCAGAAGCTGCGGGCCGAAATAGACGGCCAGAACGCTCAGAAGCTCTGTGGTCACAACGCCGGTTACAACGCTGATCCGGGCGATCTTCTTGATGCGCCGGTAGTCGCCGGCACCGTAATTCTGGCTGGTAAAGGCCACGTTGGCCTGATAGAAGGCGTTGATGTTGGAATAAATGAACTGCTCAATGCTGATGGCGGCAGAGCTGCCGGCCATAATGACCTCACCGAAGGAGTTGACGGAGGACTGCACCGTCACGTTGGCCAGAGAGAACAGCATTCCCTGAATTCCGGCGGGGATGCCCACCTGCATGATCTGCTTGAGCTTGATGGGGTAGATCTTCAGCTGCCGGAAGTCCAGCCGCAGAGGACCGGTCTCCTTCACGAGGCCGCGGACCACCAGTGCGGCAGAAATGCACTGGGAGATCACGGTGGCCAATGCCACGCCTGCCACATCCATGTGGAAGTAGATGACAAAGACCAGATTCAGGATCACGTTGACAACGCCGGATGCGAACAGGTAATAGAGAGGTCTTTGGGTATCGCCGCTGGCCCGCAGCAGAGCGGCGCCAAAGTTGTAGAGCATGGTGGCGGTCATGCCGGCGAAGTAGATCCGCAGGTAGAGCGTGGCCAGATCCAGCACATTGGCGGGACACTGCATCCAGATCAGAATGGTCCGGGCACCCAGAATACCGACCACTGTCAGGAACACGCCGCTGTACAGGGAGAGCAGGATGGAGGTTGCATAACCGTATTCCATGTGCTGACCTCCCAAACACGCCGCTGTACAGGGAGAGCAGGATGGAGGTGTGGACCGTTTTGCTGAGTTCCTCGTCCTCATGAGCGCCGAAGTACCGGGCAGCCAGAATGTTGGCGCCGATGGACAATCCTAAGAACATATTGGTCAGCAGGGCGATCAGAGAAGTGTTGGAACCCACCGCCGCCAGGGAATTGTCACCAGCCCAGCGGCCGACCACCACCACATCCGCCGCGTTGAACAGCAGCTGCAGCATGGTGGAGAGGGTCAGCGGGACGGCGAAGCGCAGCAGCTTCGGCAGGATCGCGCCGTGCAGCATGTCGATCTCGTAGGTTTTCTTTGCGCTCCGCATCATGGGAACCTCCTGAAATACTGTCAAAAATACAGAAAAGGGTCGCCCTTCAGGGCAGTGCTCCTATTCTAACACCGCCATAGCAGAAAAGCCACCCCTTTTTCTAAAAAGTTCTACCATTTTTTCCGTGGACACGGAAAGGTTTTTAGCGAAAGATCACTATGCCCTTCCCAAATGGGGAAACCGGGGCTTTTAGGGCGTCAATTCTTTCAAAACCGCTAAAATTCTCAAATCGTTCATAGTTTCGGATTGCGCGGAACGGGGAATGCTGATATGATACCCTGTATACAGTTTGAGTGAGGAGGTGGAATATGACGGACCCATATAAACAGGCGGATCGGGCGCGCTGGCTGCGGGATCTGCTGTGCGGTGCGCTGATCGGCGCGGGGGCGATCCTGCCCGGCGTCTCCGGTGGCGTGCTGGCCGTGGTGTTCGACGTATACCGCCCTATGATGGAGACACTGGCCCATCCCGGACGGGGCATCCGGAAATACTGGCACATTTTCCTTCCCTTGGGGATTGGCTGGGCCGTGGGCTTTCTGGGTCTCGCCAAGGGGATCAGCGCCGCGTATGCTCTGTCGGACGCCGCTACCATCTGGCTCTTTATCGGCCTCATTGCCGGGACGTTTCCTGCCCTCTGGCGGGAGGCGGGAAAGGAGGGCCATGGCCGGGCGGCGTGGATCGCCTGCGGCGTCTGCGCCCTATCGGTGTTTCTGTCGCTTTTCTATGTGCGCCATGTGCTTCGCGTGTCGGTGACGCCGAACTTTGGCTGGTACAACTTCTGCGGCGCGCTTTGGGGCGCCAGCGTGGTGCTGCCGGGGCTGACCAGCTCCTCCATTATGATGGCGCTTGGGCTGTACGAGCCGCTGCTGAACAGCCTTGCGGAAATGCGGCTGCTGACCCTGTCCGCCTGCCTGCCGGGAATGCTGCTGGCCATGCTGCTGTTGGCCCGGGGCGTTACATGGCTGCTGAGGACCCATTACGCTGTGACCTTCCACGGGATCTTGGGCATCGTGGCGGCCTCCACACTGGTGATCGTTCCCATCCGGTATGACAGCGTGGGCGAGGCAGTGGCGTCGCTGCTCTGCTGCGCCGCCGGATTCCTGCTGGCCTTTTTTCTGGAAAAGCTGGATCGGGCCTTACCCCGCGCTTGAATCCACACCTGAACGTGCCTGAAAAAGACCCCC
>OLGL01002610.1_pt1 | contig 13467 bp, 10 predicted proteins | sample 1605041 | NCBI WGS metagenome assembly OLGL01 (sample SAMEA3888905, study PRJEB22519) | human gut metagenome | biome: human gut; feature: human-associated habitat; material: faeces | place: Denmark | collected 2010 | reverse complement strand
CCCCTCCCCAAACCCCACCCCCTCCTCTTCAAAGACTTTTACGTTTATTGAATCCCTGTTCGCAGCGTTCCCTGAGGCAACAGAGTGGTGACTCCTTTGCCTGAAAAAAACGGTTTCCTTGGCGGTATAGCCCCAGGGAAACCGTTTTGAAGATATGAGGGAACCCTTCCCTTGCCGGGGCTGGACAGCTCCCGGAAACGCCTTTCTAAAAAGCCTCCCCGTACAGTGACGCGATCTCTTCGGGCGATGCCGGACGCGGATTGTTGGCGGGGCTTCCGCTGGCAACGGCTTCCCGCACCATCGCGTCGAGCTGGGCATCCAGCGCCTCGCGGGAAAGCAAGTCACGCAGCCGGGGGATATGCAGCTCGCGCACCAGCCGGCTCACAATGCCGAGCCCGGCCCGCGCCGTTTCCAAAGGCGTTCCCGCCGGAACCGCCCCCATCGCTTCCGCCAGCCGGGCATAGCGTTCCTGTGCGCCGGGAAGCGAAAACCTCATGATCGCCTCCAGCAAAACGGCGTTGCTCACGCCGTGCGGGATGCCGAACTTCGCCCCAAGCGGGCGGGCCATGCCGTGCACCAGCGCCACGGAACTGTTGGTAAAGGCAATGCCCGCCTCCAGCGAACCAAGCAGGCACTCGCGCCGGGCTTCGGCATCGTCCGGGCTGGCGAACGCCACGGGCAGGAACCGGGCGAGCCTCCCCGCGGCCCGCAAGGAAAAGTCGATGGTCAGTTTAGTAGCCTTGCGGGATACGCAGGATTCGATGGCATGGGTCAAGGCATCAACGCCCGTGGCCGCCGTCAGCGCCGGAGGCATACCGTATGTCAGCAGGGGGTCGAGGATGGCGATTTCCGGGACAAGATACATGGAAATGACGAGCAGTTTCTCGTGGGCGGCTTCCTCGGTGATGATCGTCGTTCCCGAAACCTCGCTCCCCGAACCCGCCGTCGTCGGAATGGCGATGATCGGAACGCCGGGATGCGGCACCCTGCCCACGCCCGCGTAATCCCGGACAGCCCCGCCGTTGGCGTCGAGCAGGCTCACGGCCTTGGCAACGTCGATGGGCCCTCCCCCGCCGCAGGCTACGATGGTCCCGCACCGTTCCCTTCGGAACAGGCCAAGCGCCTCCCTGACATGGCGGTCGGTGGGTTCGGACGGAATATCCGAAAAAACCGCGCCGAGCAGCCCCTCCTCACGCAAGGACTGGAGCACAGGTTCCACAACGCCTGAACGCCGCAGGAACGGCCCCGTGATCACGAGCGCCCGGCCCCTCCCCCACTGCCTGGCGAACAAACCCGTTGAAGCGGCTTTTCCCTCCCCAAAGACGATGCCTTTCGGCGAGAACCAGTTCCACATATTTCCCCCGTTTTCATGCCGCGGCCCTGACGTGCGGCACCGTTGTGCGAAGGGCTTCTCAGTGCTCGTGCGGTTTGTTGCCGAGAGGATGCACATGCATATGGGCATGAGCGTGCGACGGCGCGGCGTCCGTGAAATGCTGCCCCTCAACCGTCAGGTATTCGGAAGAGGTCTCCGCCAGGAAGTCCCAGTCGTGGGAAATGATGATACGGGCCGTGGGAAGGGTTTTCAAGACGCCGATGATCCGCTGCCGGGCTTCCGGATCCAGCCCGTTGGTGGGCTCGTCGAGCAGCAGGGCTTCCGGCTCCATCACAAGGACCGTAGCCAGCGAAACCAGTTTCTTCTCGCCCCCGGACAGGCGGTGCGTCAGCCGGTTTTCGAACCCGGCCAGCCCGAGCCGCTCCAGCGTGGACGCAGCACGATCCCGGGCTTCGTCCTGAGTGCAGCCAAGATTCAGCGGCCCAAAGGCCACGTCTTCCAACACCGTGGGACAGAAAAGCTGATCCTCGGCGTGCTGGAGGACCAAGCCCACCTTGCAGCGCAATTCCCGAAAGTCCTTTTCCGTTTCCAGCGGACGCCCGTGAAAGAGGATACGGCCTTCCTGCGGTGCCGCCAGCCCCATGATCAACCGGAAAAACGTCGTCTTGCCGCTTCCGTTCGGACCGTACAAGCCGATCTTCCGGTCAGGGTACAGGGCAAAATCCATATCCCGGAAGACCTGCCGTCCTCCGGGATATGTGAACGAAATATGCTCCAGCGCGAAAATGGGCTCAGCCACGGGGAAACTCCAGATACAGATCAAAGGCCACGAGGCAAACCATGCACGCGAACGCCGCCACGGCGAACACGGCATCGCGGGATGTGGCCCGGAAAGCGGTCACGGACTGAAAACGCCCGGAAAAGCCGCGCAGGATCATGGCTTCGTAGACCCGCACGGAACGGTCGAAGCTGTGCACAAAGACCATGCCGAGCATGTTGCCGAAGGTACGGTACGTATGCATGTTGGTCTTGGGCGCGAACCCGCGCAGCCGCGCCGCGCCGTGCAGCTTGTGCCATTCATCGGCGATTACATGCAGATAACGGTACGTGAACAGGAACAGGAAAACCAGCTTGGACGGGAAGCGCAGCCGCTCCAGCGCATAGCCGATGGTCGGGGAATCCATCGTCGCCACCAGCGCGAGGAACGTCATGACGATGGCATTGGACTTGATGGTCACGAGCAGGGTCAGCAGCACCCCCGCGCGGCTGACCTCCAGCGGCCCCCACGCGGCGATAACGTCTCCGCCCGAGGTCAAGGGGACCGTCAGCCAAAGGAACGCAATGAACACATTGACCACGGCCAGCCGCCGGAGCACGGGCCGCATCGGCGGCCTGCTGAGGGCAAGGAGCAGCGCGGCCATGCCGAACCCGAACCATGCCGCCTCGGGAGTCCGCACCACGGCCAGGCACACGGCGCACACGAACGCCGCCACCAGACGGAATCTGGGGTCGACGGCGTGCACCAAAGAGCGCCCGTGGGCAAAGGGTTCGTCAAACATCAGGGCCGGCGCCTGAAATACGCCGCAACGCCGATCAGCCCGAAAATCCAGCCGATGCCCCCGATGATGTCCCGGAGGTTCGGACCGGCTTCCGTCTGTTCCGCAAGCATACGTTTGATGGGGGACAGTTTGGCGTCCAGTGCAGCGTCGACGATGCGCTCGATCTCGGCGGGCGTCGCGCCGCCGGAAACCGCCGCAACCGGAGCGGCGGCAGAAGGCGCGGCCTGTCCGGCGACAAGGGAGGCCGGGGTAGCCGGGACTTCCGCAGCGGCAACAGCGACGGCCTTCGGGGTTCCCGAAGAAGCCAGCTCGTCGGCGGCCACGGTCCAGTCGTTCTGGTGCCCTTCCCCGGCGATGATCCGGAGGTTGAGATCGTGCCCGGCCTCGCGGAGCTCCGCCGTCACCGGGAACCGGAACACCCCGTTATCATCGGTGGTTCCCTGCAACAGCAGCGCGCCGGTCGTTGCGTCAAAGACCTCCACGGTCCCCTGCTTGACCTTCTGGCTTCTGTTGAACCCACACTCGACCTGTACGGCATCCCCATCCACAAAGGCGAAGATATTCACGCGGTGCGCCGAAGCGAACGAGGCTCCGGCGAATACGAGGCACAACGCCATGCACCAAAGGCGAAACATACGCATATCGCTATTCCTTGGAAAATTGCAGGATTTCCGGGCGGACCTTGGCAATGAACGAAACCGCCAGCGCGGTGATCACGCCTTCCACGATCATGACGGGAATGTGCGCCAGAAACAAGATCTGTGCGGTACGGAGAAAGCCTTCATCGCTGAAACTCAGCGACAGCGCCGTCAGCAGCCCGGCCCCGGCGACGGAGAGAGCCCCGCAGCAGAATGCGCCGACAATCCGCTGACGTGCGGATTTCAACAGCATGGGGCGGAACGCGTAGTAGCAGACGACCGCCGGAAAAGCCATATTGAAGGTATTCACGCCAAGTACGGTGATGCCGCCGTACTGGAACAGGATCGCCTGAAGCATGAGCGCCACAAAAATGGACGGGAACGCCGCCCAGCCGAGCAGCATCCCGAGGAGCCCGTTCAGGATGAGGTGCACGCTGCTCGGGCCTATGGGCACATGGATGAGTGAGCCCACAAAAAAGGCCGCGGCCAGAATCGCCACCGTCATCAGCCTGTCGTAGTCCAGTTTCCGCAGCCCAATGACAATACCGGCCGCCGCCAGCACGGCTCCTGCCCCAAGGACCGCCGGGGAAAGCACCCCTTCCGAAATATGCATGGTTCACCTTCGATTTGTTTTACCGAGGAAGGAATTTGGGGAAAGGAGACGAAAACTTTCCGGAAAAAGTTTTACCCTCCCTTCCCCAAACCTGCCAGCGCGGAGCCCGGCCTTCCCTCTTCAAAAACGCTCGTCTTTACGAATCCCTGTTCCAGGCTTTCCCGAGTTCTCGAAGCAGCGGAACGCCTGTTCCTCCCCTCCTGCGCAATCCCTGCAGGCAGGGTGAATCGGAGAGCATGCCGGCAGGCGTTCACCACACCCACTGCGGCACCCTCCCGCTTGTCTTTTTTTACTTCTTCACCGGGTCGACGAACTCGGCCCACAGCACGGCTCCAAGCTCGACATTCTTGGGCGTGCCGTCGTGATCAAGCTTCTCATCGGCGGTATTCAGCGCGGCGAAGCCCCACCAGCCCGCAAAAGGCACGGCATAGGTGAAGACGCCGTTGGCGTCGGCCTTCACGACCTGCGTCACCATATACTCGTTGGGCGCTTCGTACTTCTTATCCTTGTTGTACAGCTCGACTTCCACATCGGCGCCGGGCACGGGCTTGCCGTTCAGCAGCACCTGCCCCTGAAACACATTGCCAGCATAATTGCCGAAGGGACGGGTCAGGGGAACGATTTCCGTCTTGAGCCCGGCGGGCTCATCCCAGCTTTCCTCTTCGCCGAACGCCGCCACATACGCCTTGGTGTAATGGACGATGTAGCAATCCTCGGCGGGCTCCCAGTACGGCTGCGGCTCCATGACGAACTGATAGACGCCGGGCCGCTTGATCGCATACTGCGCGGTCCAGCCGTCGTGATCCACGATTTTTTTGGCTTTGAGGCTGGGTTTCAGGTCTTCAGTCTTGCCATTGGCAATGACCTGCACCGCTTTCGGCTTGGCCAGCGGCATACCCTGCATTTCCATAGGATGGGTAAAGGACAGGTCCAGCGTGACGTCGGCGTCCTTCTTGTCCGTCACCGTGCCCGCAGAAGGGATGACCATGCCGAAGTGCGCAAGCGCAACGCCGGAAACGGACAGCATCATGATGCAACTCATCAGAAACGTTTTCCACATAACCGAATCTCCTTGTGTCGGGCCAACGGCAGCCAAAAGGGCACGCCTCACGCCGTAAAACCATGAGTAACACAATACAAAGAAAAGTAACAACAGAGAATCGATGATTTTCGTCCTATATTTGTTTCACTTTGAATTGTATAGGAATCCATGAGCCAATCTGGGCCCGGAAACATCGTCTCCAAGACACATGCGCACCATGCGCAAAGCCATAGCCCCCAATCCGCTCACGGAAACGGCTTCATGCCCATGCAGGCGCTCCCGCCGCCTTCGCTGCCCCGTTCCATGCCCTCGTACCCGCCGGAAAGAAAAAGAGAGGACCTTCCCAGATCCTCTCTTGATGACAATGCCTTTTGAAGTGCCTACTCGGGCTTCTTGGAGGGCCGGATGGTCATCACGGGACACTTGGCGGACTTCACCACCTCATTGGCCACGGAGCCGAAGAACAGCCGATCCAACCCTTCGCGGGCGTGGGTTCCCATGACGATCATGTCGACGCCGAGTTCCTTGGCGATCTCCACAATCTTCTCGGCCGGGCGCCCTTCATAGATGAGCCCGTTGACGTCCATGCCGGGGAACTGCTTCTCCACGAAAGCATCCATATCCCCCCGGGCACGGGACCAGATGCTTCGCATCCCCTTGGCGATGTCCTCCACGGGGACTTGCAGGTTCTCATAAGCCGAACGCGACGAGACGACATAAATAGCCGAGATCGAAGCCCCCGAAAGTTCCGAGAGCATCTTCGCATATTCCACGGCAGGGTTGACGCTGTCCTTCAGGTCGACTGCGCAAAGGATCTTCTTCAGTTCCATGAGACGCCTCCAGCGTAACGAGTTGGACAATACAGGATTGTCTTTACACTACCTCCTGTTGCGCCAAAGTCAAGCCGGACGGATTTTCTAACGCTTTTCCTTCGCAACGGCGGTTCCCCGGCCTTCCCGGGCCTTCCGGTTGAACAGGCGGAAGACCAAGACGAAAAAGACCGGGACAAAGAAAATCCCAAGAGCCGTTGCCGCGAACGTGCCGCCCATGACGCCGGTCCCGATGGCATTCTGGCTTCCCGAACCCGCCCCGGTACTTATCGCCAGCGGCAATACGCCGATGAGGAAGGCCAAAGAAGTCATAAGGATGGGCCGCAAGCGCAACCGGGCCGCTTCCATTGCGGCGTCCGCGAGGCTCGCGCCCTGCTGGAACAACTCCCGCGCGAACTCCACGATCAGAATGGCGTTCTTCGACGCGAGCCCGATGGTCGCCAACAGGCCGATCTGGAAATACACATCGTTGGACAGCCCGCGCGCGCTGGTCGCGACCAAGGCGCCCAGCACGCCGAGGGGCACGACCAAAATGACCGACAGCGGAATGCTCCAGCTCTCGTACAGCGCGGCGAGGCAGAGGAACACCACCAAGATGGACAAGGCATAGAGGAACGGCGCCTGCGAACCGGAAAGGCGCTCCTGAAAGGACATCCCGGTCCACTGGTATCCGATGCCTTCGGGAAGTTCCCCCATCAGCCGTTCCATCTCCAGCATGGCCGTACCCGAACTCATCCCGGCGGCGGCGCGGCCCTGTATCCGCACGGCGGACACGCCGTTGTAGCGCTCAAGCTGCATGGGGCCGTACGTCCAGCGGGCCTCGCCGATGGACGTGAACGGCACCATCTCGCCCTTGTCGTTGCGGAAGTACCATCTGTTGAAATCTTCGGGCTTCATGCGGAACGGCGCATCGGCCTGCACATACACCTTTTTGACGCGGCTGCGGTCCACGAAGTCATTGACGTACTTCCCGCCCCACGCCGCCGAAAGATCCGTGTTGATGGCGTCGAGGGGCAAGCCGAACGCCCCGGCCTTTTCCTGATCGATGTCAACTTCCAGCTGCGGGCTGTCGTCCTGCCCGAAAGTTCGGACGTTCCGCAGCAGGGGGCTGCGCCGCGCCAGCTCCATCAGCTGATCCCGCGCCGCGATGAGGGCTTCATGCCCAAGCCCCGCCTGATCCTGCAACTCGAAGTCAAAGCCGGTGGCGTTGCCGAGCGAGCGGATCGCCGGGGGCGCGGAGACGAATACACGGGCATTGATGATTGAGGAAAAAGCCTGATTCGCCCGGTCGATGATGGCCTGCGCGCGCCGCTCAGGATCTTTGCGCTCGCTCCAGTCGCGGAGGCGGATGTTCCCGCGCGCGGTGCTTTGCCCCTTGCCGCCCGATGCGCGCCCAAGGGTCAGCATCATGCCATGCACGTTTTCCTTTTCATTCTCAAGGAAATGGCGCTCCACCTGTTCCACGATCTTCAGGGTTTCCGTTTCCGTCGATCCCGGGCCGAGCTGGATTTCCACGGTCAGGATGCCCTGATCCTCGTTGGGCAGAAACGACGTGGGCATACGCCACAAGATCCAGCCCGCGCACACGAGCATGGCCAAATATATGACCATCATCCTGCCGCCGACCTTGATGATCCTGCCGACGGCCCCCCTGTAGGCCGTGGTCGCCCGGTCGAAACTCCGGTTGAACCAGCCGAAGAAGCCGTGCTGCGAGGCCATGTGGCCGGGCTTCAGAAAGGTGGAGCACAATACGGGCGTCAGCACCACCGCCACGACGACGGAAAGGATCATGGCCGACACGATGGTCAGCGAGAACTGGCGGTAGATGGCGCCGACGGTGCCGCCGAAAAAGGCCATCGGCACGAACACGGCGGACAGCACCGCCGCCACGCCGATGAGCGCGCCGGTGATCTGGCCCATCGTCTTGATGGTGGCCTCGCGCGGAGGCAGCCCGTCCTCTTCCATGACGCGGGCCACGTTTTCGACCACGACGATGGCATCGTCCACAAGCAGGCCGATTGCCAGCACCATGCCGAACATCGTCAGCGTATTGATGCTGAACCCGAACGCCGCCATGACGCCGAACGTACCGAGCAGAACCACGGGAACCGCCAACGATGGGATGATTGTGGCCCGGAAGTTCTGGAGGAACAGGTAGATGACCGCGAACACCAGCACGATGGCCTCAAGCAGGGTCTTGACCACCTCGATGATGGAAATCTTGATGAACGGAACGGTATCGTAGGGCGACACCACTTCCACGCCGTGCGGGAAATAGGGGCGCATGTCCTCAATGAAGGCCGCCACCGCATTTGACGTGTTCAGAGCGTTGGCGTCCGAAGCCAGCTTGATGCCCACGCCCGCCGCGGGCTTGCCGTTGTAGCGGGCCGACGATGTGTAGCTTTCCTGCCCCAGTTCCACACGGGCCACGTCCCGGAGGCGTACGGCGGAGCCATCGGGATTGACGCGCAGCAGGATGCGCTCGAATTCCGGAACGGACGTGAGCTGTTTCTGCGCCTTGATGGTGACGTTCATCTGCTGCCCGTCCCGGATGGGCTTGCCGCCGACTTCCCCGAGCGAAACCTGTTTGTTCTGGGCCTTCACCGCATTGATCACGTCGGACGGCGTCAGGCTGTATGAGAGGAGCTTCGAGGGGTTGAGCCAGATTCGCATGGCATAGGGCGCCCCGAACAGGGACACTTCGCCCACGCCGTCCACACGGCTCAGGGGGTCAAGGATGGTGGAGCCCACAAAATCGCACAGGTCCGCCGCGCTCATGGAATCGTCGGACGACACGAACGCATACATCTGAAGGAAGCTGTCCGCCACCTTGGTTACGGTGATGCCCTGCCGCGTCACTTCTTCCGGCAGGGACGAAGTGGCGAGCTGGAGCTTGTTCTGCACCTGCATCTGCGCCACGTCGGGATTGGTATCGGGATCGAAGGTGAGCCGGATGGAGACCTGCCCGGCGGCGTCGCTGGTGGAGTTGATATACAGCAGGCCGTCGATGCCGTTCAGTTTTTGTTCGATGACCTGCGCGACCGTGTCCTCAAGCGTCTGAGCCGAGGCCCCGGAATATTTAGCCGTGATGGTGACCACCGGAGGCGCGATGCGCGGATACTGCTCCACGGGCAGGCGGAATATCGAAATCCCCCCCGCCATCATGATCAGGATGGCGATAACCCACGCGAACACCGGGCGGTCTATAAAAAAACGTGCCATAAGTTCTCTATGAAGTTACATGGTTACATACGGGACTTTTTCAAAAAAGAGGATAGGCGCTCTCAAAAGCCCTCTGGTGGCCTTCTCTTTTCCTCAAGGGAAGCTTTCATCCTCTGCTGGCCGAAAAAAGGCCGTTAAGGGAAACCACCGGGAAACGCCTGCCGACGGGAGGTTCCCCGTATCACCAGACTGTTATTGATTGTTCAAAAACCGTTGGCGGCGGGGAGATACGCGGAACGGGAGTCAAGTCCCAGCCGGCCCTCCAGAACCCCAGAGGCCCACGGATAGGACAACCAGCCCTTTCCCGGCCCCCTCCGACTTCCCCGCTATCCTTCGCCCCTGATCTTCACGCTCATGCCGGGACGGACGTTCTGCCCGCCTTCAACAATGACGCGGTCTCCGGGCTTCAAGCCGGAAAGCACCTGCCACGAATCGCCCACGGTACGGCCCACGTCGACAAGCCGGACGTCCACCTTGCCGCCGCCGTCCACAAGGAGCACGGAAGCCTGCCCCTTCGGATCGCGCCGCAGCGCCCGCTGCGGGACCAGCAAGGCGTTTTCGTCCACGCCCTCGGCGATGACCGCGCGCACGTACATGCCGGGCAACAAAATATGTTCGGGATTGGGGAACAGGGCGCGCAGGGACACCATGCCGGTGCTTTCGTCCACGCTGACGTCCGTGAACTGCAAGCGGCCCTCATGCGGATACATGGCGCCGTTTTCGAGTTTCAGGCGGACAGGCGCCTCCTCGGCGGCGGAACGCAATTCCCCATTGGTGAATTGAGCGCGCAGCCGCAGCAAATCCTGACTGGACTGGGTGATATCCACATACACCGGATCAAGCTGGCGCACGGAGGTCAGCGCCTGCGCCTGATTGGCGGTCACCAGCGCGCCGGGCGTGAACGCCGACTTGCCGATGCGCCCTGAAATGGGGGAACGGACTTTGGTGTATTCCAGGTTGATGCGGGCGGTCTTCACGGCGGCGCGGTTCACCGCCACGTCCGCCTCGGCCTGCTTGAACGCGGCCTGCGCGTCGTCATACTCCTGCTTGCTCACCGCCTTGATCGCCAGCAGCTCACGGAAACGCTCCGCCTTCAGCCGCGCCGGGGTGACGTTGGCTTCGGCCTTCATGAGCGCGGCCTGCGCGCTGTCCAAGGCGGCCTCATACGTGGCGGGATCGATCTGATACAGGGCCTGCCCCGCCTTCACGTCGGCGCCCTCGGTAAACAGACGCTGCTGAAGGATGCCGCCGACCTGCGGCCTGACTTCCGCCACCTGAAACGACGCGATGCGCCCGGCAAGGGCCGTCGTGTAGACTTCCCGCCGGGGCTCCAGTTTGATTATCACGACTTCGCGCGGACCGGAGGATCCCGGGGCACCCTTGCCCCCTTCCTCACAGGCCAACAGCATCAAAGACAACAACATACACAGAACGGCCCTCGTCAGGGCTCTCGGGTAGCTCATAAAAAGGCTCCTCGGCATCCTGCCGATATACGGCACGGCAAGTTACGGGGTTCTCCAGGGTCCCATTTTTCGTCGGGACGGGGTAGTGTAGCAAGAGACGCAACAATGAAAAAGCCCACAATCCCGGGGGGTCCCGGAAAAATGCGGGGCTTTTTCCACCCCGGAGGCCCACGGGTCAGCGATTCCGGACCGTTGCGCCCTGTTTTCTTCCCGATCCGTGCCGCAAAAAAAGATGACGCGGAATCGCCCGCGCCATCTTTAGCTTACCTGTTTGTCTTTTTCATGAAATCGATCACGGCGTATCGAAAAAGACCGCCAGCTCGTCACGGCCCGACGCCACGCCAAGGGCCAGCATAAGCTTGAGCCGGGCCTTGGGCCCGCTGGTCTCGCCGCCGAGAATCCCTCCGGCCTCCAGCACGGTTTTAGCCCCGCCCTCGTAGCCGTACACGTCGAGCACGCGCCCGGCTATGGTCCGGGTGGTGATGACCACCGGAATCCCTTTCTCCACGGCACGGCGGATGCCCGGCAATGCGGCGGGCGGCACGTTGCCCCGGCCGAAAGCCTCAAGCACGAGCCCTCTGACGTTCCGCTCCACCAGAAAATCGATCAGCAGCGAATCCGAGCCGCTCGCCAACTTGATCAAGTGTACGTCCTCCACCAGCTCCGGCGGACGGATGGATTGCCTGCCGAGCGTATTGCGGCGGAAGACCACGCGGTCGGGGTCCACATAGCCGAGCGGCCCCCAGAACGGCGAAACGAAAGTTTCCGTATTCGCGGAGTGGGATTTCACGACCTCGCGTGCGGCGTGGATTTCCTCGTTCATGACTACAAGCACGCCCTTGCCCCGGGCTTCGGAACTCGCCGCCGTGCGCACGGCGCACAACAGGTTCACCGGTCCGTCCGGGCTGATCTCCGCCGCCGATCGCATGGCTCCGGTCAGACAGACCGGCTTCTCGCTGTTGTGCACGAGATCCAGCAGATACGCGGTTTCCTCCAGCGTATCCGTGCCGTGCGTGATCACGACGCCCAGAATGTCCTCATGGCGGAGCAGTTCCTCCACCTTGTTGCCGAGTTCGAACATCCGTTTCGGCGTCATGTGCGGGCTTGGAATATTGGAAAATTCCGTGACCTCAATGGGGCACGCCTCGCGCAGCCCCGGGACGGAAGCCACCAGATCCTCGCCGCTCACCGCGGGCACGATGCCGTGCGCCGGGTCAAGCTTCATGGCGATGGTTCCGCCCGTCGTCAGTACGATTACTTTTTTATTATCCATGTCGCTCTTCTTGGAAGGCGAAAAAGGAAGGGATACTTGGAGGAGGGAGGAAGGCCCTTTCTGGAGAAAGGGCCTCCCTCCCCCTCCAAATCGTCATGTCCCTCTACCTCACACCAACCCACTTGTGGGTCTGCAAACCGAGGCTCCAGCGGGGATGCAGGAGACAGTAGGCGATGCACTCGCGGGTGTTGGCCTTGTTGCGCGGGTCGTCGCATGGCTGGAGCAGGAAATGCCGGAAATCCAAATCCTCGAAATCCTCGGGCGAACACCCTTGCTGCGGCCAGACAAGTTTCAGCTCGTGGCCGGAAGTCGTGGCCAGCGGGTTGGAACCCTTGGGGCTGACCGTGATCCAGTCCAGCCCCTCGGGCAGGGGCAGCGTGCCGTTGCTCTCCACGCCAAGCTCGAACCCGAGGGCGTGCAGGCGATCGATAAGCTCGCGGGTGAGCTGCAAGGCCGGTTCGCCGCCCGTGAACACGATGTAGGGCTTGCGCCCGCCGTAGGCTTGGGGATCGAGCACAGGAAAGGTGGCGGCGATGGTTTGCGCCAGTTCCTCGGCCGTGGCGAAAACCCCGGCATCCGCGCCGACGAAATCCGTGTCGCAGAACCGGCATTTCGCCGTGGCCCGATCCTCGGGGCGGCCCGACCAGAGGTTGCACCCGGAAAAGCGGCAGAACACCGCCGGACGCCCGGCCTGTGCGCCCTCGCCCTGTAACGTGTAGAAGATTTCCTTGACCCGGTATGCCATGTTTTCCTGCTCCATTACGAAATGGAGGCGGTGGCTTCATCATTGATTTCAAATGAATCAAGTCGCCGCCGATTTTTATTGAGAGACATGGACGCTGTGTCCGCCCGGCCTTCGTTACAAATGTTTTAGGAAGGAAGGGGAGGGGAAGGGCAGCCCTTTTTCAAAAGGGCGCCCTTCCCCTCCCCGATTCGCTCATTTCCCTTCCGAATACTCTTTCCATCCGTGCTCGCGCAGCTTGCAGGCGGGGCACTGGCCGCAGCCGTAGCCCCACGGGTGCAGCTCGCCGCGATCCCCGATATAGCAGGTGTGCGTCACGGTACGGACACACTCCACAAAAGGCGCGCCGCCTTCCTGCTCGGCGAGGGTCCATGTGCGGGCCTTGTCCAGCCACATCAGGGGGGTATGCACGACGAAACGGGCGTCCATGCCGAGGTTGAGGGCGACCTGCATGGCCTTGACGGTGTCGTCGCGGCAGTCGGGATAGCCGGAAAAATCGGTTTCGCAGACGCCCATCACCAGATGCCGGATGCCCTTGCGCCACGCCAGCGCGGCGGCGGCGGTGAGGAACACGAGGTTGCGGCCCGGCACGAATGTATTGGGGATGCCCTGCTCGTTGAACGCGATTTCCATGTCGCTGGTCATGGCCGTTTCGCCGATCTGGTTGAACAGGCCGAGGCTGAGCAGGGTATCCTCGCCGAGCCTGGCGGCCCACGATGCGGGCAGGGAGGCGTCCGAGCGGACGGCGTTCA
>OLGL01002600.1_pt1 | contig 13495 bp, 8 predicted proteins | sample 1605041 | NCBI WGS metagenome assembly OLGL01 (sample SAMEA3888905, study PRJEB22519) | human gut metagenome | biome: human gut; feature: human-associated habitat; material: faeces | place: Denmark | collected 2010 | reverse complement strand
CCGCCACGTCGGAAACGATGGCCCAAAAGAGTATGCGCTCCGTGGCCGTGCGCTGCGACCTGTGCAAGGACTGGATGAAGCGCGAGGGCAAATCCGTGCCCGCCTGCGTCGAAGCCTGCCCCGTCCACGCCCGAAGCGTGGTGCAGATAGGCTGATCCCAGCGCAATCATTGATGGTGTAAGCGTGCCGGGGCGGGGCTCCGGCACGCTTTTATTCACCGGGCATTTATGGTACAGGGCACGGATTATGAGCGAATCCATCGGCATTATTGCAGGAAGCGGACAATTCCCGCGCCTCGTGGCGGAAGACGCCAAGGCGGCGGGTTATGGCGTTGTGGTCTGCGCCTTCCACGGCTTCACCGATCCCGGCCTTGAAGCGCTGGCCGACGCGTACACGACCGTCTATCTGGGCCAGTTCGACAAGGTGATCGACTACTTCCGCAAGCACGGCGTCCGCAGGCTGTGCATGGCCGGAGCGATCAACAAGCCGCGCGCGCTGGACTTGCGCCCGGACTTCCGGGCGGCGCGCATCCTCTTCTCCCTCAGGGGCAAAGGCGACGACGCGCTGCTCCGGGCCATCATGGCGGATCTGGAAAAGGAAGGCTTCACGCTCATCCAGGCGGCGGAACTCTCCACCTCCCTGCTCTGCCCCGAAGGCGTCCTGACCCGGCGCGGCCCCTCAGCCGAGGAGATTGCGGAAATCGACTACGGCTGGCCCATCGCCGAAGCGCTCGGCCGGTTTGACATCGGCCAATGCATCGTGGTCAAACAGGGCATGGTGGTGGCCGTGGAATGCCTCGAAGGCACGGACGCCGCCCTGCGGCGCGGCGGCGAGCTGCGCGGCGAAGGTTGCGTGGCGATCAAACGCTTCAAGCCCAAACAGGACGAACGCGTGGACTTGCCGTCCATCGGGCTGCAGACCGTGCGCCTCCTCATCGAACAACACTACCGCTGTCTTGCCGTGGACGCGGGCAAAACGCTCTTTTTCGACAGGGCCGAAGCGCTGGCCCTTGCCGACAAACATAACTTCTGCATCGTCGCGCTGACCGAAGACTCGTTCGGGAAGCTGCGCCTTCAGGCGAAAGCCGACTAGACACACGAAACCCGAGAGGAAACCAAGTATGGGCAAGGCCGACCGTTATCAGAAACTGTACCCCGTCACATGGGATCAACTCCACCGCGACGCTAAAGCGCTGGCATGGCGCCTTCTGGAACAGGGACCGTTCAAGGGCATCATCGGCGTCGCGCGCGGCGGGCTTGTCCCGGCCGCCATCGTGGCCCGTGAGCTCAACATCCGTCTGGTCGACACCCTGTGCATCTGTACCTATCAGGGCCGCGAACAGACCGGCGGCGAAGAAGTCCTCAAGGCCATCGAAGGCGACGGCGACGGCTGGCTCGTCGTCGACGACCTCGTGGACACCGGCAATACCGCCACCATCATCCGCAACATGCTCCCCAAGGCCCATTTCGCCACCCTGTACTCCAAGCCCGCCGGAAAGCCCCTCGTGGACACCTTCATCACCGAAGTCAGCCAAGATACGTGGATTCTTTTCCCGTGGGACTCCGAAGTGCAGTATACCGCCCCGCTGGTGGAACAGAACTAGGCGTTAAGACGGGAAGCCCCCGGCAGACGGCATTATAAAAAAAGAAAACCGGGACAGCCTCGCGCAACAGGCTGCCCCGGTTTTCCGCATAGGAGAGAAGGAATGATGGCCGTCGGCTTCGTTGCTGTCGGACACCGAAAGCCTTCGGGAAATGTCTCCGGATCGGCAGCCCGTGACTGCCGCCAATCCGGGGCTCCGCCCTTCCCGCCGGGTGGCCGGAAGGGCGAAGCGGTTTGGGAGGGAAGGATGCCAAAAGGCAATCCGTGCGGAGGAGCTTCAGCCGCGCGGCGCGAAACGCATCCTTGGTTTCCCCTCCCGGTTCAGCAAAGCCTGTTCTTAGAAAGCGTACCGCATGTTGACGGAGGCCTTGTAGGCGTTTCGGTTGGTGTTGTCGAGGACGTTGCCCCAAACGCCGTCGTTGAGGCTCAGGTGGATGTACCCGAGTTCCACGGCGAGGGTCAGATCCTTGTAGATCTGGTAGTCGGTGTCGAAGGTGGCTTCCCACGCGCCGTCCTTGGTGGTCAGGTAGGTGGAGCCCACCATGCTGCCGGTGGCATCAGGATAGCTGGCATGGAAGGTGGTCATACCGGCGTTCGCGGGCATGTTCTTGTTGTTGGTACCCCGATAGTAGCCGACCTGAATGGCGTGAGTCAGGTTTTCCATGAAGGAGATGTCCTTCATGCGGAGCGCGACGCCCCACGTGCCCACGGGGCTGGTGCCGAGGATGGTATCGCTGGAAATGCCGTAACCGCCGTCAAAGCCGAAGGAAGAACCGGACCAGCCGGCGTCCACGGTGGGCATACGTTCGGAGCCGTCATACGGATTGGAGTTGTCACCGGAGCCGTACCACAGGAGCAGGCCGGGAACGCCGAAATCAAGCTTGTATTCCGCGATGGCGGAAGCCAGCCAGCCGCTGCGCTTCAGGTCGATGGTCTTGCTGGTCGCGCCGTCGTATCCGCTGAGCGAACGGACCGTGCCCATATCCACGGAGCCGTAGTTGAAGTCACCCGCGAGGCGGAAGGGGCTGAACGTGGTCATTTCACCCGTGATGCCAACCCACCATGCGTTGCCTTCGCTGCGGTTGCCTTCAAGCGTGGTCAGATCGCTGCCGCTGGGGAGCACGGGGAGCATCCCGGCGCGCATGTCATCGATGTCACCCTTGGCGTCGCCACCAAGGCTGCGGCTGCCCACGAAACCATACATGCCCCAAGGCGTGATCTTCACACCGTCAAAGGTCAACGGCAAGGTCAGGCCAACGAAATCCATGGCGTTGTTCTGATCGTCATGCCACTTGCCATAACCATTGGTGTTGTCGTTTTCAGCGCGCAGCCAGAAGAGGTTCGCGCCGACGTTTTCTGTGAAGTTTCCGCCGATGGTGATGCCCGCGCCGTCGCCGTCGAGCACGGCGGAACCGGCCACGAAGCCAGGCATCACGAAGGGCTGCAAGCCCATGCGGACCAGCACGTCGGTTTCGGGGATGGCCCAGTCGATGTAGGAGTAGCGCACTTCAACGGTCCTGCCGTCCGTGCCGAGGGAAGCGCCGTCCTTGGCATGGCCCCAATGCGTGTCGCCGATTTCAAAATAAACGACGCCCTTCAAGCTTTCAGACGCGATCACGTCGATCTGGGTGCGCAGACGCTGCGCCGCGCCGAAGCGGTCGCTGCTGTTGTGCTTGTCGAACGAATCGTTCGTATACTCAAAACTGAAGTCCCACATGCCCTTAGCCTTGATGTCGGCTGCATTGGCGGCGGAGAATGCGGAGCAGATAAGCCCGGCCGCAAGCAGAAGCGTGGTGAGTCTCTTCATGACGAAAATCTCCTTTCTTCATGGTGAAGGTTGGGGTATTTCCGACCTCTTCCTCTCAGAGCCGGAAACACCAAAAGCTTCAGGATCCGAGGTGAAGCTTTCAAGGGCATTTTCTCTCACCGAAATAAATATTCAATTATTTGTACGATCTTTATAACAAGCCTCTAACGAAGGCTCTCTCGGCCCCGCTTGCAAAAAGAAAAAAGAGAGGCTCCGCGACACGCCCCCTTCCCGCTTTTCCTTGCCCCCCAAGGCAAAACCGAAAGGCCCTTTCCACCGGGACCACCCCCTCTCTATTAGACCTATCCCTTGCCTGGAGATGACGGTTCCACTCCGGCGGATGCAGAAGCGCATCCCTAAGCCCGCCTCCCCGCACGATGCCGGAACAGGGCCAGCCCGAGGAACAGGTTCAAAAGCAGGCTCACACCAAGCACCGCCCGGAACAGGACCGGCAAGGCCCGCAGCGATTCGCTGAATCCGGACGGGGCGACCTCGCGTTCCACCGTACCTCCATCGGAAAGCGTGATTGTCATGGGATGGGAAACCTTATGCCCCATGTTGTCCGCAACCACGATGGTCCACGTGCCGGGCTTGTCCGGAAGGAACGCGAATCTTCCCTGAGCGTCCGTACGCCCGTTCTGAAATTCCACATCCGCGCTGTCCGGGCCGTACAGCTTCGCTTCGGCATACGCCGCCACGTCGCCCGTGGAATACGAGAACGCCACCACACGGGCATCTCCGGACGCCAGCTCCTTCGCCAGCAGCGCGTGAGCCTGCGCGTCCGCGGAAAACCAGCCCAGAACCAACAGGGCGGCCAACACTACACGTCTCAACATATCTTCTCCTTGGAAAGGGAACACCGGAAACGGAGCCTCCGGGCACTCCACTTTCATCTCACACTCAATCCGCATCGGGCTTTCCCCATCCAGCCGGGACACCCGCGCATCCTTCCCACGAACAATGCCGCCGGGCCGCGCCCCGACACAGCAGAAACGCTCTTTCCTAGCGCCCCGCCGGGAGACGTATTCCCAACGGAAAATTTCCATGCCGCCCCACCCTCCATCGGCCCTTATGGAAATTTTTGGAGGGGGAGAGGAGGGGTTTGGGGAGGGGCGAGGGAACCGTGGGGGTGCTCCCCCTTCTTCAGAAAGGTTCCCTCGCCCCTCCACAGCCTTCCTTTTCCCTGCTCCCTACTTCATCACCGGGAAAACATAGGTAGCGCGCATGTTGCGCTTGTCGGCGCTCCCGTCGGTGAGCTTTTCGGTAACTTCGGTACGCAGCATCCACAGGCCGGGCTTGGTCACCTTGAACGACGCCATGCCGTCCGCGCCGGTTTCAGCCTTGGCCATGTAGGCATCCTGCTCGGCGCTGTACCCGTCGTAGGTCAGGCCAAGCGGGGCCTTTACCGGCTTGCCGTTCAGCAGCACTTCCGCCTTGATGTCGTCACCGGCCTTGATGTCGGCGGGATTCGTCAACAGCACGATCTCAAGATCGTGCCCCAAGACCTTCTTGTACAATCCGTCATTCGCGGCGGGATTGAGCATGGTCTTGGCGAACTTCTCATACTTGCCGACCTTGAGGACCTTCTTGTCCTTGGCTTCGAGATCCTTGCGGCCGCCCTCCAGCACGCCTTCGGTCGTGTCGCTCCAGGTCTGCGGCAGACGATGCCCGACGATCATGGCGGGGCCGTCCGCAGGGAGGGCCGCCTTGCCCACAAGCGCCTTCGCCTTGGCGTCTTCGGCAAGCTTCACGGGCTCCTTGGCGTTGACCTGAATGAGTTCGACCACCACGGTCTCCACCGGCTCGGCCTCTTCGCTGATCATGAATACGTGCGCCGCCTGCGCCTGCACGCCCACGTTTTCGCCCTTGGCGGCCTGCGTTTTGTCGGGTTTGACGATGAATTCATGCGCGGAGGCAAGAGTGGCGGTCCCAACGAGGCAGAGTGAACACATCCCAGCAAGCAACACTTTGAAAAGCATGGCGAACTCCTTGTTTTAAATAACACGGCACAATATTGTGTTATCTTTTTCAAAAATGTATTACCCGAAAAAATGATTTTCCGTCAATTCAATTTTTATTTTATTTCCGCATGTTATAATCATTTACCCAACAATTCCGACACTGTTCGTACTTTTTTAAAAAAAATAACACGCATACTCGGCGACACACACCCGTGCCCTGAAAAAACAGGTTCCTCCTTCCAAAAGCCATCATCGGCGCGGGGTTGCAAAATGGCAAAAAGGCAACTGCTTGCCTTTGTTCAGCTATCCGCGTAGATTATCTCCTTTCGCGCCAGCCGGCCCGGTTGGGGTGCGCCCCTCGGCTTCAACGCAGTCCAGACAAAAGGGAAGCATATGAACCTCACACAGAAAATCATCGGCAGTCACCTTGTTTCCGGCACCATGACGCCCGGAAGCGAAATCGGTCTGCGCATCGACCAGACCCTGACCCAAGACGCCACCGGGACCATGGCGTGGCTCCAGTTCGAAGCCTTGGGCATCCCCCGGGTCAAGACCGATATTTCCCTGAGCTACGTGGACCACAACACGCTCCAGATGAACTTCCGCAACCCTGACGACCACCGCTTCCTGCGCACTGTGGCGGCCAAATTCGGCGGCGTGTACTCCGGGCCCGGCACCGGCATCTGCCACCAGCTCCACCTCGAAAACTTCGCCAAGCCCGGCGCGACCCTCGTGGGCTCCGACAGCCACACCCCCCCCGCGGGCGGCATCTGCTCGCTCGCCATGGGCGCGGGCGGGCTTTCCGTCGCGCTGGCGATGGCGGGCGAGCCCTACTATATCCCCATGCCCAAGGTCGTGCGCGTCTTCCTGACCGGGGCGCTCACCGGATGGGCCTCCGCCAAGGACGTCATCCTCGAACTGCTCCGCCGCCGCACCGTCAAGGGCGGCGTGGGCCGCGTGTTCGAGTACGCCGGGCCCGGCGTCGCCACCCTCTCCGTGCCGGAACGCGCCACCATTGCCAACATGGGCGCGGAACTCGGCGCCACGGGCACCCTCTTCCCCTCCGACGGCGTGACCCGCGCCTTCCTCAAGGCCATGGGCCGCGAAGCCGACTGGCGGGAACTCGGCCCTGACGCCGATGCCGCGTATGATGAAGAGGAAGCCATCGATCTTTCCGCGCTGGTCCCGCTGGCCGCGCAGCCGCACATGCCCGACCGCGTGGTGCCCGTGGCCGAACTCGACGGCCTGCCCGTCGAGCAGGTCTGCATCGGTTCCTGTACGAACTCCTCCTACGCGGACCTCAAGCTGGTCGCGCAGATCCTCGACGGGCACCGCATCAATCCCGGCACCGACGCCATGATTTCCCCCGGCTCCAAGCAGGTGCTCACCATGCTGGCGCAGGAAGGGCTCCTTGAGCCGCTCATCGGCTCCGGCGCACGCCTGCTCGAATGTTCCTGCGGCCCGTGCATCGGTTCCGGCGGCGCACCCGTCACCTCCGGCGTAAGCGCCCGTACCTTCAACCGCAACTTCGAGGGGCGCAGCGGCACCAAGGACGCCAAGGTCTATCTGGTCAGCCCCCTGACCGCCGCCCAAGCCGCCCTGAACGGCAAGTTCACCGATCCCGCCACATGGGGGACCCCGCCCGCCAAGCCGGAACTGCCCGCCGATCCGCCGTCCATCCGGCACCTGTTCGTGTTCCCGCCGGAAAACGGTGACGGCGTCGAAGTCCTGCGCGGCCCGAACATCGTGGCGCTGGAGAAATTCCCCCGCCTCGACGCGTCCGGAGACGTGCTCGAAGCCAACGTCGTGATCCGCCTCGGCGACAACATCACCACCGACCACATCATGCCCGCGGGCGCGGAAATCCTCGCCCTGCGCTCCAATATCCCGGCCATTTCCGAGCACGTGTTCGTGCGCGTGGACCCCGATTTCGTGAAGCGCGCCCGCGCCGTCTCCGAAGCGGGAGGCAACGGCGTCATCGTGGCTGGCGAAAACTATGGTCAGGGCTCCAGCCGCGAACACGCGGCGCTGGCCCCGCGCCATCTCGGCATCAGAGCCGTCATCGCCCTGTCGATGGCCCGCATCCACCGCGCCAATCTCGTGAATTTCGGCATTCTGCCTCTGGTCTTCGTGAACAGGGAAGATTATGCTAAGGTCGCTCAAGGTGCGGATATCCGCATCCCGCTCACGGAAATCACGCCCGGCGGCGTGACGAACATTGAGATTGCGGGCGTGGGCGTTCTTCCTGTAAGGAATGATCTCTCGGCGGCCGAACTGGACATCATCCGGTCCGGCGGCCTGTTGAACGCCGTAAAAGAAAAAATGTAAGCCGGATCCCGGGAAGCCGTGCGGGGCGCCGTACGGCTTCCCGGGGCCCGTAACCTTTGAACTGGAGCTGTCATGCTGGATCTCATTCGAGCCAACGCCCAATCGTGGGGCGTCAAAATCGCCTTTGGCATCATCATTCTGGTCTTCGTCTTCTGGGGCGTCGGCGGCCTGACGGGCGGCCCTTCCACGGTCATCCTCACCGTGAACGGGGAACCCATCACCATTCAGGAGTTCCAGCGGAAATACGAACAGCTTGAGCAGCAGGTGCGCGCCCAGTATCCCGATCTCGATGCGGCCGGCCTCAAGGCGATGCAGCTCAAGCAGCAGCTCATCCAGAACCTCATTCTTGAAAACCTCATCATGCAGGAAGCCAAGCGCGTCGGCATCGTCGTGACGCCCGTGGAGCTGCGCAAGCTCATCGAAAGCTTCCCCGCCTTCCACAACGCCGAAGGCAAGTTCGATCCCGACGCCTATGTCCGCGTGATCAAGGCCCAGCGCAACACCCCCGGCAACTTCGAAGCCGAGCTCCGCAACAACATGCTGATGAACAAGCTCCGCGCGGACGTCACCGCCGGGGCCTTCGTTCCCGAAGCCGAAGTGCGCGATCTCTTCCGCTATGAAGGCGAACGCCGCATTCTGGAGTATGTTTTCTACCCGCTGGAAGACTATACCTCCAAGGTTACCGTCGACGACGCGCAGATCAAGGACTATTACGAAGCCAATCAGGCATCCTTCACCGTGCCCCCGCAGGCCGACGTGGAATACCTGCTCATCGGCGCGGAAGCGCTGGCCGCCGCCCAGAACATCAGCGACGCCGCCGTATCCGAGTACTATGAAAAGAACGCCGCCCAGTTCGCCACCCCCGAAATGGTGCGCGCCCGCCACATCCTCATCCTGAGCGACGCCAAGGCGTCCGCCGAGGATCAGGCCAAGGCGAAGGCCAAGATCGAAGAAATCGCCAAGCGCATCAAGGCCGGCGAAGACTTCGGCGAGGTCGCCAAGGAAGTCTCCGAAGATCCGGGCAGCGGCCCGCAGGGCGGCGAACTCGGCTGGTTCGCGCACGGGCAGATGGTTCCCGAGTTCGACAAGGCTTCTTTCGCCCTCAACCCCGGCGAGCTTTCCGAGCCCGTCAAGACGCAGTTCGGCTGGCACCTCATCCAGCTTGAAGAAAAGAAGGCCGCCGGGCAGAAGCCGTTGGATGAAGTGAAGGATCAGATCCGCACCCGTCTGGCGCAGGATGAAGCCTCCGGCAAGGTACAGGAAGCGCTGGAACAGGTTCAGCTCGCGGTCATCGGCGGCAAGTCGCTGAAGGAAGCCGGGGAACCGCTCAAGCTGGCCCCGCAGGAAACCGGCCTCGTCAACACGACCGAATTGACCGAAAAGATGGGCATCAAGCCTGAAAACCTGCCCGCGCTGCTGGCCGCCAAGCCCGGCACCGTGCTGGACACGCCTTTCGTGACCAAGACCGGCTATGTCATCGCCAAGGTGAACGAATCCAAGCCTCAGACCGTGAAGCCGCTTGACGCCGTGAAGGACGACATCAAGGCCCGCCTCCAGCAGGACAAGGCCCGCACGCTCGCCTTCGAGGCCGCCAATGCCGAACGCAAGACCTTTACCGCCGCTCTGCCCAAGGAACTTCAGGGCAAGCTCAAGAAGACCGAACCGATCGGCCGTCAGGGCTACATGGGCGAGCTGGGCATGAACGCCGAACTGGCCAAAGCCGCCTTCGCCGCCAAGGTGAACGAATGGTTCCCCGTGGCCTACACGCTCGACGGCGGCGCGGTCATCGCCCGCGTGGCCGAAGTCGTGACGCCGAGCGACGAAGATTGGAAGACCGCCGCTCCGCAGATCACCGACGCCGTGCTCAACGCCAAGCGTGAGCAGATGTTCCGCGGCTTCCTCAGCCTGCTCCGTTCCAATGCCAAGATCGAACTGAAGAACGAGACGATTCTGGCGGATTAGAGCCAAATACATTCCTATGTTATCAATAAAAAGAGGCCATCCTAGGATGGCCTCTTTTTATTGAAATCCTAAAAAAGTATTACCGCAGAAATCCTTTAACCAGATGCTTCATCACTGGAACAACATACCGAACATAATAGAGTACTCTCATTTTTTTATACATATAGAGCATTGTCCATGCATCGGCATATTTTTCCTGCTTCAATGGAGCAGAAACAAGCTGAAGATCCATAGTGAGGTTCTCCAAAACGTCTTCCGGCAAGGCCGCGAAAACACCATCTAAGGCAACCATATATTCAGAACATTCATCAGCTCTGCCATATCTGAGAAAGTCCCTATACGCACCCCGCAACATGTCTCCGATATTGTCCGCATAAATTCTCTGAATCATCGGTTCGGCAGTGCGCACGACTGAAGCCATGTTCTTCGCTGCGTGGCATTTCCAAAAGGCGTCCTCACGCCCTTTCATATACATCTTGGATTTGTCATTTCCTTTTCTCTGGCGGTACTTGTAGGTATTGACGGCAAGATACGAAATCGTCTTCGCATGTACGGCCACACGGCACGAAAAATCATTGTCCTCAAACTTAAGCAATGTCTCATCAAAAAATATAGCATGCTCCACAAGAAAAAAACGCCGTAATAGCTTATTGCACGCAATAACATTATTTGAAAAAAGACCACATCTTGAGAGAGATTTCCCTCTAATATCCTGGTCGGGGTAGACCGCTGTATTGACTACGTACTCTTTTCCTGATTCGTCAGGAAACCAATTCAGAGTCCTTCCCGAAACCAATTCAGCATCATCTTGTTCAGCAATAATATAAAGTTCTTTCAAAACTTCGTTATCGTATAAAGCATCATCAGAGTCTAAAAAGAAAACATACTCTCCGCAGGATTCTTTTAATCCCCTATTACGGGTAAAGGATAAACCTCTGTTTCTTTCATTGTAAAATAATCGGATTCGAATATCTGATTCAGCATATTTTTTTAAAAGAAACGAGCTATTATCCGTAGAACAATCATCCACACAAACAATTTCTATATCTTTTAGAGACTGCTGAATAACCGAGTCCAAGCATTCGCCAAGATACGGAGCTACATTATACACGGGGATTATAACGGAAACCTTGACCATAGCACTCATTCCGCGCTTAGCTTCCTCAGCTTCTTCTCAAACCGCTCGTATTCGCTGAAAATACACGCACAGTAGTTCTGGCGGTACAGGCCCATTTCCTTGGAGCGGTCGATCCCGGCCTGCCACAAGGGGCGGAAGTCCCGGTACAGGAACTCGGAACCGAATCCGGCGTTGGTCCTGTAGTCACCGGACGCCGCGACGCGGGTTCCGATTCCCCGGATGGCGTCGTGCTGCTGGTGCCGGGAATACAACAGGCTTGTGGTAAAGCAGTCGAAACCGTTCTCCGAGGCGATGGCACAGGTCAGGGCAAGACGGCTCTCGTAGCAGTAGCCGCAGCGGGCATACCCTTGATTGTCCGCGATACCCAAATCGTGCACCATCTTGAGCCAGCCGGGCAGATCATACACATCGTCCTGCCACAACATGGGCAGATCCATCTGTTCCGCCACCTGTTCCATCGCCTCCCGCCGCCGAAAATATTCGGAGACGGGATGGATGTTCGGGTTGGCGAAGTATCCCGTGACGTCATAGCCCTCGTCTCGCAACGACTGGATGCACATGATGCTGCACGGCCCGCAACAGGCGTGCAGGAGCACTTTCTTGCCGTTACCTGCCATTGTTCTGCCCGTTGTGCTGATGGCCCTGCTGCTGTGCTGGAGCTGCCGGCGCGGAAGAAATGCCCTCGATGCGGATATCCAGACGGATGTGGAATTCCTTTTCCATGAGCGAGAGCCGTTCGCGCTTGTGATTCAGAAGATACAGCCCGAGCTCGGCGTCCACGCTGTGGGCGTACTCGGCCTGCCCCGCCGCCGCAGCGCTGCGCATGGCGCGGTGCAGGTCGCGAAGCGTCTGTACGGACTGCCACTCCATATTGCGGCGCTGGCCCGTCCCCTTGCAGTGGGGACAGGTCTCCATGCTGATAGAGATCGCCGAGGAGCCGGTCCGCTGGCGTACGATCTGGAGCAGGCCAAAAGAACTCATCTTGCCGATGTCGTGACGGGCGCGATCGCCCTTCATGGCGTTGCGGAGTTCTTTTTCAACCTCACGGCAATGCTCGGGATCGCGCATTTCAATGAAGTCGATGACGATCTGCCCGCCGATGTCGCGCAGGCGAAGCTGGCGGGCGATGGCCGTCGCCGCTTCCATATTCGTACGGAAGGCCATAGCCTCAAAATTCGTCTTGCCGCCGATCTTGCCGGAGTTGATGTCGATGGCCATAAGCGCCTCGGTCTGGTCGAACACCAGACGCCCGCCGGACGGCATGAGCACTTCGCGGGAATGTACCTGCTCGATCTGGTTGAGAAGGCCGAAGTGTTCCCAAAGGGTCTTGTCATGCTTCTCATAGAGGTGCACGAGGTCGCCCTTGCGCGGGAACAGCAGGGAAGCCATCTCCCGGATGGCTTCGGCGGTTTCCGCGTTGTCCACCCAGACTTCGGACACGTCGTCGGACAGATAGTCGCGAACGCTCCGGCTGGCGAGGCCCGGTTCCTGATAGATCAGGGAGGGGACCTTTTCCGTGGTGGCGCGCTTGCGGATATCCTTCCAGACGCGCTTGAGGAAAGAGAGGTCCTTCTGGAGCGTGGTCTTGCTCGTGCCCGCGCTCACGGTGCGGACGATGGCCCCAAGCCCTTCGCCGGGCTCAAGGCCCCGGATGAGCTCGCGCAAACGGTTGCGCTCCTCGCCGTCCTCCACCTTGCGGGAAATGCCGATCTGCTCCTGCCCCGGCGTCAGCACGAGGAAACGCCCGGCGAGCGACAGCCATGTGGTCAGGAACGCGCCTTTGGAGCCGTTGGGCTCCTTCACGACCTGCACGAGGACTTCCTGCCCGGGCTTGAGCACTTTCTGGATGGGCGGGTATTTGCGTCCCTTGGTGGGTTCGTGGGGCTGGAGGTAATATTCGGGGTGCACTTCGTCGATCTGCAGGAACCCGTTCTTCACGTTCCCGTAATTGACGAAGGCGGCTTGCAAATTGGTGTCGATGTTGTTGATGACGCCTTTGTAGATGTTGCCCCGGATCTTGGCCTGATGGGTCATCTCCACGTAGTACTCGCGCACGGAGCCGTCTTCGGTGAGCACCACCTCGACCATATCGCCGGGCAGGACGCTGACCAGCATCTTGCGGTCCACGCCGGACGCGGCGGCCTTGGCGGACTTGCGGCCCTTCTTGGCGTCCTGTTCCTCTTCGCCTTCCTCGGCGGACTCGTCCTCGGCTTCCTGCAGCGCGGCGGCAGCCGAGGCCTTCTTGTTCCGGCGGCGGCGCGGCTTGCGCGGCACGCGAGGCGCGCGCGCCTCCTCACCCTCGGCTTCGGCGGGAGCGGCAGCGGGTCCGTCGTCGTCATCATCATCAAAAACGAACACCTCATCCTCGGGCACGGCGGCCTGCTGGTCCTTCAGCGTCTCCTCAGCCTGTTCGGCGGCGGGACGCGCGGGTTTGCGGCGGCGGGAACGGGAGCGGGGTTTGCGGGGAGCCTCTTCGCCCGTGGCGGCGGATTCCTGCCCGGATTCAGCCCCTGCGGGCTCATCTTCGACGGCGGGCGCGGATTCGGCAAAGGCCTCAGCCGGAGCGTCGGCGGCTACGGGCTCATCAAGAATGGGCGTTTCACCCGCTTCCGGCGCGGCTGCGTCAACGGCGGCATCGCCTTCGGCGGGACGGCGGCGGCCCCGACCGCTGCGGCGGGAACGGCGGCGCTTCGCGGG
>OLGL01002592.1_pt1 | contig 13517 bp, 9 predicted proteins | sample 1605041 | NCBI WGS metagenome assembly OLGL01 (sample SAMEA3888905, study PRJEB22519) | human gut metagenome | biome: human gut; feature: human-associated habitat; material: faeces | place: Denmark | collected 2010 | reverse complement strand
GAGTTTATCTCCAACTGTTTAATTATTAGTGAAGGAGAAAAATTTACTTATGAAAGAAAAAATCATTCAATATTTAGAAGAAAAAAAAGAATGTAAAATACGAGATTTAGAAAAAATAGTAAGACCTAAATCAAGTAAAGAATTTACAGAAATGGTGAAGTCTTTAAATGAGTTAGAAGATGAAAAGTTGATTTATAACGATCATACAAGTTTGTATTTGATTGATGATATACATTTTATGGCTGGAAGCGCAAAAGATATTTCGAGATATGAAATAGCTGTCTTTAATGAAAACAATAAAGTATATGTTCCGAAAAATAAAAAGATGAAAATCTTTGATAAAGATGAAGTGTTAGTTCGCTTAAAGCCTGAACCATCTTTAATTAAAGTGTTTAATCATGGATTGACAAATATTACAGGAGTTATGATTGTTAAAAAGAAGAAGACATTCTTTTATAGTGATCTAGACTTACATTGTTCGATTCGTGTAGTCAATGAAAAAGAATTTAGTTTTAAAAAACGTACAAAAGTTGTATGTCAAATCGTAAAATATGCAGATCCACTAGAAGTAAGAATTATTCAGGTTCTAGGACATCCAGATGATGCAGGTGTTGATATTAGTGCGATGCTTACAAGTAATCAAGTGCGTCAGGTGTTTAATGGAAAAATTGTGAAGGAGTGCAAAAGAATTCCTGCCAAAGTTCAAAAGGATGAACTTGAAAATCGTAAAGATCTAAGAGGTTTATTAACGGTTACCATTGATGGGGATGATGCCAAGGATTTTGATGATGCGATTTCTATTGTGAAAAATGAAAAAGGATATGTATTGTATGTACATATTGCGGATGTTTCTCATTATGTAAAAGAAAATAGTGCCCTTGATCAAGAAGCGTATTTAAGAGGAAACTCAATCTATGTATGTGATCGTGTCGTACCTATGCTTCCATTTGATTTAAGCAATGGTATTTGTTCATTAAATCCAAATGTAGATCGACTCACAATTACTTGTGCTATGCAAGTGGATGAAAAGGGAAATCTATTGACATACAATGTTTTTCCAAGTGTGATTCACTCTGATAAGCGTTGTACATATAAAAAAGTGAATGCATGTTTAAATGGTGATGAAATTATATTGGAAGAATATTCTGAAGTAAAAGATTTGTTGTATACTCTAGAATCTTTAGCTAAATTATTAAAGAAACAGTCACACAATCGTGGATGTATTGATTTTAATACAAAAGAAGCAAAGATCATTATGGATAAAAATGGATATCCAGTGGATGTTAAAGTGTTAGAGCGTGGTTTTGCCGAACAAATGATCGAAGAATGTATGATTTTAGCCAATGTTTGCGTAGCTCACCATATGCATGTCAATAAAATTCCAAGCATGTATCGTGTGCATGAAAATCCAGATCCTAAAAAGGTGGCAACAATTTGTACGGTTGCGAATTCTTTGCGTATTCCATTTGATTTTTATCCAGATGAAGTCAATGCGAGTCAAATTCAAAAATTCTTAGAATCCATTCAAGATGAAAATGCATATGAAGTCTTGTCTATGGTTTCTTTGCGTTCTATGCAGAAGGCTCGCTATGATGCACATTGTCTTGGACACTTTGGACTTGCATTAGAAGAATATTGTCATTTCACAAGTCCAATTCGTCGTTATTCAGATTTAGTCGTACACCGTATGTTGCATGCATATTGTTTTAAAGAACAAAAGCGTACACCATCAAATGATGAAAAGAAAATCGAAAAACAAGCCTTCCATATTTCTGAAAAAGAAAGAGATGCGATCATGATGGAAAGAATGGTCAATGATTATAAAAAGGCACAATATATGGAAAAACGTGTAGGTCAAGTTTTTGAAGGTACAATTGTTGGTGTAATGAGTTTTGGATTCTTTGTGGAAATGGATAATACGGTTGAAGGTCTTGTTCCTGTTCATACTTTATCAAACGACTTCTACGATTATGATGAAGATACAATGACTTTAAAGGGACAGACACATGGTAAAGTATTCCAAATGGGCGATCGTGTGCGTGTAGTTTGTACGGATGTTCAAAGAGAAAAAGGACAAGTTACATTTAGCTTGTTAGAAAGAAGAAATCATGATTAAGGGATTCACCATGTCGCATTTAAATGTGAGACACAAGAACAATAGGATGAAATGATTTATTTTTATCACGAATTACTAGAACTACCTATATTAATAAAGTGGGATACAGGTATTCATTTGGATTGTTTTAATAGTTTATTGAAATCTTTTTGGATGGCACAAAATCCGTCGGTGAAGGATGTATTCGTCATTTTGCGTTTGAAACAGATCATGTGGATGAACTTGTGGAAAGAGTTCGTAATGTGGGCTATAATTGAGTGTAGAACCAAAAGATGTTGATATGAAAACAAATCCAGTTTCTCCAATTCGTGTAGCTTTTGTAGAAGGTCCGTTACATGAATCAATTGAATTATTCTGTGAAAAGGCATAATTGGTAGGTTTTCTGTCCAAGTTGGTACTTGATTTGCACATAATTATTTCTTTGTTAGAATGGAATCAGTTAAACAAAGGAGTGATTGAGATGAATCAAGTTCAAGGCGTAAAAGTGAATAAAAATTTCAATCTTTCTTTGTACATATGTAAACTGGGGTGAACTATCATTCCAGTTTTTCTGTGATTTCATGAACAATAAAGGATGAGGAGGATGATTGAAATGGATCAGAATTTTAATAAGGTATTTTGGGATGCATGCGCAAATGGTGATTTTCCAATGGTTTGTTCTCAAATCAAAGCAGGAGCAGATGTAAATTATCAGAATGGTGATGGACGTACAGCTTTGATGCGTGCAAGTAAACGCGATCGTAAAGATGTAGTGCAAGTTTTACTTGATAATGGGGCAGATGTGAATATTACAGATAATAAAGGGAAAACAGCTTTGATGACAGCTGCAAAAAAAGGCAATAAAACAATCTTAAAAGCTTTGATTGATGCAGGTGCAGATGTCAATGCCAAAGATGATAGAGGTCGTACAGCTTTGATGCGTGCTTGTTTATTAGGACAAGATCGTTGTGTTGAAGTGTTATTAGATGCTGGAGCTAGAATCAATGATCAAGATGAAGTAGGTCGTAGTGCTTTAATGGAAGCTTGTATCGCATTTAAGCGTGACACAATTCACTTGTTGCTTGAAAGAAATGCCGATGTGAATTTATTTGATAATAATGGTGTAACTGCATTGATGCGTGCTGCTTATGGTGGATATCCAAGTTTAGTTGAAAAATTATTGGCATATGGAGCTGATAAAGATATGACAGATAAACAAGGTCGTGTTGCATTGGACTATGTTCGTGAACATTGTAGAGCTCAATTAGAGCCTATCTTAAGATGAGGTTAAGCGCATGAGAGATTATCAAAGTTTTGAAGTACGTAACGTAAGCGTAATCGGACATAGTGGAGCTGGAAAAACAAGTGTATTAGAAGCTATGTTGTACTATACAAAAGCAACAGATCGCTTTGGAAAAACAACAGAAGGAAGTTCAATGATTGATTTTGACACTGAAGAAATTCGTCGTGGACTTTCTGTTTATACAACAATCGTACCTATTGAATGGGAAGATAGTAAAATCAATTTTATTGATACACCAGGTTATTTAGACTTCGTTGGAGAAAAACAAAGTGGCTTTTCAGTTGGTGATTCAAGCTTGATTGTAGTCAATGCCAAAGAACCTTTACAATCTGGAACAAAACTTGCGTATAAACAAGCCGTTGCTGAAAAGAAACCTACAATCTTCTTCATCAATAAATTAGATGAAGAACACACTAGTTTTGATGCTAGTTATCAAGCATTGCGTGAAGAATTTGGTAAGAGCGTTATTCCGTTTGAAGTTCCTATCGTTGAAGATGGAAAAATCGTTGGATCTGTAAATATCATTAAAAATAAAGCTTGGTATTACAGTCCAGAATTAGCGGATAAACCATGCCCAGTTCCAGAATCTATGCAAGAAGAAGTGGCTTTATATAAAGATCAGATTGCAGAAGCTGTAGCCATGGGCGATGATGAATTAATGGAAAAATTCTTCTCTGGTGAAGAATTCAGTGATGCCGAATTAAAACGTGGTGTACGAATTGGTGTGCGTAATGGAGAAATCTGTCCAGTATATTCTGGTAGTGCAGTCAATTCAATTGGTATTCAACGTTTGATGGATTTAATTATCGATTATTTTCCAACATACTCAGAAAGAGGTATGTATACAGCTACAACTCCAAATGGTGTTAAAGTTGAATTGTTGACAAGTGAAACGGAAGTTTTAACAGCACAAGTTTTCAAAACTATTGTGGACCCATTTGTTGGAAGAATTAGCTATGTCAAAGTATTGAGTGGTGTACTTGCAGCTGATAGTACTGTAGTGAATGCCAATAATGGTAAACCAGAAAAAATTAGTCAAATCTATATTGTTAAAGGTAAACACCAGACAGCAGCTGGTAAATTATTTACAGGTGATATCGGAGCTTTAGTAAAACTACAAAATACTAGAACAAACGATACATTGTGTGATAAAGGTAAATTGTTGATGGCAGATCCAATCACATTCGATACGCCAATGTATGGTCAGGCTGTTTTACCTAAGACTAAAAATGATGAGGATCGTTTATCAAATGGTCTTGCTCGTCTACAAGAAGAAGATCCAACATTTAAAGTTGTAAATAATCCGGAAACAAAAGAAACAGTGATTTATGGTGTTGGCGATCAACATTTAGATGTTATTGTGAATAAATTAAATTCTAAATTTAAAGCAGAAGTTGTCTTAAGTGATCCAAAGATTACTTATCGTGAAACTATCACAAAGACAGCAATTGGTGAAGGTCGTCATAAAAAACAATCGGGTGGACACGGACAATTTGGACATGTATTTGTAGAATTTAGTCCTAATCCAGATGAAGAAGAAATGGTATTTGCAGAAAAGGTGTTTGGTGGAGCTGTTCCTAAACAATATTTCCCAGCTGTTGAAACAGGTCTTCGTGAATGTTGCCAAAAGGGTCCTTTAGTAGGATATAAGATGGTAAATGTAAAAACGACATTGTTAGATGGTAAATATCATGATGTTGACTCAAGTGAAATGGCATTTAAGATGGCAGCTCACTTAGCTTATAAAGATGCGATGACAAAAGTTCATCCAATCTTATTAGAACCAATCATGAATGTCAAGATTCGTGTTCCAGATGAATTTACGGGGGCTGTTATTGGTGATTTGAATAAACGTAGAGGTTCAATCATGGGTATGACACCAGTGGATTCAGATCAAGAAATTGATGCACAAGTTCCAATGGCAAACATGTCTAGATATTGTGTTGAACTTAGAAGTATGACAACTGGTTTAGGAACATATACAATGGAAATGGACCGTTATGATCCAGTACCAGAACCTTATGCTTCAAGAGTGATTGAAGAGAGCAAGAAAGAAAAAGAATAGGACATACGTAAAAAGACAGCAGAAAACGGCTGTCTTTTTTTATATGATTTCAAAATGTTTTAGTGCACTGACTATTCCATCTTCTTGTACAGAATCTGTTATGTAGTCAGCTATAGCTTTAACGTCATCTTTGGCATTACCCATCGCAACACCAGTACCAACATATTTCAACATAGAGATATCATTCCCGCCATCACCAAAGGCCATGGCTTCATCTTTGTTGAAATTGAAGTAATCCAATATCTTTTGAATACCTATATCTTTTCCACCATTACATGGAATAATGTCACAAGCTTTATCCCACCAGCGAGCCACTTTTAATGTGGTTGTGTTTTCTAGAATCAATTCATCTTGATCTTTTGTAGTTGCAATCATCATTTGATAAATTTCTTCTTCCATAAAATTATTAAATTCATCAAGTACATGAACGTGTTGGTTGGCAATCATGAAATATTCTTCTAAGATTTCATCATCAAAATTACATCCCATCTTATTGATTCCAGCTAGAGTAACTGCTTTATTTAGTCTTTTTGCGTTTTCGACGAATGTTTCAATGTCTTTCTTATCCATGGGATTCTTGTAAATCAATTCGTTAGGTGTGAAACAATAGGAGCCATTAAAAGAAAGTACTCCATCAAATTCAATGCCATGAAATTTTGGGACGACAAATGGTGGCCTTCCTGTGGCTAAAATGATTTTAATCCCTTTCTTTTTTACTTCATTCAGTGCAATAATCAATTCTTGGTGCATTTCCTTCTTGCCAAATTCTAAAAGTGTTCCATCAATATCAAAAAATAATATTTTAATCATAATTCATTCTCCATTCTTTCATATTTTAGCATTATTTTGGAAAAATCATGAAAATTCTTGTATAATACAGAAATCAGGGAGGGAATATATGAGTACATTTAAGCGTTTTTTACAATATTATAAACCATATAAAGGGATTTTCTTTATGGATCTATTTTGCGCACTTATCATGTGTATTGTTGATCTATCGTTTCCTTTGATTCTAAGTTATTGTACCGGGAAATTCTTTTTGAAATCATCGAATGAAATTTTAAAAGGAGTTCTTTTTTTAGGTATAGGTTTACTTATTATGTATGTAATACGAGCATTGTGTCGTTATTATGTGAGTTGTCAAGGCCATGTGATGGGAGCCAACATGGAAAGTGATATGCGTCAAGATTTATTCAATCAATACCAACGTTTATCTTTCTCTTATTATGATAAGCACAATACAGGGGTTATGATGTCTCGTGTCGTTTCAGACTTATTTGATATTTGTGAGTTTGCGCATCATGGACCTGAAAACTTATTTATTTCATTATTTAAAATTGTCGGATCTTTCATTATTTTAGCTACAATCTATTGGCCATTGGCATTGATTCTTTTAGCTGTGACGATTGTGATGATGGTGTTTAGTTATTCACAAAATAAGAAGATGCGAAGAACCTTTATGGAAAACAGAAAGAAGATTGGTAGTGTAAATGCAAGTCTTCAAGATTCTTTGGGTGGTATTCGTGTTGTACAATCTTTTGCGAATGAGGATATTGAAATTGATAAATTTAACCATTCGAATATGGAATTTTTGGAATCTAAAAAAGACAATTATCGCGTTATGGGTACTTTTCAAGGTGGAAATAATTTCTTCCAAGGACTTTTATATGTCACAATTATTGTGTTTGGCGGGCTGTTTATCGCAAATGGGGATTTAAATCCAATCGTACTTGCGACATTTGCCCTATATATTAATGTTTTTGTATCGCCGATTGAAGTATTAGTTGAATTTACAGAAATGTTCCAAAAGGGATTCTCTGGATTTAGACGTTTTGAAGAAGTTATGAATGAAATTCCTGAAATTCAAGATTCTAAAAATGCCAAGGATTTAAAAAATGTTTCTGGAAATATTGATTTTGATCATGTGTCTTTCCAATATAATGAGAATGAAAAGGTGATTGACGATGTAAATCTACATATCAAAGCAGGAGAAAAAATTGCCTTGGTTGGACCTAGTGGCTCTGGTAAGACTACACTTTGTTCATTGTTATCTCGTTTTTATGATGTTACAAACGGTTCCATCTCAATTGATGGTCAAAATATTAAAGATGTGACTTTAAAATCTCTTCGTTCAAATATTGGTTTAGTTCAACAAGACGTATATTTATTTACCGGAACGATTGAACAAAATATCGCTTATGGAAGACCAAACGCAAGCCATGAAGAAATCGTAAAGGCAGCTAAAAAAGCGAATATCCATGATTTTATTATGTCTTTACCTGAAGGGTACGATACTTTCTGTGGCGAAAGAGGTACGCGTTTATCAGGTGGTCAAAAACAACGTATTTCGATTGCACGTGTTTTCTTGAAGAATCCTAAGATTTTGATTTTGGATGAAGCGACAAGTGCTTTGGATAATGAGAGTGAGCGAATTATTCAAAAGAGTCTAGAAGATTTAAGTAAGGATCGCACTTGTATTACCATTGCCCATCGTTTATCTACGATTCGTAATGCGGATGAGATTGTCGTCATTGATGCGACGGGTATGCATGAGCGCGGAACGCATGATGAATTGATGAAATTAAATGGTACTTATGCGAAATATTATAAGCTTCAATTTGAGGGCTTAAATTAGCAGGCATGCAAATGTCTGCTTTTCTTGTATCTTTGAAAAAAAAGTGTTAAAATTTTATCTGTAGATGAAAGCGTTTTTCGCTTGTTTTAGGAGGAATTTATCATGTTAAAAGGGATAGCAGCAAGTGCTGGTGTATCTGTAGCTAAAGTTTACAAATTAGAAACACCAAAAGTTGTTATTGAAAAAAAAGCAGGAGTAGCTGAAGAAGAAGTAAAAAAATTCGAGGATGCTCTAGAACAAACTAAAAAAGATATCGAAGGAGTAAAAGAAAGAGCAGCTAAACGTTTAAGTGACGAAGAATTAGCTGTATTTGATGCTCACTTAATGATGGCTGGTGACCCTGAATTAGCTGGTCAAATTAAAGCCATGATCGAAAATGATGGCGTAAATGCTGAATATGCGACTGAACAAGTAGCTAATCAAATGGTTGAAATGTTCGAAAGCATGGATAATGATTATTTCCGTGAAAGAGCAGCTGATATTAAAGATGTTACTTTCCGTTTAAAATGTAACTTATTAGGATTAACAATTCCTGATTTAACAAGTATTGATGAAGATTCAATTATCGTTGCTCACGATTTGACTCCAAGTGATACAGCTCAGTTAAATGAATTTGTTAAAGGTTTCGCTACTGAAATCGGTGGAAAAACTTCTCACTCAGCTATCATGGCTAACTCATTGGAAATCCCTGCAGTTGTAGGATGCCCAGGTGTATGTGATGCATGTAAAACTGGTGATACTTTGGCATTAGATGCATTAGATGGTGTTGTTGAAATCAATCCTGATGAAGAAACAATTGCTAAATATGAAGCTAAAGCAGCTGCTTACTTAAAAGAAAAAGAAGAATTAAAAGTATTGAAGAACGAAAAATCAGTAACTACAGATGGACACGAAGTTGAACTTGCTGGTAACATCGGTGGATTCAAAGATGTTGAAGGTGTATTAACAAATGGTGGTGAAGGTGTCGGATTATTCCGTACAGAATTCTTATACATGGATTCAGATCACTTCCCAACAGAAGATGAACAATTCGAAGCATACAAACAAGTATTAGAAGGTATGCAAGGCAAAAAAGTTGTTGTTCGTACATTAGACATTGGTGGAGATAAACACTTATCTTACTATGAGTTCCCTCAAGAAATGAACCCATTCTTAGGATATCGTGCAATTCGTCTATGCTTAAAAGAAACAGATATCTTCAAAACTCAATTACGTGCATTATGTCGTGCATCTGTATATGGAAGACTTTGCATCATGTTCCCAATGATCGCTACAATTAAAGAATTCCGTGACGCAAAAGCTATCTTTGAAGAAGTTAAGGCTGAATTAATTGCTGAAGGTGTTGCAGTTAGTGACAGCATTGAAGTTGGTATGATGGTTGAAATTCCAGCTGCTGCAGTTCTTGCTGATCAATTTGCTAAATATGCAGACTTCTTCTCAATTGGTACAAATGACTTGATCCAATACTCAATGGCTGCTGACCGTATGTCTGAACACGTTTCTTACTTGTATCAACCATACAACCCAAGTGTATTACGTTTAGTTGCTAACACAATTAAAGGTGCTCACGAACACGGTAAATGGGTTGGTATGTGTGGAGCCATGGCTGGTGAACCACATGCAGTTCCTATTCTTTTAGGTTTAGGTCTTGATGAATTCTCAATGAGTGCTACTCAAATCTTAAAGGCTCGTAAGGTTGTTAAATCTTTAAGCTATGAAGAAATGCAAGGACTAGCTCAAGAATGCTTAAATAAAGACACTGCTGATGAAGTTTTAGAAACAGTTAAAACTAAATTGGGTGAATAATTAGATTCGGGGTTCTATTGAACCCCCTTTTATTTTGTAGGGGGAATATATGAAGCTTATATGGAAATATTTAATGAAATATAAGAAATGGTTTTTGTTGGATTTTATAAGTGTATTCGGGTTTGCACTTGTAGAACTAGGAATTCCAACCATCATTTCAGATATGATTGATCATGGTATTGAAACACATGATACATCTTATTTATATAGTCGTTTTGGAATTATGGCTTTCATTAGTGTGATTGGAGTAAGTGGAGTCGTACTACTTGGATATTGCTGCTCAAAAATATCCACAAATATTACGCGTGATATTCGTAATGATGTTTTTAAGCATTCGCAATCTTTTTCGGCGGCTGAAATGGAAAAGTTTGGTGTATCCAGTATGATTACACGTACTAATAATGATGCCTATCAAATTATGTTATTTTTAAATGTCATCTTAAAATCCGCATTATTAACACCGGTTATGATGTGTGTTTCCGTTATGCTGATTTTACAAATATCTTTACAACTTTCTTATGTCGTTTTAGCTACAATTCCCGTTGTTATTTTGGGCGTGATCATTGTTGCCAAAGTGAGTGAACCATTGAGTGAGAATCAACAAAAGTCGATTGACCACATTAATCAAATTTTGCGTGAAAATATCACAGGTATTCGAGTAATTCGTTCTTTTAATAAAGAGGATTATGAAAAGAAGCGTTTCTCTAATGAAAATGATTTCTATCGAGATCAAAGTGCAAAGTTATTTAAATTAATGTCTTGTACAGAACCATCTTTTTTCTTTTTGATGAATATTGCTACAGTCATTGTATATTATTTAAGTTGCACTTTATTAAACACAAATGCCATTACTCTAGGAAATGTAGTTGCCTTTGTTGAATATTTATTCCACGTTATGATGTCTGTATTGATATTCTGTATGGTATTTATGATGTATCCTAGAGCCAATGTATCGGCTAAGCGTATCATGGAAGTGTTGGATACAAAACCAAGTATTGTCAATGATAAAGATTGTATCCAGTTGGATTCTATTCAAACATTAAGTTTTAAAGATGTTAGTTTTTCTTATCCAAATGGTGAAGAAGCTGTTTTAAAGAATATTGACTTTTCATGTCATAAAGGACAAAAAATTGCGGTGATTGGAAGTACAGGTTCTGGCAAGAGTACATTAGTTAAATTGATGAACCGATTTTATGATGTAAGTCGTGGATCGATTGAAATCAACGGAACAGATATTCGTAAATATGATTTGGAAAGTTTACGTGCTCAAGTTGGATATGTAGCTCAAAAGGCGCATATGTTTAAGGGGAGTATTCGTTCTAATATTTGTTTTGGAAAACCAGAGGCAAGTGATGAAGAAATGCATCATGCAGCTCGTGTCGCTCAGGCAAGTGACTTTATTTCTAAAAGAGAAAATGGGTACTTGGATGAAATTGCAGAGGATGGAACAAATATTTCGGGTGGACAGAAACAAAGGCTTTCGATTGCTCGTGTCATCTTAAAGAAGCCTTCCCTTTATATTTATGATGATAGTTTTAGTGCTTTAGATTTTAAAACGGATGCTACACTAAGAAAAGCCTTAAAACCAGAAGTGGAGGATGCGATCTTTTTTGTGGTTGCCCAAAGAATTTCAACAATCATGGATTCGGATATGATCATCGTCTTAGATGAAGGACAAATTATTGGATTAGGTACGCATTTAGAACTTTTAAAGAATTGTAGTGTGTATCAAGAAATTGCTCATTCGCAATTGACACAAAAGGAGTTGGATGATTATGAAAGAAACTAAGAAAATGAAGTTTAGTGAATGCTTATCCCATCTTTTTGTGTTTGTTAAACCTTATCGTTTTAAGTTGTTGTTTGGAATTTTAATGGTCATCACAGCCCAGGTGACATTCGCATTAAATCCAACTGTTGAAGGTATGATCACAACCCAGCTTGCATCCGATATTTCTTCGCATCAGCCAATTCAGATAGATAAAGTTGTACATATTTTATGTATCTTATTTACAATTTATATTGTGAAGACAATATCTCAATTTTTAATGGCCATCTTTATGACAGATGCGATTCAAAAAACGATGTTTGATGTACGTAATGCGATTGAGGATAAAATTCATCATTTACCAGTATCTTATTTTGATCAAGAAAAAACAGGTGAACTTTTATCGCGTATCACAAATGATGTGGATACATTATCGAATGCGTTGCAACAAACTTTATCACGAGTAATTTCTGCAGTCTGTACATTTACTTTTGTATTATTTATGATGTTTAGAATCAATGTGCTTATGACATGCATTATTTTAGTGGCATTGCCTGTTATCGCACTTCTTTCAAAATTTGTAGTGAAAAAATCACAGCCTCTATTTGATGATCAACAAAATACATTGGCTGATTTAAATGGTACAATCAATGAATTGTATGATGGATATAATGAGATTCTTTCTTATAATCAACAAGAACATGCTCTAAAACGCTTTGAAAAAGATAATGAGAGAATGCGTGTATCTAGTTTTAAAGCACAATTTGTATCAAGTTTGATCAATCCATTATGTTCTTTGATTACCTATTTAAGTATTGGATGTGCTAGTCTTGTTGGATGTCTTCAAGTGTTAAATGGAACTATCGCATTAGGTCAACTACAAGCCTTTATTCGTTATATCTGGCAAATCAATGATCCAATTTCACAAATATCGCAATTATCGAGTGCTGTACAATCTGCCTTTAGTGCGATGTCACGTTTATTTACTTTCTTAAATCAACCCATTGAAGAGGATATTGTATCTAAATGTCAAATTGATGAAGTTCGTACTATTGAATTTGAGCATGTACAATTTGGATATGATGACAATCTACTTATGAAAGATGTAAATATTGATGTACATCAAGGTCAAACCATCGCAATCGTAGGTCCTACAGGAGCAGGTAAGACGACATTGACAAATTTATTGTTGCGTTTCTATGACGTAAAGGGTGGAAGTATTAAAATCAATGGAATCGATATTCGTGAATTGTCATATCATGATTTAAGAAAACTTTTTGCGCTAGTACTACAAGATACATGGTTGTTTGAGGGTAGTATTGAACAAAATATTGCGTATGGAAATGAGAAGGCGTTAAAGAATGAAATTGTAGAAGCCGCAAAACAAGCTAATGTTCACCACTTTATACGTACTTTAACCGATGGCTATGATACTTTGATCAATGAAGAGGGAAGTAATGTGAGTCAAGGTGAAAAACAATTATTGACAATTGCACGTGCTCTATTAAAGAATCCGGAAGTCTTAATTTTAGATGAAGCTACGAGTAGTGTAGATACAAGACTTGAAAGACGTCTTCAAGGTGCCATGGATCGAGTTATGGAAAATCGTACTTGTTTTGTGATTGCACACCGTTTATCTACAATTATCAATGCGGATAAGATTCTTGTGCTTGAACATGGAGATATCGTTGAACAAGGTAGTCATGAAGAATTATTGAATATGAATGGAGTTTATGCTAGATTGTATAATGCTCAATTCGCAAAGTAAAAGTCTGATCAGTTCAGACTTTTTTTGAATATATAAAACTGGATAGGGATAAATCAACCTTTAAAAGTCATAGGGATTTT
>OLGL01002585.1_pt1 | contig 13543 bp, 16 predicted proteins | sample 1605041 | NCBI WGS metagenome assembly OLGL01 (sample SAMEA3888905, study PRJEB22519) | human gut metagenome | biome: human gut; feature: human-associated habitat; material: faeces | place: Denmark | collected 2010 | reverse complement strand
GGGGGATGCGCTCGGAGTCCTCCTTTGCGCGGACAATGATAAACTGGCCGGCCTTCGCCTTTTTGGCGATGAGCGGCGCATGGATCCAGAGCTCGGTTACGGTGGGGTTTAATTCTCTCCGTTTTACGATGGTAAACATAGTGCTCCTCACTTTCGCTCAAAACGCGGTCTTTTTGAAGAAACGGATACAGACCGGCGATCCGAACGCATAGCTCTCTTGTTTTGTCAGGCGGCCATCCTCGCCGATGGCAAACACCGTGATATTGTCGCTGTCCTGGTTTTCGGCCAGCAGGTAGCGGCCCGTGCGGTCCAGCGCAAAGTTGCGGGGCGTTTTGCCGCCGCTGGGCTGGCACTCGATCCAGGCAAGGCTGCCGTCCTCCAGAATGTGGTAGGCCGTGATGCTGTCATGGCCGCGATTGGAGGCATACAGGAATTTACCATCCGCCGTGATGTGCAAATCGGAGCAGATGTTCTCCCCCGTAAAGCCGTAGGGCAACGTGGAGGTCTCCTCACACAGGGTCATTTTGCCTGCGCTGTAGCGGTAGTGCATGACGCGGGAGCCGATTTCGTTGATGAGGTAGAAATCCTTGCCGTTCGGGGCGAACTCGCCGTAGCGCGGACCGCAGCCGCGTTCTACCGTGATGGTTGCATCCTCGTCCACGCAGACCGATGCGCCGTCATACCGATAGGCCACGACCTTGTCCATGCCCAGATCGGGCACGAACATCAGCGGGCAGTCGGGCGCAAAAAGGCTGCTGTGGGCATGGGGGCCTTTCTGGCGAATGGGATGTACGCTGCTGCCCTCATGCTGAAAAATCGTCTTATCCGCCTGCAAATCACCCTGCGCATCGCGTGGGAAAATTGTGACCGCGCCGCTGGCAAAGTTTGCCACCGACACGAACGCACCGTTGGGGGCAATCTCCACATGACAGGGGTCGGTACCAGCGGTATTGAAATCTGCTTCGATCTGCATCGTACCATCCGGCTCGTAGCCAATCTGGGTCAGGCCACCGCCGAACGCACCGCCGTACTCCTTCATTTCGTTGACTGCGTAAATTTTGCGCTGTTCCTCGTCGATTGCCACAAACGACGGGTTGCGCACGGGCAGCGTCGTCAGCGTCTCGATCTTGCCATCCTCAAAGCTGCAAATCGAAACACCCTTGCCCTTTCCCTGGAAAACCTCACCAGTGCCGAACAGAATTGGCTCGGTGTAGGTGCCAAGGCAGAAAAACTGTTTCATAGCTGCCACCCTTTTACTTCTTTTCCACACGCTCAACGGCCTTGACAGCCTCGATGATAAAGGCGTCGCGCTTCTTCATGTCGTCCTCAATGCTGCGGGTCGACCAATCATAGAAGCCCTTGCCGGTCTTGGCACCCAGGTCGCCCTTCTCCACCAGTTCCTTGATGTAGGGGCTGGCGGTCTTGTCGGCGCAGATGCTGGGCAGCACGGTCTCCTGCACGGAGAGACCCAGGTTCAGACCGATGGCGTCCAGATGCTTCAGCGGGCCCCAGACCGGGAAACGCATTGCCATGCCGCAGCTGATGGCGGTGTCCACATCCTCGGCGCTGGCAAGGCCGGAGGCAACGATATCGATAGACTCACGGATGATGGCCTGGAATACACGGTTTGCCAGCTGGCCGGGCAGGTCGCGCTTGACAAGCACCGGGGCTTTCTTCCACTTGCGCAGTTCGTCGCGGACTGCCACGGCGACGGCCTCGTCGGTCTTGTCGCCCATGACGACTTCCACCAGCGGAACCAGGTGGGCAGGCAGCCAGAAGTGGGTGGTGACGGTGCGCTCCGGGTGGACGCACTTGGCGCTGATATCGGTGATGCGCAGACCGCTCGTGTTGGAGCAGATGGGCACTTCCACGGGCAGCACGGCATCCAGCTGGGCAAATAGGTTCTGCTTGGCCTCGACATTCTCAATGATGGCCTCAATGACCAGGCGGGCGTTCTCCGCCGTCTTGATACTATCGTCGCTGGTGGAGAGCAGCTCAATAGCCTTCTCGGCCTCCTCGTGGGTATTCAACTCGTTCTCCTCGCGCAGGCGGATGCACTCAATGGCCTTCTTGCGGCCATTCTCGGCGCGTTCGGCGCTGGTATCCACCAGCACAGTCTTGTTGCCGGCCAGGGCGCTCATAGCACCGATGCCGCTGCCCATCATGCCGCTGCCAACGACCATTACGATATCTCTCATTTTAACTTTCTCCTCTCGTTGTGTTCAATCTTCGGGGAACAGCAGCACGACGCGGCCTTTTGTTTTGCCGTCGCGCAGCAGTCCCAATGCTTCATTGATCTGTTCAAATGGGACTGTCTTGTAGACGTAGGGAACGATCTTACGCTGGTTCACCAACTCTACGACCTCGGCCATATCCTGCCGGGTCATGCCGCGCATTCCCAGAATCTCCTTTTCAAATTTCATAACTTCCTGATAGTTGACCTTGAAATCCTCGCTGATATAGCCACAGACCAGCACTTTGCCGCCGGGCCGCACCATGTAGACGCCCTCATTGATGGACCATTCCAGGCCGATGTTGTCCAGTACCACATCCACACCGCGCCCGTTCGTCAGTTCAGCCACGCGGGTGCGCAGATCCTCGCAGGAAGTATCTATGACTGCGTCCGCGCCCATCTGTTTTGCCACTTCCAGCTTGTCTGCCTTGCGGCTGGTGGCGTAAACCGTTGCGCCCATCAGCTTGGCGATCTGGATAGCGTTCATGCCCAAACCGCCGACGCCCAGAATCAGCAGCGTCTGGCCGATGCCCAGTTTTGCCTGGTTTTTCAGACCGTTGTACATACAGCCCACTGCATCCGGGATGCCGGTAATCTCCTCAAACGGGATTGTGGGGTCCACTGTAAAGGCGTTTTTTGCCGGGATGACGCAGTATTCCTCGTGGGAGCCGTCCCGCTCAAAGCCGATACGGACCAGGCTGCGGCACAGGTTTGTGCGCCCGATGCGGCAGAACTCGCACTCGCCGCAGACGATATCAATGGCAGCGGAGATATGCTCGCCGATGCGGGCGGGGTCTACCCCCTTCCCCACGGCCACAATGACGCCTGCCATTTCATGGCCGGGGGTGTAGGGCAGGTGTACCGTGCCGATCTTACCGTCCTGAATGTGGATATCCGACACGCACAGACCGCTGGCACGCACTTTGACAAGCACCTCGCCGGGGCCGGGCACAGGGATAGGCTTTTCCTCAATTTGCAGGGGTTCGTGATAACCGCGCAGCACCGCCGCGCGCATGGTTTCTTTCATTGCGGAACCTCCTTCACGCATTCTAAAGAAACAGCCCCGGCACCGGAATGGTTTCCTGGCCGGGGCCGTTCTTGTCAACAGCTGTTACGGATTGATAACGACCTTGATGGAGCCGTCCTTCTTGTGCTCAAAAATGTCAACTGCCTTCTCGTAGTCTTCCAGCGGGAAGGTGTGGGTGACGAGCTTGTCGCCCTGGATCGCGCCGGTGGAGAAGAAGTGCAGCACCTGCTCAGAGACGTTGGGGTTCGCCTTGGAGCCGACAATCGTCAGCTCGTTGAAGTTGACGGTGTTGGCGGGAATCATAACGTCACCTGCATGGTAGGTGGCAATCAGTGCGACCTTGCCGGTCTTGCGGGCCATCTTGCAGGCCTTCATCGGGGAGTCGGCAGCGCCGGAGCACTCCATGACTTCATCCGCACCGATGCCGTTGGTCAGCTCCAGAACACGCTGGACGGGATCCTCTTTCTCGAAGTCGATGCAGACATCCGCGCCCAGTTCACGGGCCTTTTCCAGCTTGGCGCCGCGGCCAACGACGATAACGCGGGCAGCGCCCAGTGCCTTGCACTCCTGCATGGCGCACAGACCGATGGGGCCGGGGCCGATGACAACGCAGGTGCCGCCGGGGGTGACGCCTGCCATCTCAACGCCGTGGAACGCAACACCGGCGCAGTCGGTCATAGCGGCAACATCGTAGCTGACGTTATCGGGGATGATGTGCAGTGCGCTGGTCTTGTAGACGTTGTACTCTGCGTTGGCGCCCTGCCAGTAGAAGCCGTAGTGGCGGTGGCCCATATCCAGCCCGCCGTCGTGGCCGTCCTTGCCGTAGTTCAGGCAGACAGTGTAGTGACCCTTCTTGCAGTTGTCGCACTTGCCGCAGCCAACGTGGGCTTCACCGGCAACGCGGTCGCCGACCTTGAAGTCGTTGACGCCCTCGCCCAGGGCAACGATCTGACCGGCCCACTCGTGGCCCATGATGAAGGGGTAGTACGGCGGCCAGTTTGTCCAGGCGTAGTCGCCGTGGATCATCTTGGGGTCAGAGCCGCAGATGGCAACGCTCTTGATGCGGCACAGCACCTCGCCGGGGCCGGGCTTCGGCACGGGGACGGTGGCAAGCTGCAGCTTGTCATAGGCGACCAGAGTCATAGCTTTCATAGTCTCAGGGATGCTGAAGTTTTCCATTGTTTAACACTCCTTTATATAATAGGCAGAGAAATGATTGGTTTACGCTGCTTTGCGCAGGGATTTCTGGTTATCCAGCACGACAGCCACAATGATGATGAGACCCTTGACAACGTACTGCAGGTCAGGGCTGACGCCAATGTAGATCAGGCCGTAGCTGATGATCTGGAAGATGATAACACCGATGACAACGCCGGGCAGGGTACCGGTGCCGCCCTTCATGGAGACACCACCCACAACGCAGGCCGCGATGGCGTCCATGGCGTAGTCAGCACCCATGGTGGAGTTGGCAGAACCGGTACGGCCTGCTTCCAACACGCCGCCGAAAGCGTAGAGCAGACCGGCGATGATGTAGACGATGATGATGGTGCGCTTGACGTTGACACCGCAGACCTTGGCAGCCTCGCGATTGCCGCCGATGGCGAACATATTCTTACCCAGCGTAGTGCGGTTCCAGATGACCCACATGACCGCCACAACGGCGATAGCGTAGAACATCAGGTAGCTCAGGCTGATATTGCCAATGCGGATGGTGCCCTGACAGAACTTGGAGTAGGTCTTGGTAAAGCCGGACAGAGGGTTGGAGTTGCAGACCGTGTTGAAGTACTGCAGACACAGGCCGTAGCTGATGAGCTGCACGCCCAGAGATGCAACGAAGGGTGCAACGCCCCAGTGGGCAACGATGAAGCCATGGGCCGCGCAGATGATGCCCAGTAGCACCATGACCAGCAGCAGAGGCACGATCAGCGGCAGTGCGGGAACCTGGTCAGCGCTGAAAACGCGCTGGGAGTAATCGACTGCCTGTAAAAGCGAAGCAGCCACAACGGCGGCCAGGCCGACTTCACGGCCGAGGGCCAGGTCCGTGCCGCCCAGCACAATGATCCCGGCAATGCCGCAAGCGTAGATGATCTTGGTTGCGGACTGGGTCAGGATGGTGGTAAAGTTAGAAACGCGGACAAAGGAAGGCTCGATTGCAATAATGACCAGCAGCAGTGCGCCAATGATAAAATACAGCGAATAGTTGTAGAGCCAATCCACAATTTTTTTGGATTTCAGCATTGAAGTTTCCCCCTAAAATCAGACGAACTTGGTGGCATCCACCATGATATTTTCCTGGGTGGCGTGTTCACGGTCATGGACCAGATCATACTCTCCGGTCAGATGGCCGCTGCTCAATACCAGTACGCGGTCACAGATGCCCAGCAGCTCCGGCATTTCGGAGGAGCAGATGATAACGCCCTTGTTCTGCTTGGCAAGGTCAAAGATGAGCTGATAAATTTCGTACTTGGCACCGACGTCGATACCACGGGTCGGGTCATCCAGCAGGAAGACATCCGGGTTCAGCAGCAGCCAGCGGCCCAGAATGACCTTCTGCTGGTTGCCGCCGGACAAGTGGCGGATCTTTGTCTTGGTGCTCGGCGTCTTGGTGTGCATGGCGTCGATCATCTTCTGGGTGTCCTCGGTCATTTTCTTGGTGGACAGCCAGCCGACCTTGTTCGTGTAGTTGCCGATGCCTGCGATCGCCGTGTTGAAGTCCAGACCCAAATCAGGGAAAATACCGTTGAAGCGGCGTTCCTCGGTACACAGGGCAAAGCCGTTCTTGATGGCTTCCGCCGTGCTTTTGTTGCGGATCTCCTTGCCTTTCAGCGTCACGGTGCCGCTCTCGCGGGTGCGTGCGCCGAACAGCGTTTCCAGCAGCTCGGTACGGCCCGCGCCCAGCAGGCCCGCAATGCCCAGGACCTCGCCTTCATGCAGGTCAAAGGAAATATCATGGATGTGGTGGCCCAGGTCATTCAAGTCCTTCACGACCAGAATTTCTTTGCCGATGGTTCCCTGCTTCGGCGGGAAACGGTCGGTCAGTTCACGGCCGACCATCAGACGGATGACTTCATCCACATTCGTTTCTGCGGCGCGCATCGTCTTGATGAGCGCACCGTCGCGCATGACGGTGATATCGTCCGCAATGCGGAAGATCTCCTCCATCTTGTGGGAAATGTAGATGATGCCTTTCCCCTGCCTGCGCAGCCCATCGATGATCCCCATCAGGATATCGACTTCTTTCTCATTCAAAGAGGAAGTCGGCTCGTCCAGCGCGATGATATCGCAGTTGTAGGAGACTGCCTTCGCGATATCCACCATCTGGCGCTTGGAGACCGTCAGGCTGGAAAGCCGGGCACGGGGGTCGATCTTGACCTCGCCGCCCAGGGTTGCCAGCACAGCCTCGGTGTCTTTTACCATCTTAGCGGTGTCGATCAGGCCAAACTTTTTGGGAAAGCGCCCCAGCCAGACGTTTTCCATCACGCTGCGCTCAGGAACCTGTTCCAGTTCCTGGTGAACCATCGAGATACCGTTGAGTAATGCCTCATGCGGGGACTGAAAGTTGACTTCCTGCCCACGCAGCTTGATGGTACCCTCATCCTTGTGGTAAATGCCGAACAAGCATTTCATCAGAGTAGACTTGCCGGCACCGTTCTCGCCCATCAGTGCATGGACTGTGCCGGGGCGCACATAGAAATCTACCCCTTTGAGCGCCTGCACACCGGCAAATGCTTTGGTAATGCCGCGCATTTCCAACAGGTATTCCTGCGGAGCCGCTGCTCTGGTCTGTTCCTGTTGTGTCGTACTCATTTTTCTGCTCCCTTTTGGGTCTTTTTCATTCCGAATTTTGGGGGGTGCCCCGTTTATTGGGTACAAAAAGAGCGCAAAGCAGCCCAGCACTGGTGCCGCTCCACTTTGCGCTTTATCATTCTTTACCTGTTACCAGGTCTTGTAATGTCGTTTCCAGGCATTACATACAGGCTGCGTAGTCGTCCTGAGCAGTCTTGAGGGTATCCTTGGTGATAGCAACGTCATCAACGCGGACGTCCTTGCCGAACTCGCCGTAGTGATACTCGGTGCCGTCCAGGGCTTCCTTGCCGGCGGTCAGGTTCTTAGCCATGTCGATGATGATCTTAGCCTCGCGATAGGGAGAGGTCAAAACGGTGCCAGCCATGTAGTCATCCTCGATCATTTCCCAAACATCGGGGATACCGTTGATGCCGTACACAATAGGACCGTTGCCGTCGTCAAACGCACCGGCGGTCTTCAGGGACTCAATAGCGCCCATAGCCATGGTATCGTTGTTGCACAGGACAGCTTCGATCTCATCACCGAACTTAACGTTCCAGGCGTCCATGACGTCCTTGCCCTTGTCAGAGCTCCAGTTGCCGTCCTGGATGTCCAGCTGCTCGGTCTTCATAGTGCCGTCAGCAGCCCAGCCCTCAAACAACTCGTTGATGGCCGCGGTGCGGTAGATAGCGTTCTGCTGTGCAACGTTGCCCTGCAGCAGCACGTACTGCAGCACGCCGTCGCCGTTCTTATCCAGCTTGGAGGAATCAGCGGTCCAAGCGTCGTAGACCATCTGTGCCTGCACAGCGCCCGGGTCAGACCAGTCCAGACCAACGTAGTAGGCCTGCTCGTAGTCGTCCAGGATGCCGCCGACCAGGTCGGGAGCGCGGTCCGCGTAGATGACGGGGATATCATACTGGCGACAGAGATTGTTGATCGTCTCGCCTGCACCGGAGTCAACGGGGTTGACGACGATCAGATCATAGCCGCCCTTGGCCAGCGTGGTGGTGATGGCGTCGGTCTGGGTGGACTGGTCGCTCTTGCCGTCGAAGGAATCAACAACGACGTTGTTCTCTGCGCCATAGTTCTCAAGACCTTTACGGATGTAGGTGGTAAAGGTGTTGGAGTTCTCATACATAAAGAAAGCGATCTTCAGCTGCTTGCCCTCGGAGGCAGTGCTCTCGGCGGTGCTCTCCGCAGTGGAGGTGCTCTCGGTTGCCGTAGAGGCAGCAGTGGAAGCAGAGGAACCGCAGGCGGCCAGGCTCAGAACCATACCGCCGGCCAGTGCAAGGCTAATCAACTTTTTCATAGTGCTTTTCTTCCTTTCTCTTTGGTTAAGTTTCTCCGTTTTTCTCCAGCTTTTTCTTCTGTACGTACTTTTCTACACGTTCGATGATCAAAGCCATGTGGCGCTGCATAAAGAAAGCCGCTTCTTCTGGTTTGTGGTTGATCACACACTGGAGTACCATGCCATGATAGAAGGTACTGTCGATATCGGTACCTTGCGCATCCAGGAAATCCTGCATGACCGGCAGGATCATTCGGGAGACGATCTCCATCATTTTGATGTACAGCATATTGTGGGATGCTTTGGCGATCTCGAAGTGGAAGTCTGTGTTGCGGCTGGCAAAGGTGCGCATGTTTTTTCGCCCCTCTGTACACTGTTCAAACAATTGCCGCAGCAGGACAACGTCTTCCTCGGTTGCATTCTCTGCTGCCAGACGCGCGGCCTCAACCTCGATGCCTTTGCGGAACTGCATGATCTCCAGCAAGTCCATACTGGAGGTAAGCGTTGCCGGGACAAAGAAATTCAGATAGACTGAACTATCCACTGCCCGCATATAGGTACCGCCGCCCTGCCGGGTCTCGGTAAATCCCAATACGTTCAGCTTGTTCAGCGCCGCACGCAGTGTATTGCGGCTGACCTGCAAGTCGTTGCAAAGAACCATCTCTGACGGGAGCCGGTCACCCGGCTTGTAGTTACCGTCCATGATCATTTGCATAAGCGCATCGTAAGTTTGTTCTACAAGTGCTGCTGCCATATTTTAGACCTCCAAGGGTTTTCTTCTTATTGTAGTGCAGTCTCCCTTCTACGTCAAACGTCAAATTTGTAGTACAGCTTTTTGTCTGCCGGAGTTGTTCTACAAGTTTACTATACCAATCTGGTTTATTTTTGTCAACGGGTTTTTGTGCATTTTCCTAGCATTCTGCGTTTTGCAACAAAACATTTCAGTGTAATTGTACATTTTGCCGAATCTCCGTCGTGGCGGTTGACTTTGTGTCCCAATATAGCTATACTCTTTTCAGAAATAGATTTGTTCTACAAATCAAAGCGCATCAAGTAATTATTACACGGATGTACTACAAATCGTGTCAAAAAAGAAAAGGAGTTTTTCTTATGATCAAGCACATTGTATTCTGGAAAATCAATAAAGATGGTACAGATTTCGACCGTCGCGCCACGGTGGAGGCGTTCCGCAAAAAGACCGAGTACCTGCAGACCATCATCCCGCAAATCAAATCCGCCACGGTTGGCTACAATGTCAACGAGGGCGATGTCTTTCACGTCTGCATCGACTCTGTTTTCGATTCCCTGGAGGATCTGAACACCTACATCGATCACCCTGAGCACCAGAAGGTCCGCGCCTTCATGAACGAAGTCTCCTACGACAAGACCGTCTTTGACTACGAGTTCTGATTTCCGCCATTCCCGACTTGCTCCAAGTCTCATCTTCCAAAAAAAGGCAGCGGCCCCGGATTTCTGACGAAATCCGGGGCCGCTGCCTTTTCGTATTATTTTAGGTAAGCGTGCAATTCTTGCGCTGTCTGCTCGGCCTGCCGGGCCACAGCGTCGGCATCAGGCATATCTGCCATCGACTGCATGGGCCGTTCAAGTTCCGCCAGTGCCGCAAACACTGCGCGTTCTGCCGGTTTAAAGCTGCGGGCCAGCTGGCTTGTCAGCCATGCGGCCAGCCGCTCCTGCTGCTCTTCGGGCATTTCGTCCTGCATAGGCCGCAGACAGTCCTTCGCTTGGAACAGCTGGTACAATAGATCCGCGTCCCGCGCCTTCGTCTGGATAAGTGCCCGCAGCACGGCCAGTTCTGCCGTGCGCTGCTCGTCCCCAAAGGGGAACATCAGCCTCTGGGCCTTTTCCTCGCGCCGCTGGCGCTCTCTCTTGCTGACCGTCTCCAGCCAAGGGATACTAAAAGCCATTTACTTTTCCTCCTTGACTGCCTTGATGCGGATGCGCACATAGTCCACATACCAGCAGCCATCGTGATACAGCACCGGGCGCAGTGTCTCCACAGCCTCACGGATGATGGTCTCCTGCAGTTCTTCGGACACGCCTGCAAACGGCGCTTTATCAAACATGCGTATCCAGTCCGCCAGACCGTCCTCCGTCTGTTGGGGCGTGGGGCGGTCGAACAGCAACGCCGCACGCACCTGCAAGCCATGGCGTTCCAGCATAGGCGCGTACTCCCCCACCGTGGGGAAATAGAAGGAGCGGCGGTAGGTCAGCCCATGGGCCGCAAAGATTTTTTCCAGCGCCGCATGGACAGTCTCGGCACAACCCTTGCCGCCGAACTCACAGACCAGCTGCCCGCCGGGCTTGAGCTGAGACGCAATGTTGGCGATCAGCTCGTTCTGTTTTGCCGCATCGATCCAGTGCAGTACCGCGTTGCTGAAGATGACATCTGCCTGCTCCGGCAGTTGGAACGTACAGGCATCCGCCTGTAAAAATGTTGTATCGGGGTAGCGCTCTTTGGCAAGCGCCAGCATAGGCGCGGAAGCATCCACACCGACGACCCGATAGCCGCGTTCGATCAGCTTACCGGTCAGCCCGCCGTTGCCGCAGCCCAAGTCCACCGCCAACGCCCCCGGCGCTGCATCGATCAGATCCAGCACCGCCTCGCCGTATTTCGGCACAAAGGCAAAGTCTTTCTGGTACCCTTTTGCATTCCAGTCAATGTTCATAAGCCGCCTCCTGCAAAATTTGTTGTTGGTTTGTATTATAGCCGCCTTGTTTCTTCTCGTCAATAACCTTTTTGCCGAAGGTATCATGTTCTGTACTGCTACCATGTTCACATCCGACATTGCTGCAGAATATTTCCGCAGCAATGTATCCAGACTTGGCTTTTGGTTGCCGTGCTCTATGCGGCTGAGGTAAGCCGGTTCCCGCTCGATAAGTGCCGCCAGCTGTTCCCGTGTCATTGCCTTTTGGATTCATCGAGTACGAATCCTTCGCCAGATTGCTTCATAGTCAATATTCATAGTAAAAGTCCTCCTGCATAATTTTCCCGCCTTTCGGCAAGGTAAGGACTTTACTTTTCAGTCAACTCACTTGACTTCCTGTGCATGGAAAGATACTATTGCACGCGATAAAATAGTAGCAATATTCCATTATAGTACGCCTCTAAAAAGAAACCAGCCGGAAGTAAATTCCTTCCGGCTGGCATATACATATTCTCTTTTACGCGGTAAATGCAGGGCGGATACTCTGTTGTACCCCGGTCTTTTCTTCTTGTTGCTTTGCCCACGTCACGCGTGTCACTTCTTCAACAAATGCGCGCGCTTTCTTATCGGCAGAATAGTAATGGATTCCAAATTGGTCGCAGACGTCAAACAGAAGTTCGGTATAGGCAAGCTCGTCCGCCGACGGCATCGCAAAATATCCACCTGCCGCATCGGCCAGTTCATCGATTTTATAGCGTTCATCCAGCATCTTTTCCATTACGGTTCCTCCTCTGCAAGAAATTTTTCAAAGAGATTCCATGCGTTTTCATCGGCCAGCATATAGCGCTGCGGGCCGCCGCTGTTCAGCGTCGCCACCTGGCGGGCGTGGAAATCTTTCTCATAGTGTCTGGCAAGTTCCGGTGTCTTGGCTTCAAACAGGACATCGCCACGGCATCCGCTGTCAATCGAAAACTTGATTCCAAAGGCAATCATCACTTCGCCAATGCCGTAGTATTCCCGCTTGGCAGTCAGTGTTGGGTTGCTGGCAGGCGCACTTTCCAGATACAGGATGTACACATACGTCTTACGCCCCATCACCCGATACGCACCGAGTGCAATCAAGTTTCCTTCTTTCGTTTTCAAAGAATACTTCTCAATTTTTTCATCGGCAAGATATTCCGAAGTCCAGTCCGTCTGCCATTTCGGGGCTTTGGCGGTAGCTTTCAAGTCCTCCGCTGTTGCCCTCTCTATGACGACCGGAACTTTCCGTTCATGTTCTGCACGTACAATAAACGGCGCAAAATACATAAACCCAATCTCCTCCGATTTTCATTTACTTATATTATACCACACATCGCAGAAAAGGCAACTTTTTATTCGTTCGCATTTTCTTCAATAAGAAAGGCGGTCAATACGCTACAATATATATGTCATATCCAGACTCTTTCCTGTTACCGCAGAAAGGAGAGTTTTGATGGCCAAAAGAAAAGATTCTAAAGGTCGCATCTTAAAAACAGGAGAGAGTCAACGTAAAGACGGTATCTATATGTACCGCTATTCTGATATTCGCTGCAAGCGGAAAACCATCTATTCCAGAGATTTGAAAGAACTTCGTAAGCGGGAAAGCCTTATCCAACGGGATTCATTCGACGGCATCGATTATGACGCCGGTGATATTTCTGCTATCAAGCCGATTGAACAGGCGCTTGATTTGAAAGTCGGTCTGTGCGAGACAACGATGGAAATCTAGCGAAATATCCTTAAGATTTTGCAAGAATACGATATTTTTATCACCCAGTAAAATCCATTAAGAAATCAGACGCCAAAAACTGGATTATCCAGTTATACCGTGATGGTAAAAAATCCAGTACCGTAGGTCGGTATCTGAGCGTCGTAAGCTTTGCTTTCGATCAGGCCTGTGAGGATGACATCATCCGTAAGAATCCCTTTAAGATAAGCGCTAAAGAATACGCTGCAGACGACAAGCGCGGTGCAGTTGCTCTGATAGAAAAACAGCAAATCTCGTTACTTACTTTTGTAAAGAATGACCCGATTTTCTGTAAACAGTACGACTCATACAACATTCTGCTTGGCACCGGGCTGCGCATCAGCGAGTTCATCGGCCTTACCGTTCACGACTTGGATATGCAGAACCGTATTATCCACGTCACTCACCAACTCACGCCTGCCCGCGACCGTACTTTCCATGTGAGCAAACCCAAAAGCCAGCACAGCGTCCGCGACATTTACATGCGCGACAGTGTGTACCGCAGTTTTCAACGCTTGATTGAAGAAGCCAAAAAACGTAAAGTCAAAATCATGGTTGACGGTTACGATGTTGTTTTTTGTTCGTAACATCAACACATATAGACTTCCGTAGACTTTATGCAACCTCGTCAATGCTTTATAATCCAATTCGTTCAATAATAAACATTTTCTGAAATCAGCGTCAGCTTTGCTCACCACAAAAATATTTTTATTTTTCCCTTCCCATTCCCACACTTCGACGCTATCCATTGTAATTGAGAGGAGATATACTTCCT